>Ga0116204_1000702_pt1 | contig 19243 bp, 20 predicted proteins | sample LakKivwa52mmetaG_FD_94481 | JGI IMG/M metagenome (GOLD analysis project Ga0116204, IMG submission 94481) | Anoxic lake water microbial communities from Lake Kivu, Rwanda to study Microbial Dark Matter (Phase II) - Lake Kivu water 52m metaG | ecosystem: Environmental > Aquatic > Freshwater > Lake...
AACAAAGAAACCGGGGTAATCATCCCCGGTTTCTTTTTCATTTCGCATTTTGGGCTGACGCGGCATCCCTTTGTTCTTTGCGCTCCCGCGATTTGCCGTGCAGGCTGATACTAACCACCCGTTCTGTCCCGCTCAACAATTTCCTGATGTTAGGCCGCAGCGCCCATGCCAAAAAGAGCAAGGTGATAATGCCATATATCACATCGGTCCAGGAAGCGCCCGGCGCGCCGGTAAGAACCCGCGCCAGAAAAACCAGGATGGCAAAAAGGGCCACGCTCAAGGTCGTCAGCGAGGCGTACCCCAGGGTGAAAAAGACCAGCGTGCCCAACGGCAGGATAATCAGCACCGAAGGCCACCACAGCCCAATCGCCCCGCCCAACGCCGGCGCGCCGCCCGCCCCGCCACGCAGGCGCACAAACCGTCCGCGCTCATCGAATTCCGGCAGGTAGATGGAGTAGTTATGTCCCAGGATGGCGGCTAGCGGCGCAAGTATATGCACCCAATGCCCATCAGGGTTGACGGCCAGCGCAATCCAGGTTGCCACTGTGCCTTTGAAAATATCTAAAAACGCGGTCATAAGCCCGGCTCCAAACCCAGCGGCGCGAAAAGCATTCGTCCCGCCGGTGCGTCCGCTTTCTACAGTGCGAATGTCTTTGCCCGTCTTGAGTTTCACGACCAGCAACCCGAACGGGATGGAGCCAAGCAAATACCCAAGCAACACAAGCCCGCTGTCAATCAGCAGTTGCATCATCATCCTCCAAATTGGTGTATCAAAGGTAACACAAAAAGCCTTGCAAAGTTACACATCATGCCTCGACAGGCTCGACAACCAGACTTGATTCCTTGAGTCATCCACAGATTTCCCAGACTGCATGATTGCCGAACTTGACGAAACAAAGAAAAAAATGCGAAATCTGTGGATCAGGTCTTCACAATCAGTGGAACTTCTGCTGCGTGACCGGCTTCTATCCAAAAAGCGTGCGCCAGCCACTCCCCCTCCGTGGGTGACCAGATTACCTGGATGACCTCATAAAACGCCTCGGCAATATCGGTGGGAGAGGGAACTGCCGGGCCTTTCGGATGCGAGTGAAAGATAGCCAGCACATCCATCCCGGCAAATTCGATTTGCTCGAAGGCTCTCAACTGTTCGAGCGGCTCCATCCGAAACCGTACCGGGCTGCCGGCCGCATTCCTGACCGGTATCACCACACCTACCACCCCATCCCGCCCACCGAGCAGGCCGCAGGCTTCCAGCGGTGCGTGTGATTCTACATAATTACGCATCTGTTCCCATTGCGCGCGGGAGATGGTCAGGCTCGGTGGTCGAGCTTGTCGAGAACCGTGCGTCATCAGCCTCCGAACAGGATAACGGCGACCCAGAAAGCGCCCAGCCCGACCAGCGCGTTCATCCCCGCCCGGCGCGGCGAGACTTGCTCGCGCAGGTTAATCGTCAGGCCGGTTAGGGCGTAGAGGGGGCCGAGCAGGGCCAATCCATACTGGACAGGCTCCAGCGGCCAGTAATGAAAAGCGGCTGCAAACTGGGTCAGGATGAACGCGCTGGTTAAGGACCACAAGATGTCCCAATTCCCAGATTGCAAATGGATGGCGCGCAGCGCCACCAATCCGGCAGCCGGGAAAATTGCCAGCGCCAGCACAACCAGCCGCATCCCAGAGTATGACAGGGCCGAAGCCAGGATGACGAACAGGGCAAATGATAACGCCATCAGTCCGGCAGAAGCGGCGGGATGCCGCACATCTGACGAATCGAGGGCGATATACTCGGCCACCAGCACCAGTAGGAGCAAAATCCCGCCGAAACCGAAGCCCAGCCACCAGAGCGGACCGAGTGGCATGTTGTAAAGTGGAATGCCGAGCACCAGGGCGGTCAGGGCGGGCAAAATCCAATGCTGGAGGGTGCTCCGCCCATCGTATTGCGGGTGCCCGCGCAGCAACCAATCGACGCCCGATGCGGTCAGCCCGGCTGCCAGCCAGATTGCCAGCGAGGTTGGTTCAAACGTAAAAGAAAAATCAACATCAAACAGTGAAAAATCAACGGCGTACTGCTCCCGCGCAATCAACTGCGCCAGCGCATAAGAAAGCAGCACCGCCGCGAGCAGCACGCTCAGGCGGTTGGCATCGGGCATGTGACGGCGTTCAGTGGTCATGAGAAGATTGTACCTGTCCAATTCAGACAAGGGAAGGGTGGATTCGGCTAAAACAGGAAGGGAATGAGCGCTTTGCGGTTTTTAGGAAAGTTTGGGAATTTTTCCCGATACCAGGCCAGGGTTTTGCGACTGCGTGCCAGCAGGTAGCCCGCCATGCCCACCAGCGCAATCAGGGCAAACAGGTGGCGCGACATGAGCGCAACACCCACCCAGGCGACAATTTCAAAGAAATAATGCGGACAGGCCACATATTCAAACCATCCGCCACGCGGCAGGATGTACTTTTTTGTGTCTTTGCGCAGGTCGGCTAGGATTTTATGATGGCTGAAATTGGCGGTTTCGCCAAACACGAACAGCCCCAGCCCCAGCCAGAAAAAGTTATCCGTAATCGGGAGCGGCCAACTGTTCAGGAAACTGATAAAACCAGCAATCAGCGAATAAAACGAGGCAATCATCAGCGTGGTGAGAGGGTCAATCGGACCGGAATATTTGTGGAGGAACAGGACTTCGAGGCAGCGTTTGACAAAATGCCCACAGATGGCAGCCAGCACAATGGCCTGCGCCAATGTGGCAGTGGCGAGGGTGGGCAGGGCAAATGCCAGGGCGGCAAGAATCGGCAGGAGATACAGGATAAACATCCCCAACCGGGCGTCCAGCCCCTTTTCCGCGCGGAATTTGCTGTACTTCAGCAGGGTGGAACCCATCCATTCGCCCGCGCCCATGCCAACGGCCAGGAAAGTGAACACAAGGTAAAGCAGGATGTTTGGGGTGCTCCATTCGGGGGAAATCATGCCAGCCTCCATTTTGTTTAGGCGATGAGTACGCAGCGAGGATTATAATCGGGACAGGAGGCAGCCATGGAATGTACGTCTATTTTGGTCGAAACGCGCGGGCGGGTCGGGCTGGTCACGCTCAACCGTCCGCAGGCGTTGAACGCGCTCAACCAGGTTTTGCTTTCGGAACTGGTGCAGGCGTTGACCGCCTTCGACGCCGATGAAAGCGTTGGAGCGATTGTGTTGACCGGGGGCGAGCGCGCTTTCGCCGCCGGAGCTGATATCCGCGAGATGGCCGAAGCCAGCGAGGCCGAAATGCGCCAGAAAGGCTTTGTAGACCTGTTCGACGGCTTGCGGCGCATCAAAAAACCGCTGGTGGCGGCGGTCAGCGGCTTTGCGCTGGGCGGCGGCTGCGAACTGGCCCTGGCCTGCGACATCATCCTGGCCAGCGAAACGGCCCGCTTCGGCCTGCCCGAAGTAACCATCGGCGTTATTCCCGGCGCGGGCGGCACGCAGCGGCTGACCCACATCGTTGGCAAAACCCTGGCGATGGAGATGATTCTCAACAACCGCCATCTCACAGCGGCGGAAGCAGCCCAATTTGGATTGGTGAACCGGGTACTGCCCATTGAGCGGATTCTCGATGAAAGCATTGCCCTCGCTGAAAGCCTGGCCTCGCGCGCCCCACTGGCAGCGCGCGCCGCTAAACAGGCCATTAACCAGGCCTTCGAGGGGTCGCTGTCCGAAGGACTCAGCGAAGAGCGCGACCTGTTCTACCACCTTTTCGCCACCGAAGACCAGAAGGAAGGCATGAAGGCCTTCCTGGAAAAACGCAAACCATACTGGAAAGGAAAGTAACCTGACCGTGACCTACGAAACGATTGGATTGGGATACTACGCGCTAGTGGAGGAATTCGCCCGCCTGGAACTGAAGGATGTCCCTGTGCTGGCGCATGCCTCGCTGCGCTCGTTTGGGCACATCCAGAGTGGGGCAGATACCCTGGTTTCGACCCTTCTACCCAACGTGGCCGCCCTGATGATGCCCGCGCACACCTACGCCACCATGATTACCCCGCTGGCCGGCCCGGCCAACAACGGCATCGTCTACGGGCGGCGACAGGATCAGAACCGCATGGCCGAGCCATTCTCGCCGCAAATGCCCGCCGACCGGCTGATGGGCATCGTCCCCGAAACCCTGCGCCAGCGCCCCGGCGCGAAGCGCTCCATGCACCCCATCCTGTCATTCACCGGACTCAACGTCGAGCGCGCCCTTAAATCGCAGACGCTCGAAGAACCGCTTGCACCCATCCGCATGTTGGCCGAAAATGACGGTTGGGTGCTGCTGTTGGGCGTTGACCATACTGTGAATACCACCATCCATTATGCCGAAAAACTGGCCGGGCGGCGGCAGTTCATCCGCTGGGCAATGACCAACGACGGCATCATAGATTGCCCCAACTTCCCCGGCTGCTCGGCGGGATTCAAGCCGCTCGAACGCGATTTGGCGCCGTTCACCCGCCAAATCACCATAGGTGAAGCCACCGTCCGCGCCATGCCGATGAAGGCGGTTATCGAGGTCGTCGCTGCGCGCCTGGCGCGCAACCCGCGTGATTTGCTGTGCGGCGACATCACTTGCGAACGATGTAACGAGTTGCGGAAGTAGGAACGAAATGGACGGCATCCTGACATTCCTGGTTGTGCTGGGGGGCTGGGTCTTCTCGCTCACCCTGCATGAATTTGCCCACGCCTTTGTGGCCTATCAGGGCGGCGACTGGACGGTGCGCGAAAAAGGCTACCTGACCTTCAACCCGCTCAAATATACTCACCCGGTCTATTCGATTGCCCTGCCGCTGCTCTTCCTCGTGCTGGGCGGGATCGGCCTGCCCGGCGGCGCAGTCTACATCCAGACAAGTTTACTACGCTCGAAACGCTGGGAAACGGCTGTGTCGCTGGCCGGGCCGCTCTCGAACCTTGTAGTGGCGATTGTATTGGGCCTGCTACTGCAAATTTTGCCAGTTTCGACAAGTGGAATTTGGCCTGGCCTGGCCTTCCTGGCATTCCTGCAAGTAATGGCAGCGCTGTTCAACCTGCTGCCCATCCCGCCCTTCGACGGCTACGGCGCGATTCGCCCGCACCTGGCTTGGGGCATGCGCGAAAGCATGGACCGCTTCGGGCAGGTCTCGCTGTTCGTCGTCCTGCTTGCATTCTGGTATTTGCCAATTGTGGGCGGCGTTTTCTTTGGGCTGGTTCGGTTCATTGCAGGGCTGCTTGGCATCCCCATAGAACTGGCCGCGCTTGGGCAATCGCTGTTCTTGTTCTGGCGATAAACGCAAACAGAAGAGAAAAAACGTCCCGAAGGTTGCGATTGGACAGCCAAACCAATCAAAAACCTTCGGGACGTTTTTCATCAACTTCCGAATAAAAACAGCGTACACTACGTTAAGTATTCGAGATAAAACGAAAGGAACAGCCAGTGACCCTGCCCCACGCGGAAACCGAAGCGGCGCTCATCGCAAAAGCCCAACACGGCGACCGCCATGCCTACGGAGAACTTGTCCGCCAGCATCACCCCGGCGTCGTGAATGTGGTCTACCGCTTATGCGGCGACACGGAACTGGCGCAGGATGCCGCGCAAGATGCCTTCATCCAGGCCTGGCTGCATTTGCCATCCTTCCGCCCTGGCACGTCGCTGCGCAACTGGCTGTACCGCATCGCCGTCAATGCCGCGCTGGATGTCATCCGGCGCAATGCTAAAACCGCAGCAACTGCTTTCGATGACCTGCCGCTTGCCGACCCGCAGACTGGCCCCGAAGCAGCGCTTTTACAAAAAGAACGCGCCTGCGCTGTGCAAAATGCCATCCTGGCCCTGCCCGAGGCCAGCCGCGCTGTGCTGGTGCTGCGCGAATACGGCGAACTCTCTTACCAGGAAATCTCCGCCGCGCTGGATATCCCGCTCGGCACGGTCATGTCGCGGCTGAATTATGCCCGCACACAGCTTAAGCGTTTATTGGAATCGCAACTCGTCAATTTGGAGATGGAATATGCCTGAACACGTCACCCAATGGCTGGGCGCCTATCACGACGGCGAACTGCGCGGCGCGCGCCTGCGCCAGGTTGAAAATCACCTGGCCGAATGCGCCGAATGCCAGGCTGAACTGGATGAGATGCTCTCGCTCTCCACGCTGCTGCGGGAGACCACCCCTGAAGGAGATTTCCTGTCGTCGGAGCGTTTCGCGGCCAACCTGGCCCTGATCCTACCTCGCCAGCCCGAAACGCCCCAGCCCCGCAGCAAAGCCCGCGAGGTTGGCTGGTGGCTGGTTCCGCTCGGCACGCTGGGGATGTGGCTGTTCATCCAGGTGACGTTCTCGCTTCGTTCAGTGGTCTTATTCGCGGCAGATGCGGGGTTGCTCGGCAGCGACCTGGCATGGTTGCAAGGCAATTCGCTCCAGATGGGTTGGTTTGCCTCGGCGATGAACCTGTTCGGGAACCAGGTCGGCCTGACAGGGCAGGTAGCTTTATCAGCGTTGAACGAGGCTCATTTGTTCGTCACGCAGGTAACAGGGAGTCTGCTTCCACAGGTTCTTTTGGCGGCGATTTATCTCGCCTGGCTGGTTTCCTGGTGGCTGAGTCACTCGTCCCAGGCATCCCAAAAGACAGGAAGTTTCTCGAAAAGCTGAAGCAAGTCTTTGTGCTGAAGCATAAATACGTCAAAAGCGACATGAATGTCGCCCTACAAAAAGGAGTGTGTACCATGTTAGATATCAAAAAAATCCTCTCGCGTTCCTGGCATATCCTGTGGAGCTACCGGACGTTGTGGATTTTCGGCTTCATGCTGGCCCTGGCAATGGGCGGGGGCGGAAGCGGCAACAACAGCAACTACTCATTCGATGACAGCGACCGCCACCAACCTGATTCGGAATGGCGCAGCGATTGGGAAGGCCTGCGCGGCGAAAGTTTCTCCGAACAACTACAAGACGGACTCCGGCAGGCTGGCGATGAACTGCAAAAGCTGCAATTGCAATACCCGGTCGAGTTTCGGATGGGCATTGCGGTGGTTGTTACGCTGGTGTTCGTTGCTTTGCTCATCAGCCTGTTGACTGCCATCCTGCGCTACGTGGCTGAGACAGCCTCTATCCGCATGGTGGATGAGTACGAGCAAACAGGCGTCAAGGTCGGGTTCCGGCAAGGCTGGAAGTACGGTTGGTCGCGCAGTTCGTGGCGGCTGTTCCTGGTCAACTTCATCGTGCATGTCCCATCGCTGGTTTTGCTGGTCGTGCTTGGCCTGGCAGCCTGGTGGATTATTTCGGCGATACTGAGCGGAGTGCAATCGGCGCTCATCACCAGCCTGATTGCGGGAATTGGCCTATCGTTCATGGCTATCTTTATAACGGCCATTCTCATGGTCATCCTATATGTGCTGCGCGATTTTGCCTGGCGGATGGTCGTTCTTGAAGATGCAGGCGTGATGGACTCGCTGCGGATGGCCTTCTCGCTGGTGAAGCGCCAGTGGAAAAATGTTGGCCTAATGTGGCTGGTGATGCTGGGCGTGCGGATTGCCTGGGCGATTGTGTTCTTCATCCTGGTCTTCCCGCTGCTGGTTGTCTCTATCATCACGGCGATGGGTGGAGTGCTGGTTGCGATTGTGCCGACCTTGCTGACCGCCGGGATTGCGAGCCTGCTCTCGGCGCCCGATTACTGGCCCTGGATTTTCGCCGCCATTATCGGCCTGCCGCTGTTCGCTGTGGTGGCTTTCTCGCCCATCCTGCTGGTGAGCGGCTGGGGACTGGTTTACCAGTCGAGCGTGTGGACGCTGACCTACCGCGAGTTGAAAGCGTTCGAAACGGTTGCCCCGGCGGCAGTCGAACAAATCGAATCATAATAGTAACTCACCCTGAGTGAAAAAGAGACCAGTCTCGATTGAGACTGGTCTCTTGGTTTTATCCATAGGCGCGCGACGTTATTTCAGGCCCAGGCGAAGATGTCAGCCCGGCGGGTGCCTCTTCGCTGTGTTGTGGAGTGGAAGCCGGCGATTTGACAGTGGTCATCTTGCGCAGCAAATCGTACCAGAACGGCGCGCCCTGGGCCACCGCTACCGCCGTGAACAACAGGCCGATGGACTTCCAGAACCAGAATTTTGCAAAATCACCGAACGGCTCAGTTGGCGGCGCATTTTTTAACGCTGAACTCCAGCCAATGCGGATGGTGAGTTCTTCCAGTTCGGCCAGCAGCGTATCGGTCTCGGCGTCATAGCCGTATTGGTCGATATACGCCTGGGCTTTGACCGAGGCAATCGCGCGCATATCAGGCGTGGCCCACAGTTGGCGGAACAGGTCGATGCTGTCTACGCCCAGAATCAGGGTCAGTGCCAGGGAAAAGAGAATCACATAACGACGGGCCAGGGCAGTGAACATATCGGCAGCCTGTTTCATCAGGCCATCGAACCATAGCGCAATTTTAGCGCGCAACTCCACCACGCTCGTGACGCCGCTGTTAACCAGCCTCAGCAATTCGGTTTTGCCTTCGGATTGTGGCAGCTTATTGATCAATTCCACCAACTCATCGCTGCTGGCGGCCAGGTCGAGTTGGGTCAGGTTAAAAAAAGCGTCCAGCAGGTTAGAGACCGGGATTTTCTCAATCCGTTTCTCCACCAGCTTAACATCACGAGAGAAAAGGCTGCGCCAACCCTGGTAACGGACCGGGGCCAGCGAACGAATCTGCGGCATACTGATTAACTGCCCCAGCGATTTACCGCCGACGATGCGTTTGAGAATCCCCTCCAGCGCCCGCCCCCGTGTCTCAAGAATGGTCATGACGATTTGGCTCATCCACGAAACCACCAGACCCATCAGGTAGTAGGTAAGAGCCAGTCCCAGGGCAACTTCGAGAACTTGCGAAAGTGACATATCGGTCTCCATCCTGCACAAGCGGCCCAAAAGGTTGGAAATTGCCCAAAAACGCGCCAGGGAAACCTTTGAGGCCTGGAAAATTAGTGACAAGTGTATGGGGAATCTGCGCTGGCGGCAAGGGTGAAAAAGCGCGAGACATTGCTGACATTTATTGCAGCGTTAACCATCATCGGGGAATCAACGAGGATAGTATAATAGCGGCAATAAGGAAAACCTATTCGCAAAACGAACAGCAATTCCAAATCTGAAACTGAAATCGGCTTAATTTAGTGGTCACCGTCCTTCGACTGCGCTTTTTTGCATAAAGTGTCACGTCCTGAGCGGAGGGCGAAGCGCACTTTGCGTAGCCCGTAGTCGAAGGATGGTTGTTGAGCAGTTGGTCGAGTTCATCGAGACCTGTCGAAACACGCTCCGCTCAGGACCTGGATGCTTGTTTTGATACTATTAGCATACAAACAGCTTTTAGATTTGGAATTGCTGCAAAACGAACGAATCCCTCGTGCCTCGAGACATGCTTCGCGCCAATCCGACAGGCCTAAGCGCCCAACTCATGGCTCGACAAAAAAAGCTACCTGCCCCTGCGTTAAGGAACATTTTATGAACAATTTCCTCGGTTATCGATGTTCACTGTGCAAACAAGAGTACCTGCCCGGACAGGTCACCTACACCTGTTCCTGCGGCGGAAACCTGGATGTCGTTCTCGACTATGACTCCATCAAGAAAAAATACCAGCCGGATGACTTCCTGTGCAGGGATGACGCCTCGCTGTGGAGATACCTGCCGCTCCTGCCGGTTTCCTTCCCGCCCGGCGGGGAGCAAACCCCGCTGAATCTGGCTGGCGGAACCCCCATCATCTCCCTGCCCCGGTTGGCCGCCGAACTCGGCCTGAAACAACTCTGGCTCAAAGACGAAAGCCGCAACCCGACGGCTTCCTTCAAAGACCGGGCCAGCGCGGTTGTCGTAGCGCGCGCCATTGAGACGAAGGCAGAAATCGTCGTTACAGCATCCACCGGCAATGCCGGGGCCGCGCTGGCCGGCATGTCGGCGGCGGTCAGCCAGAAAGCGATCATTTTCGCGCCCAAAACAGCCCCGCCCGCCAAAGTGGCGCAACTGCTGGTCTTTGGCGCCAAAGTCCTGCTTGTGGATGGGTCATACGACGACGCCTTCGATTTATCCGTCAAGGCCGCCGATGAATTTGGCTGGTATTGCCGCAACACCGGCTACAACCCCTTCACCGCCGAAGGCAAAAAGACCGCCGCCTACGAAATCTGGGAGGGACTGCACAAACATACCCTGACGGGCACGCGAGCCAACCTGGGATTTGGCAAAAAGCCCGTTGAGGCAACTGTGCCGTTGCATCACCCACGCCTGACCATTTTCGTCTCTGTGGGCGATGGAAACATCATTTCAGGCATTCACAAAGGCTTCAAGGATTTACACGCCCTGGGCTGGCTCGACCATATGCCGCGCATTGTGGGCGTGCAAGCCCAAGGCTCGGCGGCCATCGCCAATGCCTTCCATGCCGGGACAGAGTCCATCGTACCGGTCAGCGCAACCACCCTCGCCGATTCCATCTCGGTCGATTTGCCGCGCGACGGAGTGCGGGCAGTGCGGGCCGCTAAGGAAACCAGTGGGACGTATATCACCGTTCCAGATGCCGAGATTCTCAAAGCAATCGCCACCCTGGGCCGGTTTGGGGTCTTTGCGGAACCCGCCGGGGCCACAGCCCTGGCCGGTTTAGTGGCGGCAAAGGCCAGCGGGTGGCTAGAAGCGGATGCGCCCGTGTTGGTGATGAATACCGGCAGCGGCCTGAAAGATGTCCGGGCGGCGATGCAATCCGTCACATCAGCCCCAGTGATTGAACCTACCCTGGAGGCCGTTAAAAAGCTGCTATGAAGCCAGCCTGGAGCCTGTCGTTCCGCTACCTGGTAGGGATTTTGTTTTTTACGGGCCTGGTGGCTTTTCTTTACTACGCCCGCGAAGCGCTAGAGCCGGTGGTGATAGCAGCCTTCATCGCCTACCTGATTAACCCCGCAGTCACCCTCCTATCGCGTAATACGCGGATTCGCCGCCGCGCTGCCGTCAACGTGGTCTATTTTTCGGCCCTGATGCTGTTATTTGTCCTGCCGGCCACCATTACCCCCATCTTTTTTGGCGAATTGACCGGCGTGGCGCAAGATTTGCTCTCCCTGCTCACGCAACTCCAAACCTCGCTTTCCCAGCCCGTTGTGGTGGCTGGGCTAAAGTTCGACCTGACCCAACTTGCTGCCAGCCTGGGACAGTTCATGTCAATGACGACCACACCCGTGCCGGAAGAAGCCTTCCTGTTGATAGAGTCGACTTCACGCGGAGCCATTTGGTTCCTGGTTATTATCGTCCTGGTGTACCTGTTCCTTTCTGAATGGCAAACCATGCGCGAATGGTTGCTTGGCCTGGCCCCTGGCCCATACCGCGCTGAAGTAGCAACTCTCTACGGACGGGTGCGCGATGTATGGATGGCCTACCTGCGCGGCCAAATTTTGCTCATGCTCATTGTCGGCGTTGTGTTCACAATCGCCTGGTACATTCTCGGAATCCCAGGCGCGTTTGTGCTGGGGGTTATCGCCGGTTTATTCACGCTTGTGCCTGACCTGGGGCCGATTTTGGCAGTGGCCCTGGCGATGGGCGTGGCCTTGCTTGAAGGCTCAAGCTGGATTCCGCTCTCGAATGTCTGGGTCACCGTCATTGTATTTGTTGTATATTTTGTCCTGATTAACCTGAAAAATATGTGGATTCGCCCCGTCATCATGGGACGCATGGTTCACATGAACGAAGGCCTGATTTTTGTTGTCATTCTGGTTGCCACCATCTTAAATGGGATTTTAGGCGCGCTGCTGGTTGTGCCGGTGCTGGCCTCGGCTGTTATTATCGTCAAATACCTGATTCGGCGCGTCTTGAGCCAACCGCCGTTTGAAGATATTCCGCAAACCGCTCCGCGTCTGCCTGCCCCGCTGCGTCGCGTAAAAAAAATCAACAGGAACTAACCCATGCCTATCACCTATTCCATCATCGCGCCCATTTTTAATGAGTTTGACAATATTCCTGAATTGCACCGTCGCGTTAGCCAGGTGATGGATTCGACGGGTGAACCCTGGGAGTTAATCCTGGTGGATGATGGCTCCAGCGACGGCTCTACCGACCGAATCCGCGAACTGGCAGCCAAAGATAAGAAGGTGCGCCCGGTTATCTTTGCGCGCAACTTCGGCCACCAGATAGCAGTGACAGCCGGTTTAGATTATGCGCGCGGGCAGGCAATGGTGGTCATTGATGCCGATTTGCAAGACCCGCCTGAAACCATTCTAGAACTGGCGAAAAAGTGGAAGGAAGGCTATGAGGTGGTTTATGCTGTGCGCGCCGAGCGCGAGGGCGAATCGTGGTTCAAATTGTTCACCGCCTCCCTGTTCTACCGCCTGATTTATCGCATTACCGATGTCAAAATCCCGCTCGATACGGGTGATTTCCGCTTGATTGACCGCAAAGTGGTGGATGTGATGAACGCGATGCGCGAAAAACACCGTTTCCTGCGCGGCATGTCCTCGTGGATTGGGTTTAAGCAAATTGGCGTGGAGTATAAACGCGCGGCGCGCTTAAGCGGCGTCACCAAATACCCGCTCAAGAAGATGCTCAAGTTTGCCAGCGATGGCATTACCGGGTTCTCTTATTTCCCGCTGCAAATTGCCACCTATCTTGGTTTTATGGCCGCCGGGTTGGGCGTGGTTGCCATTCCGGTTGTTATCATCGGGCGGCTGACCAATCCAGAAGCCTTTTATGGACAGGCCTCCACGCTGATTGCGGTGCTGTTTTTCGGCGGCGTGCAGCTCATTTCGCTTGGCATCCTGGGTGAGTACATTGGCCGAATTTACGATGAAGTTAAGGGTCGCCCGCTGTATGTAGTGCGCGATGCGCCAAAAGACAGTGAGCAGTGAAGCGAAGGACGATGAAACTGACCCTGGCCCTGGCCCAAATCAATACCAAACTTGGGGATGTAGAATCTAATCTCGAAAAGCACCTCGCCCTGGCGCGCGAAGCCGCGCAGGGCGGCGCAGGCCTGATCGTATTCCCCGAACTTTCGTTAACCGGCTATGTTTTGCAGGACATCGCTGCGACGGTTGCCCACCGCCCGACTGCCGATGACCCGCTCTTTCGCCACCTGTTACAGGTTTCTAAAAACCTGGACATGGTCGTCGGCTTTGTCGAAGAAGACAGCCGCTATCGTTACTATATTTCGGCTGCCTATCTTTCAGCGGGACAAGTGGTTCACCTCCACCGCAAAGTGTACCTGCCGACTTACGGCATCTTCGACGAAAAGCGCTATTTCGCCGCTGGGAACTGCTTCCGCGCCTTCGACACGCGCTTTGGCCGGGTCGGGATGCTCATCTGCGAGGACTTCTGGCACGTTTCCTCGCCTTACACGCTCTGGCTGGATGGCGCTGACCTGTTCCTGATGACCTCCGCCTCGCCCGGGCGTGGAATCACCGACGAAATCCTCGGCTCGGCCCAGTGGGTGCAGGATATCAACCGCGCTTATTCTGGCCTGTTTACCTCCTTCTTTGTCCATGCCAACCGGGTGGGGTTCGAGGATGGCCTGAATTTCTTCGGTGGCTCGACGGTCTTCGACCCTGACGGGCGGATGATTGCCCAATCGCCCTATAACGAAGAAGACCTGACCCTGCGAGAAATTGACCTGGCCCAACTCCGCCGCACCCGCACAAGACTGCCGCTGCTGCGAGATGAACGGCCGGAAATGGTCGTTAGCGAAATGAACAGGATTCTCGGAAGGTAAAAGGAAACTTATGAACATCGACCTCTCCATCAACCCCTCCCTCGTCCGAGGACTGCTGACGCGCTTCATCCACACCGAAATCACCCGCACCGGCCTCAGCCGCGCCGTGCTGGGACTTTCAGGCGGAATCGACTCAGCCCTGGTGGCCTATCTCGCCGCCGACGCGCTCGGACGTGAAAACCTGCTCTGCGTGCGGATGCCCTACAAGACCTCCTCGCAAGATTCGCTCGACCACGCCATGCTGGTCATCCAGGACCTGGGCGTGCCGTACCTCGACATCCCAATTACTGAGATGGCAGATGGGCTGATTTCCAAATTCCCCGATATGTCAGCCATGCGCAAAGGCAACATCATGGCGCGCTGCCGCATGATTACGCTTTACGACCAATCCGAGGCCTTCAAGGGGCTGGTCATTGGCACCGGCAACAAGACTGAAATCCTGCTCGGCTACTCGACCCTGTACGGCGACTCGGCCCACGCCCTCAACCCGATTGGTGACCTGTACAAGGCCCAGGTGAGGCAACTCTCGCGCGAAGTCGGCGTGCCGCTGCCAATCCTCGACAAAGCCCCCTCCGCTGACCTGTGGGCCGGACAAACCGACGAGCAGGAGCTCGGCTTCACCTATGAAGAGGCCGACAAATTGCTTTACCTGCTGGTAGACCAGCGCTACAGCCCGGAAGAATGCGTTCAAGCGGGATTCAGCCGCGCGTTCGTCGAGACGGTCATTCGCCGGGTGCGCCGCAATCACTTCAAACGGGTCATGCCGCCCGTCGCCAAAATCACCACCCGCACGGTGGGATATGATTTTTTGTATTTGAGGGATTGGGGGACGTGATTCAGTGTTCAGTGAGCAGTAAAAACAAACGAGCAGCGAGTTTTTCCGCTGCTCGTTTTGCACATTGCTGGTTTTCAATCGAAAATTGTCAATCGAAAACCCAAAATTAAATCAAGTCTTCCATCAACTGCATCGGCACCACTGCGCATCCGACGATGCCTGGCCCGGTATGAACGCCCAACACCGGCGAGATGCGGCTGACCTCCAGTTTTGCCACCTTAAGGCGTTCCTCGGCCATTTCCGAGAGCATTTCCGCGCCCTGCTGGAAGCGTCCGTGCAGCACGTTGACCCAGACCGGGGTTTGTTTGTAAACGCCCACCAGGTAATCGGTCAGCGATTCGAGCGCCGCCGGGATGGTGCGCGCTTTGCTGATGGTGCTGTACTTGCCATCCTCGTGCGCAACGTGGATAACTGGCTTCAGTTTGAGTAACGACCCCATCAGCGCCTGCACGCGCCCAATCCGCCCGCCACGCGCCAGGTATTCGAGCGTCTCGAGCGTATAAATCACCTCGGTATTCTCGCGGATGGCCGTCATGCGCTCCTGGATTTTTTCCATCGTCCAGCCGGCGCGCTGGCCGAGCGCCGCCGCCAGCACCTGGAAGCGTTCCCCGCCCGAAAGCGTCATCGTGTCCCAAAAATGGACGTTGGCCGCATCTTTAGCCTGCTCGCCGCCCACCTGCGCCGAATTGAGCGTCCCGCTCAGGCCGGAGGAGATGTGGATGGAGAAAATGTCTTTGCTGGTTTCGGCCAGTTTGCGGTACAGTTCCTCGAACAAGCCGCTCGAAGGCTGGGCGGTGGTTGGCACAGCTGGGCGCATGGCTTCCAGCCGGTTGTAGAAATCATCGGCGCTGATGTCGGCGGAGTTGACCTCGCCTTCTGGAAACTGGATAAAGAGCGGGGCCTGCACAATCTCCAACTGTTCCAGTTCGCTGGCGGGCATATCCGCTGCGCAATCGGTTACAATTTTCATAAAATCTCGCTTTCCTTTGGGGGATTTGTTTGGAGTTATTGACGCATTGAATGTCCCTATTTTACATGCAAAACGAAAATAAGATGAGTAACATTTCCCGCCGCACCCCAAAGCGCGTATAATCGGTGACTTAATAGCAACAGGTTGTCGACTGGCGAAGCCGTATCGAGACACAGGTACCCGCTGGCAAAGACCTGGAGGAGCATTCATGAACTTTGTTTACCTTTCTCCCCATTTCCCGCCTAATTATTACCGTTTTTGCGTTCACTTGCGGAATTTTGGCGCAACAGTCTTGGGATTGGCTGATGAGCCGTATGACCACCTGGCGTCTGATTTGAAACAGACGCTCCACGAATATTACCGCGTTAATAACATGCACAATTACGATGAGTTGTTGCGCGCGCTTGGTTATTTCACGCATCGCTACGGCAAAATTGACGGGCTGGATTCGCACAACGAGTATTGGCTGGAAACCGAAGCCCGCCTGCGAACCGATTTCAACATCCCCGGCTTCAACAATGAGAATATTGCCCGGGTTAAGAAAAAATCGGAGATGAAAAAGCAATTCATCAGCGCTGGGGTGGACGTGGCGCGCGGCGAGGTTATTCACGACCAACGCTCCGCCGAAAAATTTATCAGCGAGGTTGGGTATCCGGTGGTCGTCAAGCCCGATGTGGGTGTAGGAGCGGCTCAAACCTATAAAATCAACAATCCCGACGAACTGCGGCTCTTTTGGAACGACAAACTTCCCGTCCCCTATATTTTTGAAGAATTTATAGCGGGGCAAATTTTCAGTTTCGACGGCCTGGCAGACCGGGATGGCAAGATTGTCTTTTGCACTGCGCATTGCTATAGCAACGGCATTATGGAAACGGTCAACGCAGATACGGATATTTACTACGTCTCCCTGCGCGACATTCCCGCCGACCTGGAAGCCGCTGGCCGTTCGATTGTTAAAATCTACGACCTGCGGGCGCGCTTCTTCCACCTTGAATTCTTCCGCGCGCCCAACGGAAAACTGGTTGCTCTCGAAGTCAACATGCGCCCGCCCGGCGGCCTGACAACCGACATGTTCAACTACGCCAACGACACCGACATTTATCGTGAATGGGCAAATGTCATCGTCAACAACCGCTTCGATGGTCACAATGAGCGCCCGTATCACTGCGCCTACGCGGGTCGCAAAAATAACAAACCCTACCGCCATAGCCATGAACAAATCCTGGCCGAGTTTGGCAGCGCCATCGTTCACCACGAAGCCATGAGCGGCGTTTTCAGCGCCGTCCTGGGTAACTATGGCTACCTGATTCGCTCACCGCAGATGAGTGATATCGAACGCATGGCAGCCTACATCCAGGAGGCATAAACCCATGCAGGTTGAGTATCACAAATGGCACAGCCCCTCGCTGGGGCATGACATGGAATTGAAAGTCTATGGCTGGCAGGGCAAACCCTTGCTGGTTTTCCCGGCCCAATCGGGGCGGTTTTATGACTTTGAAAACTTCGGCATGATAGATGCAATTGCTGGGTTCATCGAGGCTGGGAAAATCAAAGTATTCGCGGTAGACAGCGTTGACAGCCAAAGTTGGGACAACCCCCACGTTCACCCCGCCGACCGAGCCCGCCGCCACGAAGATTACGACCGCTACATTGTTAATGAAGTCGCCCCATTCATCCGCCAGCACAGCAACCATCATCCCCAAAAATTTATCACTACCGGTTGCAGCATGGGCGGATATCATGCCGGGAATTTCTTCTTCCGGCATCCCGACATCTTCGACGGCCTGGTTTGCCTGAGCGGGCTGTTCCAACTGCGCATGTTCGTCGGCGATTACATGGACGATAACGTCTATTTCAATAGCCCGCTTGCCTACCTGCCCGGGCTAAATGACCCAAACACCCTGGAACAATACCGCCAGAGCCAGATTATCATCTGCGCCGGGCAGGGCGCCTGGGAAGATGACATGCGCGCCGATGCTGGCGCCATGCAGGCTATCCTGGCCCAAAAAGGCATCCCCGCCTGGGTGGATTTTTGGGGACACGATGTCAACCACGACTGGCCCTGGTGGCGGCAGCAGTTGCCCTTCTTCCTCTCGCGCATGAGACTTTAGCCATGCGCGCGCGCCCCCATCTTTATCAGCCCACCGATTTCGACGCCCTGGTCATCCTGTGGCGCATCGCCCGTGAAAAATCCCTGCCCGATTTCCAACGCCGCAAGGGACATTTTTTCTACGAAGACATCTGGTACTTCCGGGAACACCTGTTGCTCGAAAACACCGTCTGGGTGATGGAGGGTGACGATGGCCGCCCGGTCGGATTTATGGCGATGAAAGATGATTTCATCGACCACCTGTACGTGCATCCCGACCACTGGCGGCAGGGAATTGGCGAGGCGCTGCTTGGCTTTGCCCGGATGCTTTCACCACGACACCTGTGGCTCTATACCCTCCAGGTTAATGCCAACGCCCGGGCCTTCTACGAGAAAAACGGCTTTGTCGTCACCAAACTGGGCATCTCCCCACCGCCGGAGAATGAACCAGATGTAAAGTACGAGTGGTTTGGGGAATGAAACGTGATGCGTAATGAGTGAGTCTTGATTGCACAGCGGGCGTATAATTCTGCCATCAAATCCAAACTCCAAACTCGTCAATCCAAAATGGAAACTCCCCTCCGCCCGACCCATCTCGTTGTCAACCTGCCCCAACTCCGCCGCAACGTGGAGGCGATTCGCGCCAGGGTGTCCCCGGCCAAAGTGCTGGTCATGCTCAAGGCCAATGCCTACGGTCACGGCATCGACGGCGTTGCCCCGTACATCGAACCGCATGTCGATTATATCGGCGTCGCTGTTTTGGACGAAGGCATACACCTGCGCGGACTTGGCATAAAAAAGCCAATCCTGGTCGCGGGCGGGACGCTGCCCGAGCACGTTCCCTATTTCCTCGAACACGACCTGACCCTGACGGTCTCGCACCCGGCTGTGCTGGAGGCCGCCGAATCCGCCGCGCGGGCCGCCGGGAGGCCGCTCAAGGCGCATCTCAAAATCGATACCGGCATGGAACGCTCCGGCGTGCGCTGGTACGAAGCCGAAGCCTTCCTCGAACAATCCCTGCGCTGTCCGCATCTCGACATCGAGGGCATCTACACCCATTTCGCCAACTCCGAAACGCTCGAAACGCCCGGCATGGAGAAACAATGGGGCTTTTCGTATGCCAGCGACCAATTGGCGCGCTTCCACGAAGCATTGTCCTTTTACGAAAAACGCGGACTGCCGCGCCCGCGCCTGGTTCACGCCGCCAATTCCGCCGCCATCCTGAACCTGCCCGAAAGTACCTTCGACATGGTGCGGCCTGGCATCCTGTTCTACGGAATCTATCCCGACCAGGACGCGCTGCGCACGGTCGAGGTCGCGCCTGCTGCCACCTGGAAGTCGCAGGTCGTTTACAGCAAGATTTCCCAGCCGGGGCATCCGGTCAGTTACAGTTCGCTGTGGGTTTCCGACCACCCCGTCCGCACCGTTACCGTTCCCTGCGGTTACGCCGACGGCTACTTCCGCCGCATGACCAACCAGCCGAAGGTGATTGTCAACGGCAAGAAATACCAGCAGGTTGGACGAATCTGCATGGACCAGTTGATGGTCAATCTCGAAGCCGACAGCGCCGACCTGGGCGACGAGGTGATTTTGCTTGGGAAAGCCGCCAGCGGCGAGCAAATCTCCGCCGAAGACCTGGCCGCCTGGGCCGGGACCAACTCCTACGAAGTGATGACCAACATC
>Ga0116204_1000706_pt1 | contig 19212 bp, 16 predicted proteins | sample LakKivwa52mmetaG_FD_94481 | JGI IMG/M metagenome (GOLD analysis project Ga0116204, IMG submission 94481) | Anoxic lake water microbial communities from Lake Kivu, Rwanda to study Microbial Dark Matter (Phase II) - Lake Kivu water 52m metaG | ecosystem: Environmental > Aquatic > Freshwater > Lake...
AATACCACCTGAAACAGTTAAACCAGTACCATAATTTATTTCTAATTCACCTGAGTTAAACTGTAAACCACTGTTAGAGGTAAGAGCCACTTCAATAACATTGCTGCTGATGGTAATACCATCCCCGCTGGTGTATTGATAATTACTTTCGTTCACATAATTCCATTCACCAGAAGTGCCATTGTATTTAAGCAACTGATTATTTGTTGGAGCAGCAGTGGGCAGCAGTTTACCATATAAGCGGTTTGCATTCCATATTGCTTTGTTGCTGTCGGCATTGATAACAGTACCACTGATCGTAATACCTGTTCCACTGGTGTAAGTGTTTACATCATCATTAAGTGCTTCCCATTGTCCGGCTCCACTATTCCATTTCAATACTTGTCCGTTCAAAGGAGTTAGAGAGCTTGAAACAGGTGTATTATATAATTGATTAGCATTCCAGATAGGATTGGTATTATTAGCACTAATAGTAGTTCCGCTTACACTAATTCCGGTGCCGGGGGTATAAATTGTCCCTGTATTATCATTTGAAAGTACCCATGAATTAGTTAATGAACTCCATTTTAATATTTGTCCGTCAGCAGGTGCAGCTGAAGTAACAGGTCTTCCCTGAATTTTAATTACTGATAAATTTGAATAAACTCCGGTAACATCTCCACCTGCCATTTTCCAAGTACCAGTACCACTGCCATCAGAAACAAGAACAGCACCGTTTACAGCTCCGGTTGGAAGTTGAAAATGAACGACTTCTAATTTAACTGTTTTTACTGTATCAGGTTTCAGGGTTTTTGGTAAAGGAGCTGCATTTTTTACACTGTCAGCATACAAAGCGTAAGGTACTGAAAGTAATCGGTTTGTACCCATATTAATTAATCCATTTCCAAAATCAACTCTAACCTCAATAAAATAAGTTGATAAACCCCATGGAATACTACCAAAATGACTATATTTTCCTCTTCCGGTTGTAATTCCTTCACCAATGACCAGATCAAAAAGTCCAAATTCATTGGTTTTAATACTATGACCTTCTTGCCAGACAATATTTCCGGAGGCAGTTTTTTCTCTAATACTGATTTCAACAATCAGTGTTTTATTTACAATTGCTCTGCCATTGAAATCTCTCGCAACCGCTTGATAATTAAAGCCTCTCGGGATTTGTGCCAATGATGAAAATGACAATAAAAATCCGCCAATAATCAGGCAGATAATGCTTAATATATTTTTTCTCATAAGAAGATATTTATTCAATAATTAGTTAATTTTCAAAACTTTAAAATCAGAAATATTTTCAGAGCTGGTGGTATTAATGACACGTATAAAATAATTTCCTCGGGCAAAATTTGTCAGGTCAATTGTAAAATTAGTGCCTTCTGAATGTTGAATGTTTTCATAAGGAACTGTCATTAACTGTCCGAAATTGTTGAATACATAAATGGAATAGGTAGCATTGGGTGAAATATCGGTTATGCTTACATTAACTATGTCTTGTGTTGGATTCGGATAAACATTGATACTTACATCAATGGCCGAGTTATTTTTTATGTCGGAAAGATACAAATTGGGTGGTTGCTGAAACCCTTGGGTTAAAATATTGTTTGACGATTTTAATGTGGTTACAGCAATTTCACCAATAGTAAATGATAATCTGTATTCACCGGAAACAAGATCTTTTCCTGCTGTAGAAATTACAGTAGGCGATAAATCCTGAGCTTTCAGGTTAATTGTTGATAAAAGAACAACAATAATTAAAGCAATTAGTTTCATCATTTTTAGCATTTATTATTTCCATAAGTAAATCCAACCGAAAATACCATTTTCTTTCAGTGTGGCTTTAACTTTTTGTGCATCGTTATAGGTGGCATACTTGCCAACATATATATAGTAAAATTCACGAACTTCATTGTAAATCATTTTTACTTCAAGCCCTTTAAGTGCCCATAATTCTATTGATTTCTGTGCATTTTCCGGAATTTTAAATGCTTCAACAACAACAAAAAACTGTCCGCCAACTTCTTTAAGTTTCTTTTCAATGTCAAGAAGTTCTTCGTCAATTTCTTCTTGTTTTTTTGCTCTGTCTTCTTCGGCCATTGTTTTTACATTAGCCATTTCAAGTTCAAGTTCTTCCAGTCGTTGCTGCATTATTTCGAGCTTAGCTTTTTGTTTTTCCTGTTCTTTTTTAGTGTCTTCTTTTAGTTTTTTCATGTCTTCCTGGGTAGTCTTGGTAACAGCTAAAACATCTTTTTTAAGCTTTTTAATGCCTTTGCCAATGTAAATGCCTAAATTGATTTCATGAGTACCATTGCTATTTCCTGTCAATTTATTAACAGCCAGCATTTCATAAGTATAATTCAATACCATTTGGTTGTTAAGGTTCAGTCCGGCACTCAATGCCAAAGCACCTTCTTTGCGGTAAGAAGCACCAAACCAGTATTGGTTATTGTATTTAAATAATGAAGCAAATTCAAAATTTAAAGGAGCTTTTTCGGAAAATCTAACTATTGCAAAAGGTTCAATTCCAAATTTATCGCCTATTTTTATATCATAAGATGCATGACCCAGATATTGCCTTCTCAGTAAAAACTCGTTTATATTATTTTCACTGTTAAATCTGCTTTTGTTATTTAAAAGATAAGGTGAATAAAAGCCAACATTAAGTCCTTTAAACTGATACAATAATGAAGCTCCGGCATTCAGAACCGTTTCGTTTTGAGTTATGCGGTTTTGAAGAATAGGATCTAACGGGTTTTCTATTATTGCATTGGTGATGTCAATACTATGTTCAAAAATTTTAGCTGCCAAGCCAAAACTGATGGTATGCTCATCAGCAACTTTCAGGTGGTAAGCATAAGACAGGCTGGCATAAAGCCGGTTAAAATATCCGCTTTGATCAGATATTATCTCACCTCCTACACCAACATTTGGCCAAAGTGGAGCTGTAATATTGAACATTCTTGTTATGGGAGCTCCTTTTATCCCTGCCCATTGATTACGGTATCCGGCAAAAATATTCAGCAAATCGCCCGTACCTGCATAGGAGGGCGATAGCGAGTATTTGTTGATAAGATATTGATTGTGTAAAGGTAAACTCTGAGAATGGAGCATTGTTGCTGCACTGATTAAGAGTATAAAAATGATACCTTGCTTTTTCATTTATCTTAGCTTTAGATTTTTCTATAAAATTTTTAACGAATAATATTTAAAGTTCCTTTATATACATCCCCTTGCTTAGTTCGGACAATATAATAATATGCACCTTCAGGTAAATTATCACCATCACGTTTGCCATCCCAATCATTTTTGTAATCGTTAGAGGTATAAAGTAAATCTCCATAGCGGTTGTAGATGCTTACTTCAACAGGAGAAAAATAACCTACATCTTTTACTATCCACAAATCATTGATATTGTCTCCGTTAGGTGTAATAATGTCAACAGCAATAAATTCATCAACTTTAACAGCAACAATACTTGCAGAGTCTTTCAGTGAACATCCGTTGCTGTCTTTAACCGTTACTGTATAGGTACCGGTTTTGGTTACTGTAATGGCAGGGGTTTTTGCGCCTGTTGACCAGATAGTACTGTCAAATACACCTGTTGCAGTAATAATAACATTGTAACCATCGTAAAATGTTGTTGGTCCGCTGAATGTCAGCGTAAGGGCTGGTTTTGGATAAACAGTAACTGGTTTATTAATACTTGCTTTACAGCCTTTGTTGGTCAGGGCTGTCAAAGTAACTGTATATGTTCCAGGTGTGAGGAAATAATGTTTATGGTCGTGGCGGATAATTGCATCAAAACCATCTCCGTAATCCCACAAAAAGTTAATAATTGAATCAGTCAAAATAGTACTGTTATTGATAAACGGCATTGAGTCGCCATCACAAACATTAATAAATGAGAAATCAGGATTAGGAATGTTATTAACTTTAATACCTCCTATAATTTCTGTCTTACATCCTTTTTGAGTTAAAACGCTGTGTCTGATCAGTTTTGTGCCGGCAGTAGGATATGTAGTTGAAACAACAGCTCCTGAACTGTCGTCAACGGTGCCATTATTATCAAAATCCCAGTAATACTTAGTAATCAGATCTGTTGATGTGGCAGTTGATGTTAAGGTGGTTGTAGCACCCTGACATGCTTCATTTGATGTGAAAGCAGCTGTTGGTAGTGCATTAACAACAACATTCTTATACAAAGTATCTGCAGATGTAGTGCTAGTAACAAAAACACCAACATTATATGTGCCTGTTGCAGGGAATTTATATTTTATTGTTTTCCCGAAAAGTTCAGGTACTAAATCATTATCAAAGTCCCATCCGACCGAAGTTATCGGACTGCCACTGACAGTAGTATCTGTAAAAGTCATTGAATCACCATCACACACTGCATTTGCAATAAATCCTGCATCAATAGGCGAGAAAACATAAACATTTTGAGATAGTGAGTCTTTACACAAATTTGAGTGAGTAACTATAAGCTTTACCGGATAAGTACCTGTAACTGAATATATTTTTGTAACATCTTTTGTCGGAGCAGTCGAACCATCAGCGAAGTCCCATAAATAAGTAATTAAACCTGCCGGAGTAGAGCTGTTGGTGAATATAAAATTATTAACAGTTATTTCCTGAGTTGTATCATTCACGGTAAATCCTGCAACAGGTGATGCTAATACAACCACCTGAACATAAACACTGTCGGAGTCAGCGCTGGTTACAACTTTATATCCCACATTATAAACGCCTGCAGTTGTAAAGTTATGATTAACAATTGTTGTAATTGCATCATCAAAAATACCATCATTGTCGAGGTCCCATGTAGTTGAAATTACCGGATTACAGGTAATTTCACTTCCGGTAAAAATATAGGCATTTCCTTTTATGCATTGTGTATCATTGTTAACTCCTACCCGTGCAAGTGTATTTGATATTGCATAAATACTTTGGGTGAAAGAGTCTTTACAATTACTGTCGGAGGTAGCTATTAGTTTTACGTTATAAGTTCCTGCTGAAGAATAGATTTGTGATGGATTTGTTGCAGTTGAATTGCTTCCATCATCAAAATCCCAATAATAACTGAGTGTCCAGGGAGAGGCAATTGCTGACAGATTGTTAAAATTAAAGGTATTTGTAAAACAGGCTATAGTATCAGATACACTGAATTTTACAGATGGTTGCTCATAAATACGTACATTTTTATTAATAGAATCTTTACATCCTTTATCAGATGTTGCAATAAGTTTAACCATATATGTTCCTGAACTGCTATAAGAATATGGAGCAGGTATTATTAATGTCGAAGCACTGCCATCGCCCATATTCCAGTTATATGATAAGGTGCCTGCACCGCCTAAAATACTGGAATTGTTGAATGTAAATGAATTTCCTGCCAAACACTGACCACTATCTGAGGTAATGGTAAATCCGGCAGCAGGGCTTGGATTTACAGTAACAAATTTGTAAAAAGAGTCGGTACTGACTGTTGTAGTTATTTTTAATCCAATTTTGTAAGTTCCTGGTGTTGTAATTATATGAGGTAAGGGGTCAACATTAGATGAGTCACCAAAAACACCATCACCGTTTAAATCCCACGATAAACTAGTTAAAGGATCGCATAATAATGAAGTATTGGTAAATAAAAAATTGTTACCAACCAAGCATTGTACAGAATCATTAATGCTGAAATCAGCTTTCGAGGAATCAACAATGGTGGTTTGTTTGGTAATCGAATCTTTACAAAAATTATCGGACGTAACAACTAATTTGACATTGTAAGTAGCAACTGTAGCAGGATAAATATGAACTGTATCTTTTGCTATCGAGGTAGTTGATCCATCGCCTAAATCCCAAAAGTATGTCATATTACCAGAACGGATAGTTGTTTTATTGGTAAATGTGAAAAAATTACTTAAGCATTGCTTAGGAAAATCAATTTCAAAATCTGCTACTGGCTTTGGATAAACATCAACAGTTTTGTATAAAACAGCTGTATCAACAGCAGTAATGACCTGTATTCCAACAACGTAGTTTTTATCAACAGCAAATTTTAATTTAACAATGGCTGTGGCAGCATCTGTAAATAAACCATTACTATCAATATCCCAGTTGGTTTGAAGAATAGGATTCGGACTGGTTGATGTACTGGTTAAAGTCAGGGAGTCGCCAAAGCAAGCATGCGAAAAAACAAAATCTGCGTTTGTTTGGGCATTCAGGTTTAAACTCATTATAACAATGAGTACAATCATTAACAAATACTTTCTCATTATTTGTATTTTAAGTTTTTTTGAAAAAATCTTTAAAAAAATATTATAAATTACACTGCTTTTATGCTTCATAAACATTTATTTGATGAAAACAAGCTAAAAACATAACACAAATTGGGTTGCAAGTTACAAATTATTTATTAGGTTGATAAATATTTTAATCACAGTTTTTTTGCCAACTATTTTTTAATTCCTGAATTCAATAGAAAGTAACCTTATTTTTCCTGTTCATTTTTAATTCCGTTCATGTAATCAATCAACTCTGCCCAAAGTACTAATTTTAAATTTTCTTCAGGAGGTATAACGGGTTTTACCAACAATGATGCCAACTGAGGTGTTGCATAAATCAACATAAAGATTTTCAATAGCTTAGTAAAATAGTTTTTGTCTAATTTTACAGGCTGAAAATCACTTATAAGTTCTTCAATGAAGTCAAGTTCTTTTATCAAATCGGATGTTTCAGGAAACTCAAAACTTTGTGTATGTTCAAATGAAAACAAGAAAAAATCATATAGCAAAGGATAAGCTTTTTCAGCAGATTCGAAATTGTGGAAAAGCATTTCTTTGTTGTTTGAGCCTGAAAATGAAGGGTGTAAATCTTTAATGCAAAATGTTGAATATATTATTTCATCGGGCTCAATCGTATCATAAAAAATTAATAGATTGCTGTAGATTTTTACAAAATTGAGAATACTTAATCCATTTGGAAACATTTTTTTATCAATACGTGCTTTAATGAAAATTAAATTGTCCTGAAGATTTTCATTACGCCATATTCTTGATAGTTTTGTTTCGCTAAAAGTTTTGGAGGCTAATTCGAGCAAAGAATTATTAAAAAGGTCATTCCATTTTTTTTGTAATTTGTAATGATCCGATTTTATAAATGGATTATCAAATTCCAGCAAATACTCATTGTTTATTGATTTTAACTTAGGAATTTTAAAAAAGGAAAAACTAAATTGTTGCAGCCATTCTATGTTTTGAATTTCATTGTCAAGTTTCTTTTTCCCTTCGTTTGAGTAGGGTTTTTTAATGATAAAATATGATTTTTTATTTTTATAGAAGCGGAACATCAAATTTCCTTCACTGCAATCACTCAGGTTAACAGAATAACTATCAAAATTCAGATGATCAATTGTTTTAAATAAATAACGGTCACGTATTAACAGCTGAATTCGCCCTTTTGCAATTTTTTTAATATTTCCTATTTTTAACATCAGGTATTTCCATGTAAATGGAAAAACAGATAAAAAATTACTTACATCAGTCAGTGATTTGTTTTCGTCAAGGTCGTGAAGGAAATCTGTAATAGTATGATTTTCTGATACAAACCATTTTATTCGGTTGTATTCATCAGTAAAGAAATAGAGGTCTTTATGATAGAAATTTATACTAGTTTCACTATTAGGGCTAAAAGAGATTATCGCTTCGATGTTGCTAAAGTTTAGTGGAAAGCTGAAAGTATTTGCACCAGATATATTGAGCAGATAAAAAGGTTTGTTGAATTTGGCTAACTGCTCAACTTCACTACGTTTTTTAATATATGCAAAACCTGAACTGAAGTTTTTTAATACTAAATTACCGGGGTCTAATACAAATACAGGCAGGTCTTTGATGAATATAATTTTGCTGATAATAAATAACTCTTTTTCAAGTATTTTCATGTAGAATTGATTAAACTACAAAATTACAAATTTAATCCTTCTAATTCATACATGTTTTACTAATGATTCTTGAGCAACTAATACCGATTGGCTTGCTGTTGGTGTCCAATTTAGGAGTTTTAAACTTTTGTATTTTTGAGATTATTGGTCTTGTACAGGTTTTTTTACGCTATAAACTTTATAAACATCTGGTTTTCAAAATATTAATGAGTAATACAGCTTAGTCATTTGCGATTCTGAATTTGTATTAAAAAAAATCAGTTTGTAATTTACACTACAAACTGATTGAAGATGTGGAGAATAGGGGGCTCGAACCCCTGACCTCTAGACTGCCAGTCTAACGCTCTAGCCAACTGAGCTAATTCCCCTGATTTTTTATTTTCTGATACTTTTTATCAAAGCGCAAATATCGCATCTGGTTTCAAATAATAAATTAACTTTTTAAAAAATCTTCAATTCTTTTAGCTACCCGACTGCTTGTTGTACCATCTCCAAGTTTTGTTATTACTTCAGCACACCCATTTAACATGTTTTGCCTGTATTGGTCATCAGTCAGTATTTTATCTAATTCCATTTTTATATTTTCTGCGTTCATTTCATGCTGAATAAGTTCGCAGACTATTTTGCGATTGGCAATGAGGTTGACCAATGAAATAAATGAAACTTTTGCAAAAAACCTTGCTAAACGATAGGTAATGGGTGATGTTTTATAACAAACAACCTGAGGGAGATTGAAAATGGCAGCTTCAAGTGCCGATGTGCCTGATTTAATGATGCCTGCGTCTGCAATTTTCATTATATCATAGGTTTTGCCCGATTCCATGCTGATATTTTCGCTCAATTGGAATTTTTCTATTAGTGAAACATCAATATTGGAAGCAATAGCTAAAATAAAATGATATTCAGGGAAATATTCTGCAACCCGTGTCATCACTTCAAACATACGGTTAACTTCCTGTTTGCGGCTTCCGGGCAATACTGCTATTACTTTTCGATTTTTATATTTTTCGGCAAATTGGCTATCGGGTCGAAATTCTTTAATAGTGTCAATAAGCGGATGTCCGTAATAATAAGCTGTATATTGGTGTTTTTTATAAAAATCTGCTTCAAAGGGCAGAATACATATCATCTGGTCAATATGCTTTTTGATTTTTTTAACCCTGTTTTCTTTCCATGCCCAAATTTGAGGTGAGATATAATAAATTACTTTCAAACCAATAGATTTAGCAAAAGCTGCAATTTTAAGGTTAAACCCCGGATAGTCAATTAAAATAACAGCATCAGGTCGAATTTGCCTGATAGCAATTTTGCATTTTCGCATCGCACTCAGAATTTGAGGGAGGTTCAAAAAAACCTCTATAAATCCCATAAAAGCAATTTTTTTGTAGTCAAAAATTATTTCAGCACCTTCTGATTTCATTATTTCACCACCAAATGCAATAAATTCTGAATTACTATCAAGTTTTTTTAATTCCCTGATCAGCTTTGCAGCATGCATATCTCCTGAAGGTTCTCCAGCTATCAGAAAATATTTTGGCATTTCAGATAATTTTTAATATCAATACCATCAAAACCAATACAAGGGTCGCAATAATAATACCTTTTGCTGTATTGTATTTTTCTTTGTTCAAAAATAAAAAGAAAAATAATAAATTCGGAAGTCCACTCAAACTGATAAGCGGAGACAAAACACCCCGCTCTGAAAAAATGGTTGAAATGTATGTCGAAAAAGGAGTATCAGTAAACTTGATAAAAAAGAAAACAACAAGCATTAAACCTATGCTTAGCAAGCCAATTGAAATACCGATTAAAATATGATCAAACTTTTTCATTTTTAAGACTGTTATTGAGTTGATTTATCAATTTGTAAGAAGTTAGGTCAAGAAATACAGGAACAACTGAGGTGTAATTGTTTTCAAGTGCAAAAATATCAGTATCGGGTTCTTTATCAAAGCAGATAAATTCACCTGTCAACCAATAAGCTTTTTTACCATTATTAACTTCTTCTTTAAAACTTTCTTTCCAGTGAGCCATTGACTGACGGCAAATTTTAAATCCATTATAATGAGAAAGACTAGTGTCAGGTATATTAATATTCAGCAAATGAAATTGATTAAGTAAATGTATATCAATGTTCTGCATAATTTCATCAACAACATAGCCACAAAGGCTCATGTCTGCATTTTCGTTATAGTTAAGGCTTGAAAATGCAATTGACTTTACGCCATACAATGCTCCTTCGACTGCTGCTGCTACTGTACCGGAATAAAGCATATTGACCGAAGCATTTGAGCCATGATTGATGCCTGAAACCAGCAGGTCGGGTAAACCCTCAAATAAATTACCAAGTGCAAACTTAACACAATCTGCTGGTGTTCCTGAACAGCAATAAGCTACTACATCCTTATCATATAAGCGTTCTTCAATAAATACAGGATTTCTCATCGTTATAGCATGACCAACTCCCGACATTGGCGAGCAGGGAGCAGCAACAGTAACTTTGCCGTATTTTTTCATTTTTTCTACAAGAACACCCAGGCCCGGTGCATCTACTCCATCGTCATTTGTTACCAATATTTTAAGCACTGAATAAATTTTTATTTGTGAGCAAAGATAGATATTGACTTCAATCTGATGATGTTTTTGCTTTTATTTGATGTTTATGTTTGTGTATATATGCCCTGTAATAAACCAAAGTTAGAAATAAAAATGGAAATGCTTTTAAAAATGATAATAACAATGAGGTGTTGTTGTATTCAAAAGATGTAACGATGTCTTCTTCCTGAAATACTATTGAGTAGGTAAATGAAACGATAGCAATAATCGGAATGAGAAAAAATGACCAGGCAAATGGTAACATTAAACGGGTAGATTTTTTAGCTATTTTTAATAATTTTGCTGCAATTGACATATAAAACACAAACATTAATGCAGAAATGACAGCTCCTATTGTAGCAGCGATATAGTAATAATTGTTTGTTTTATTTAATTGATTATAGAATGTAATCAGGTAAGAATTGTGTAAAATCTCCATCAGTATCAGCCAGTAAATTAAACGATTATGATCCTTAAAATTGTAGTAATACTTAAGAAATCTTTTAAAATATAAAAAAATAATAACAGTTAACAAGGTAAGTATAGTTAAAAACAAAATAATGACCAGTCTGTATATTTCAACTGAATAGATTAAAATATAACTATAAAACATGGACAATAAAAAGTAGACTATACTGAAAATGGCAGCATATTGTAAATTACTTTTTTTCATCTTTAGATTTAGTTAGAATTTTATTAAAAGCAAAAGGTAGAGCAGTAATAATATCAGAAGCAATCAGCGAAATGCTATTTTGTTCGGAAGCACTTATATCTCCGGCAAGTCCATGGATAAAAACTCCTGACAGAGCAGCATCAACAGGGGAATAATTTTGAGCTAAAAATGACACAATAATACCGGTTAAAACATCTCCACTCCCTCCAGTGGCCATGCCAGGATTGCCGGTTGAATTAAAATAAATCGTTGAATCAGGCAGAATAATGGCAGTGTAATGCCCTTTTAGCACTATAATTATCCAATATTTTTCTGCCAATAGTTTTGCTTTTTCTAATCGTTCAAAATGGTTATTGCTTTTTCCGGCTAAACGATCAAATTCGCCAATATGGGGGGTAAGAATAGTGTTTTCTGGAAGTAATTTTAATATTCGTTTGTTTCGCGATATAATATTAATTGCATCTGCATCAAGTACAAGCTTTTCTGGTTTTGAACGAAGGAGTTTTCTGAAAGCTTTTCTGGTTTTACGATGAGTTCCGATACCTGGTCCAATTCCAACAGCATTAAATGATTTAGCTGAAGTTATTTTTGAGGTAATCTTTTCATCATTATCAATAAAAACCATGGCTTCGGGTATGCTCATTTGCATTATTTGATAACCACATTCCGGAATATGTGCCGATACCAATCCTGCTCCTGCTTTTAAACATGCTTTTGTGCAAAGCACTGCAGCGCCCATTTTTCCGTAAGATCCTGATATAATTAACGCATGACCAAAATTCCCTTTGTGCTGAAATTTTTTTCTCGGCTTTAATATCATTTTTATTTTATCAGCCAATAAATAAAAGTGTTTATTGTTGATATTACTGATGAAATTCTTATCAAGACTTATATCAACTATTCGCCATTGACCAACATAATCTTCATTTTCGGGAATAAAAAATGCCAATTTCGGGTTTTGAAAACTGATGGTAAAATCTGCTTTTATTTTTGAACTATCATTGTTATACTGATCGCAAAAAGTACCGCTTGGGATATCCAATGCTATTATTGTTGAACCGCTTGAATTGATTTTTTCAATAATGCTTTTTACGAATCCAACAATTGGTCGGGTAAGTCCTGTACCCCAAAGCGCATCAATTATTATGTCGTCTTTATGAAAAGAAAATTCTTGATTATGGTCGCTTAGAAATTTTATTCGTTGAGGATATTTTTCATTTAAACGATTCAGGTTAATCTGAAAATCATTACTGGCGTCTGAACTGTGCTCAACTACAAAGACAAACACATTTATTTCTTTTTCGAGCATCAAACGTGCTACAACCAAGCCATCTCCACCATTGTTTCCTTTGCCGCAGAAAATATAAACATTTTTTTTGATTTTAAACTGTTTAAGAACATATCTGGTAAATGTTTTTGCTGCTCTTTCCATCAAATCGATTGAAGCAATAGGTTCATTTTGTATGGTATATGAATCTGCATCTCTGATTTGCTCCCGGCTTAAAATTTTCATCTGGTTTAAAAATTACTGCAAATAAAAATGTTTGATGCAAAAGTAATAATTTTATAGCAATAATAATATCAATTGTAAATTTGCAGCTCTTTTTGTAATTATATTTTTTATGACAATTATTACTATTGTTTTTCTGATCTTTTTCTCCATGTTATTTTCAGCATTTTTTTCAGGCCTGGAAACAGCATTTTATCAGGCTAATCCTTTAAAATTGGCTATTGACCAAAGAGAGGGTTCACTTAATTCCAAAATTTTAACTTATTTCAGTAAAAAATCAAGCCGTTTTATCACCAATACTTTAACTGGCAATAACATTTCTCTTATTGTTTTTGGTATTGCATTTACTAATCTGACCATATTCTTTTATCCGGAAAGTGGCATTTTTGGCATCAAAAGCCCGATTACTTCATTTATTACAATGACTGTTTTGTCAGGTTTAATTCTTTTGCTTTTTTGTGAGTTTTTACCTAAATCGTTGTTTATTATCAATCCTAATAAAAATCTGGCTAACTTTATTCTTCCTTTTTTTGTTGTTTATGTTATTTTATATCCACTTAACTGGCTGATAACCAACTTTTCAAATATGATTTTATTTTTTTTAAGAATAAAATCGGTACATCAGAAATTGTCTTTTGACTATAGTGACCTTTTCAGAATTGTTGAACAGAAAGAAAATGCAGAGAATAAAGAAAATCAATTAGATGTTGATACCAAAATTCTGAAAAATGCAATTGAGCTTCCCAGCGTAAAGGTTAGAGATTGTATGGTTCCCCGTACAGAAATTTCTTATATTGATATTTCAGAAAGTATAGATGAGCTTACTCAACAATTTATTTCAAGTCCGCACTCAAAGCTGATAGTTATTGATGGAAATATTGACCACATAATCGGCTATGTTCATCACATTGATTTATACAATGACCCTGAATCTATAAACGGAATTCTGAGACCATTGTTTATTGTTCCTGAATCAATGCCGGTAAATATGCTGCTGAAAAAATTTATGTCTTCTAAAACAAGTATAGGGCATGTTGTTGATGAATATGGCGGAACTGCCGGAATTATTAGTATTGAGGATGTGCTTGAACAAATTTTCGGAGAAATTAATGACGAATACGATAGTAACCAGCTTAAAGAAGTTAAAGTTTCTGATAATGAGTACATTTTTAGTGCTCGTCACGAAATAGATTATATTAATAGTACTTATAATTTGGGTTTACCTGAAGGAGAATATACAACTCTTGGCGGTTTAATTCTGGATATTTATGAAAGCTTTCCGACCAAAGGTACCATTATTCATTTCGATAAATTCAGTTTTAAAATTTTAAATTCAAATATTAACAAAATTGAAGATGTTGGAGTTAAAATAGTTGAATTTTAAGTAATCCGGCTTTTATCAATTGGAATACCAGAAAAACTTTACTATTTCATTTTTTTGCAGAAAAATTTCACAATTTGGTTTATACCAAACTTCGGTTTTAACCGTAGTGAAATACTGACAGGATTATTGATAAGATGAGTAGATCTGGATAATCAGGTGCTATAAAATCATTCCTGCTCCAACAGTATTATTGGTTTTTTCGTCTATTAAAATAATACTACCTGTAATTTTATTTTTCTTATAAATATCGTAGAATACAGGGCTTGAAGTTCGTAAACTAACACGTCCTATGTCATTCATGCCAATGTTTTTATCATCCTGAAGTCTGTGCAAGGTGTTAATGTCAACCTTATACCTTATATCTTTTACAACACATTTTACTTCTTTTGAAGTGTGTTTTAAGATGTATTTATTGCCGATATTAAATCCGTTATCATAAAACCAGCACATCATTATATCTATATCCTGACTTATTTCGGGCTGACTGAATTCTTTAACAATCATATCTCCACGGCTGATATCAATATCTTTCTCCAACAAGATATTTACACTCATTGGAGCATAAGCAACATCAACTTCTTTACCTAATTTTTCAATAGAGACAATTTTTGATTTAAAACCAGATGGTAATATAACTACTTCATCTCCTTTTTTAAAGATACCTCCGGCAACCCTACCGGCATATCCTCTGTAGTCGTGATATTCCTGACGCATGGGTCTGATAACATATTGAACCGGAAAACGACAGTTTATACGTTCATAATCGCTTTCAACATATACGTTTTCCAAGGCATAAAGAAGCGTAGGACCTTGATACCAATCCATTTTTTTACTTCTTTCAACCACATTATCACCTACTTTGGCACTGAGTGGAATAAATCTGATATCAGGAACATCAATTTTGGAGGTAAAAGATAAAAAGTCATTCATGATGTTGTCAAATACTTCCTGTTTGTAATCCACCAAATCCATTTTGTTAATACAAACTATTATATGCTTGATGCCCAGTAAGGCAGAAATAAAAGTATGTCGTTTGGTTTGTTCAAGTACACCATTTCGTGCATCAATCAAAATGAGAGAAAGATTAGAATTGGAAGCTCCTGTTACCATGTTGCGGGTATACTGAATATGTCCTGGTGTATCGGCCAAAATAAACTTGCGTTTAGGTGTAGCAAAATATCTGTATGCAACATCAATGGTAATCCCTTGTTCGCGTTCCGAACGTAAACCATCGGTTAATAGTGCCAGATTAACAAAATCTTCACCACGTATTAAACTTGATTTTTCAACTGCTTCAAGCTGGTCTTTAAAAATTGTTTTTGTATCAAATAATAATCTGCCAATAAGGGTGCTTTTACCATCATCAACGCTTCCTGCTGTTACCAATCTGAGTAAATCCATTATTATTTTCTTTTATTTTGATTTAGTTTGTTATTTGTAATTCAGTTTGTTAAACTAAAAATTTTAAGAATTTATTATTTAAAAATATCCTTCTTTTTTACGATCTTCCATAGCAGTATCCGATCTTTTGTCATCTGCACGACCTGCACGTTCAGTGATTCTGAATGCAGCAACTTCTGCAATAATTTCATCCAGAGTATATGCCAATGATTCAATTGCACCGGTACATGTCATATCACCGATAGTTCTGAATCTGACTATTTTTTCTTCCTCAACTTCAGTTGTTTTCATCACATTTACAGGGTGAACTGCCAACCAAACTCCATCACGGTCAAATACTTTTCGGGTATGAGAATAATACAAGGAAGGCATTGGAATATTTTCGCGTGCAATATATTGCCAGATATCCATCTCTGTCCAGTTACTTAAAGGAAACACCCTGAAATGTTCATTAATATTTTTTCTGCCATTAAATAAATTCCACAATTCAGGACGCTGATTTTTAGGATCCCATTCACCGAATTCATTTCTATGGCTGAAAAAACGTTCTTTAGCACGGGCTTTTTCTTCATCTCTCCGACCACCGCCCATTGCACAGTCAAATTTATTTTGCTCAATAGTGTCGAGAAGGGTTACCGACTGAAACCAGTTGCGGCTTGCATTTATTCCTTTTTCTTCTTTCACTTTGCCTGAATCAATAGCATCCTGCACATAGCCAACTACCAGCTGAACTTCATATTTTTTAACCATTTCGTCACGATAATCCAAAGTTTCCTGAAAATTATGACCTGTATCAATATGCACTATCGGAAAAGGAATCCTTGCAGGTTGAAATGCTTTGTATGCCAGGTGAAGCAAAACCATTGAGTCTTTTCCTCCAGAAAATAATAACATTGGTTTATTAAATACTGAGGCAGCTTCACGTATTATAAAAACCGCTTCTGATTCCAAATGGTCGAGATGTGTTAACGAATAATTCATTTTATTAATACCTTATTAATGATAGTACCTCACGATAGCATTGTCTGATGCTTCGTCTTACAGTTTTATTGTCGGTTCGGATGATAAAATTTGGATTTTTTGGCTCCTCATAATCCATGTGAATACCTGTAAAATTAGTAATTTTTCCTTCTCTCACTTTCCTGTACAAGCCTTTTGGGTCTCTTTTTTCACATATATCAAGTGAACATTTTACATATACTTCATAAAAATTTTCAGCTCCAATAATTTGTCTTGCCATTTCTCTGCTTTTTTCAGAAGGACTTATAAAGCAACAGATTGTTATTACTCCGGCTTCCAGAAAAAGCCTGGCTACCTCTGCTACCCTTCTGATGTTTTCATCCCGTCCGGATATAGAAAAATCCAGGTCAGAGTTTAATCCTGTTCTGATGTTATCACCATCAAGTAATTTGGTCATGCAACCTTTATGATAAAGTTTTCGTTCCATTCCTTTTGCCAGAGTACTTTTACCTGAACCTGACAATCCGGTAAACCAAAAAACCATAGCCCGCTGATTTAAAAGCTTTTCTTTTTCTTCACGTGCTACCGTTTGACCAAATATAGGGAAAATATTATTATCCAAATTGTTAACTCTTTAAAATCAAGTATTTTTGCATCAAATATTAAAATAATGCCTTATGAGGCAGGCCGCAAATATACAAATTAATGATTTGATTTTTATTGCTCGAAAGGCAGGAAAACAAATATCAGATATTTATAATCAAAACCCCCTTAATTGGGAGCTCACTTTTAAAAATGACAATAGCCCGCTTACCATGGCTGATAAACTTTCAAATACAATTATTTGCAATTATTTGAAAGAATTCTATCCTGAAATACCAATTATTAGTGAAGAAAATAAAAACGTTGAGTACGAAATCAGAAAAAATTATCAGCTCTATTGGCTTATTGACCCGCTTGACGGTACTAAGGAGTTTATCAAACGAAATGGTGAGTTTACAGTTAATATAGCTTTGATTGAAAAAAATAAACCTATTGCAGGCGTGGTTTATATTCCAGTATCGGACAAATTCTATTATGCTTGCATAGGAGAAGGTGCATGGTGTAAAGATAGTAGTGGTACCAATCGAATCAATGCTGCCAACTTTGATATGAATGAAGAAAACTTATCTATAGTTGCTTCACGTTCTCACTTTAATGCAGATACAGAAAATTTTGTTCAGCAATTTAAAAATCCGGTACTGGTCTCTAAAGGAAGTTCTCTGAAGTTTATGTTGATTGCTGAAGGTAAAGCACATATTTACCCCCGCTTAGGACCTACCATGGAATGGGATACTGCAGCTGCTCAAATAATAGTTGAAGAAGCAGGAGGGAAAGTTGTTGATTTTTATAATCGGAAACAACTAAAGTATAATAAGGAACAATTCTTAAATCCGTTTTTTATAGTTACAGGAATTGTAAAAGAAAATTCATAAAAATATAGGTTTTAATTTAGAATGATTATGAATTTAGATTAAAATTTGCCCATGAAAAAATATTCTATTTATTTTGCCTTGATTTTATTTGAACATTAAAACAACAAATTTATGGCATACGTAATTAATGATGAATGCACTGCTTGCGGAACTTGTATTGATGAATGTCCGGTAGAAGCTATTGCTGAAGGTGATATCTATGTAATTGACCCGGATGTTTGTACCGATTGTGGTGCTTGTGCTGATGTTTGCCCTGTTGAGGCTATTCATCCTGCATAATTAAAAAATAAAAATCCGTATAAGGTGGTTTATACGGATTTTTTTCCTTTTGCTGATAATAACTGAAAATAACTGATTATAATGAGACTTTTATTACTTAGTAATTCCAAATTACAGGGCTATGACTATCTTGAATATGCAATTCCCTATTTTCTTGATTTTTTAGGTAAAGATGTAAAAAAAATAGCTTTTGTTCCTTATGCAGGTGTTACATTAAACTGGAACGACTATGAAGCGAAGGTTCAATTTGTATTTTCTAAATTGGGTTATACTATTGAAAGTGTTCATCATGCCAATAAACCTTCAGATACAATTTTAAATGCTGATGCAATTGCTGTTGGTGGTGGTAACACATTTAAGCTTGTTGAAGAACTTCATAAAACAGGTTTGATGAATGTTATTCATGAAAAGGTTTTAAATGGTACACCTTTTTTCGGTTGGAGTGCTGGTGCTAATGTGGCTTGTCCTACTTTACGTACTACCAACGATATGCCTATCATTGAGCCGATGAGCTTTAAAGCACTCAACTTTGTTCCCTTTCAGATAAATCCTCATTATCTTGATAAAAATCCGGAAGGTTTCTTTGGTGAAACCAGAGAAGAAAGAATTAAAGAGTTTATTGAATTGAATCGTGAAATTAAAGTTGTTGGGCTTAGGGAAGGTACTGTATTGCGTGTAGAGAATAATAAAATGTCATTACTCGGAAATCATAGCGCCCGAATTTTCCAATACGGTCAATCGTTTTATGAACTTAATCCTGATGAGGATTTCAGCTTTTTATTAAAATCATAGTAAATTAAAAGATATTTTCAACAAAAAAGCCTGCTCGCTAAGAGCAGGCTTTTTTAATGAAATACTTTAAGTTTTTATTTCTGAATCACCACTTGTTTAATAATGGTTTGATTATCAGAAGAAATTTTAATGAGATAAACACCTGCATTAAAGTTGGAAACATCGAAAGTATAAATATTTTCAGATGCTTTAATATTTTGCTGAGTCAGCATTACCTGA
>Ga0116204_1000707_pt1 | contig 19188 bp, 20 predicted proteins | sample LakKivwa52mmetaG_FD_94481 | JGI IMG/M metagenome (GOLD analysis project Ga0116204, IMG submission 94481) | Anoxic lake water microbial communities from Lake Kivu, Rwanda to study Microbial Dark Matter (Phase II) - Lake Kivu water 52m metaG | ecosystem: Environmental > Aquatic > Freshwater > Lake...
GATCATGGGCAACCTGAACCAGGGCATCTTCAACCCGCAGCTCATGCTGGACGGGCTCACCATCTCTGGCTACATCATCCAGAACGTGGCGGCAGATTTTGCCGGGTACTCGCGCGAGGTGTTGAGGGTCCTGGGGGAGAAGGCTCGCCCCTACCTGCGAAGCTGGTACGAGGCGGTCCGCCACTCCCCGGATTTCGACGTCGAGGGGATGACGCCGATCAACGAGAAGAAGCGGTTTGGTCGCTTCGGGCAGGCGGAGCAGATTCCGGCGTCGACCCTGACGACCGATCCTGCCCGCTTCCAGGGCCGCCTGGGCGAGAAGTTCAGCGCCCGCACGGCCAAGAGCGTTACCGACGAGATGGTGCGCGACCTGCCAAAGGGTCAGTGGCACCACTTCGAGGGCTGGCCAATCCACTTCTGGACCGACCCCAAGACCGGGGAGCGCATCGTCCTGGCCGGGCACAGCCGGCTGGCGGGCATCCAGGCAGGCCTCAAGCAGCTGGGCCTGAGCGACACCACCGTCAACGCCGTCGAGTACTACGGGACCGAGGCGGAGGCGGTGGACTTCGCCAAGTCGGAGAACAAGCTGCGGACCAGCGAGACCGCCTACTCGGTCGGCCGATCCTACCAAGCCCGGCGCGCCGCCGGCACGTCCGAGCGCGACATCAGGGCCGCCATCCGCGACGAGGATGTCAACTTCGAGGACGCCTACTCCTACTCGTTCCTGCATCCCAACGGGCAGACCGCTCAGTCCATGACGATGCTGGGGCTGGCGGCTGACGACCGCGCCTTCACCGTGGCGCGCTACGTTGGGGAGGTCCACCGCGAGGCACTCAAGATCGACCCGGCCTGGAAGATCACGACCGAGCAGGAGGACGCCGTCTACCGCTGGGTCCAGAACAACTACGACGGGTTGCCTGGAGTCGGTGCGTGGCGCACCAAGATCGCCGCGCTGCTGCGGGCGATGGACGCCGCGGGGGTCCGCGGGGACGTCCTCAACATCAGCGAGGCTGCACCGGTCAGCGAGGCGCGCCGGACCTTCATGACCGAGCTGCGCGCCATGCAGCAAGAGCTGTCCGACCTGGAGGCGCGCCGCGACGAGATCGAGGCGGAGCTGCTGCGCGCCAAGGAGGGACCGAAGGACAGTCTCTTCGCCGACGGCGACCCGATCGACGTCCGCCCGCTGCTGCGCGAGCGCGACGGAGACCTGGCCGAGGGGATCCCGTCCATCGGCGAGAAGATCGTCAAGCTGCGGCGCCAGATCGAAGAGAAGCAGGGCAAGAAGGACGAGCTGTCTGACGTCGAGAAGCGCCAGACCGCAATCTGGGGGGGACTACCAAATGCCGACATGGGTGCTGGACGAGCGACTGGCCTTCCGGGTGGAAGCCCCGAAGCGGCCAGAGTCGAGGGCGGAGCTGCTGGCCTTGCTGGCGGACCAACTGGCCCAGCAGGCGGCGGACTTCCCGGCGCCGGGGGCCAGCCCGCAGGAGCGGGAGGACGCGGCCCGCGACTGGCTCGAGCCGGAAGGGGGGGAGCCGGAAGTGCTGGGGGCGCAGCTGGCGGGAGTGTACCTGGCACAGTTCCCCCAGCTGGACCTGAAGCGTCTCAGGGAGGTTCCCCAGGAGGAGCTGCCCCAGCCGTCGACAAGCCGGTTTCTCAGCGCCCTGGAAGAATTGTAGACGACATCGCCAGGTTGACGGAGCTGCTGCTGACTCCTCCTCCGGGCCTGAAGAGCCTCATGGGCGTCCCGCCGGCCCTGTTCGACCCCGAGACCTACCGGCTGGTCAAGGGGATCCTCTACAAGAGCCTGTCCAAGTTCCTCCGTGCCGGCGGCTACACGATGCAGACCGCGGCAGATGGGATCAAGGAGTGGGTACGCTCCGTCATCTTGGAGATCCGGCAGGCCGGGACTGAGATGCAGAAGCGCATGGGCAAGCTCGAGATGGACGAGCTGAAGGCGATCGTCAAGGCCTTCCTCGATGACGCGAAGCGGTCGATCAGCGCCATCCTTGACCCAACCCCGCTCGGGGAAGGTGTGGTCCGCGCCAACGCCACCCAGGCGTTCTACACCGCGTTCTCTCAGTCCCTGATCCGCGACGACATCTATACCCCCATGAGCATCGCCGGGGCGACCTATCACGCCCTGAAGACGCTCCAGGAGAAGGTTGGGGACATCGACGTCTACGTCGCTGGCAAGCTCGGCATCACCCTCGACCAGGTCCGGTCCGGCGTCCTGGCCGGCCACCAGGTCGACGCCGTGGCCCTGGCGATCTACAACCACGAGACCAACGGCAAGGGCATGATCGTCGACGACCAGACCGGCGTGGGGAAGGGTCGCATCGGCGCGGCCATGCTGATCTACGCGGCCCGGGCCGGCCTGAAGCCGGTCTACGTCACGGCGAAGGCCGACCTCGTCAATGTGTTGCGGCAGGACCTGGTCGCCCTGGCGGATGCCTGGGGGCTCCCGCGGATGAAGCCCCTGATCTTCAACTCCAGCGTCACGGTGATCGACGACAGAGGCGGCCGAGACAAGGAGTGGCGCCCGGCCAAGCCGAAGATGCTGGAGGAGATCGCCAACACGGGGCAGATCCCCATCGGCTACGACTTCGCCGTCCTCACTTACTCGCAGATCCAGAACCCGGACGCCAGCTCTCGCAAGGTGGACGCCCTGCGGCAGGTTGCCAGCGGGGCCTACGTCGTCATGGACGAGTCCCACAACCAGGCAGGCGACCAGCTCACCAGCAACACGGCCCGGCTGATGGGAGAGATTTCCCGGGCGGCGGACGGCGTCATGTGGATGTCGGCCACCTTTGCCAAGAGGGGGGAAAGTTTTGCCGGGTACTTCAAGACCGATCTACAGGAAGTCATTGGCGGAGACCCCGCGCATTTCGCCGAGGTGGCCAAGGGGTTTGACGAGCACACCATCGCGGCCATCACCCAGATGCTGGCCCGCAGCGGGCAGCTGGTCCGCCGCGAGCGCAACATGGACGACATCGTCATCCCGATGATCGACGGCATGGCGATCGACACCACGTCCCCAGATGAGCGCGCCCTTCTCCCCGAAGACGTCGTCGAGGAGCGCCGGAAGAAGGAGGAGGAGGCCACCGACGCCTTTGCGGAGGCTTGCGGAGACCTCATCACGTTCAGCAGCGTTGTCCGCCAGCGGATTAAGGCCATCCTGCCAAGGGTCAACATCGGCACGAAACAAAACCCCAAGATGGTGTACGACGTCTCGAGGTTCCTTACAGCCGAGCAGCTCGAGAAGTATGGCCCACATGCCACGAGAGTGCATGTGACTCCGTTCCTCGGGGTTGCGCACAACCTCGTGCGGGCGTTCATTCTGTCGCGCAAGGTGCCTTGGGTGTTCGCCCAGATGCAGAAGTACATCTCTCAGGGGGTGAAGCCGATCGTTGCGTTCTACAACACGATGGAGCAGGTAAACAAGGACATCGTCGACGAAAACGGAAACGCCGGGTCTTGGAAGGACGTAATCCTCCGCCAGGTCAGTAAGGCGTCACTTGTCACGATCACGATGGACAACGGTGACGTCATTACGGTTGCTGCAGATCGGGCCGACGAGCGCATCAGAGAGGCCGCGGACAAGCTGCGGGAGCGAGAGTTCGGCGAAGAGATGATGAACACGGCCGCATCCCCCATCGACGCCCTCATGAGCCTGTGCGAAGAGCATGGGATCCGCGCCGGTGAGACGACCGGGCGCAAGGTCAAGTTCGTCGGACAGCAGAAGTCTGGCAACACCTACGTTGGTGGCCGGATGGTCAGCAGGACGGCGGACGACCTCAACAAGACCGACACCGTGAGGCGGTTCAACGGAACCCCTGGGACGGCGAGCATCATGGACGCCCTGATCCAGGCGCTGTTCATCAACACGGCGGCAGCCGAGGGGCTGTCCATGCACCCGACGGCGGAGAACGACGGGTTCCCCCGCGGAATGATCCTCATGCAGCCGGCGCTCGACATCAACCAGTTCATCCAGATCCTGGGCCGCATCAACCGCTACAACCAGCTCCACATCCCGCGCTACGCCCTGGTGATGGGGGCGGTCCCGTCGGAGATCCATCAGCAGGCCGTGGTGAGCCAGAAGCTCAAGAAGTCAGGGGCCAGCACAAAGGGCACGACGGAGACCGGGCTCGAGGCCGAAGGCGCCGTCGACTACGTCAACAAGATTGGCGACAGCATCGCCGTTTCCGTGCTGAGTCAGCCAGACTTCAAGCAGTTTGCGGACTGGCTTGGGTTTGACCCCCTCGATCCGGACACACACAAGAACCTGGCGGCCCGGGCGAACCGGCAGGCCGGGCTGATGTCCTTCGATCTGCAATGGCGCTTCCGCGAGGAGTTCACGTCCCGTTACGCTGCGGAGGTTCAGCGGCTGAAGGAAGCCGGCGAGTACGACCTGGAGACGGGGACGGTCACGGGCGAGATTACCTGGAGTGACGTCGGCGTCCAGCACATCGGGACAGACACATCCCGGCCCTTCTTCTCACACGGCATTCTCCGCGGATTCACCATGAAGCGGCCGACCCGCGTCCAGGGGGCGGCGTCGATGCTAAAACGCCTGCAGGATGCCCTGGCCGCCGAGAAGCCGATGGACGAGCAGCTCGCCTCCTATGACAAGTACATCAAGCGACAGAGTGGGACGGCTGGCGACAAGCAGACCGCCTGGATAGATGCCGAAAAGGAGGCCATCAGAGACGTCATCGGAGCCATTGTCGATATGGGAGACGGTAGCTACGGCGTCGTCACCGCTTGGCGCCTTGGAAGCCGAGCGACGACTTACGATCCGTTCCGTCCGAACAACGTCCACCTGACGATTCAGGTTGACGACGGGACCAAGACGACGTCGACATTGGCGTATCTCAGCAGCGACAACACCAAAACATCGATCGTCGCCAAGATGGACTTCCCTGAGTCCTCCGCCTACATGGCTCGGCTCGGGAAGTATTTCGGCACCATCGACAAGGTCGTTGACCGCGGCAAATCCTACCGGATGCTCACGAACAACATCCTCCCCGGGCTGCTCGAGGCCAAGAAGATGGGCTGGAAGGCGAACGTCGTCGAGGTGAGCCCGGACAACGCCCCCCCGTTCCTGGCCGCTGATGGCGGCTTTTACGGAGAGGCGATGATCGACCTCGCGGGGATCGAGGAGGCCGAGTACCTCATCCACCTTGTTGACCAAGGGGAGCTGCCCAGGGTGAACTTCCTCCAGGGGTACGGCGGCAACTTTGTCGATCTGATCTACGAGAAAGAAGACGGTGCGGGGGTGTGGACCCTCGCTCTCGGCGAGCTTGCCGCTGCCGAGTACTTCTCCTCCACCGAGCAGGCGGAGAAGAAGACCAGGGAGGTTGGGTTCGGAGACCAGAAGCGGACGGAGCCGTATTACGTCTGGAAGTTCGAGGACTGGAACAAGCAGGGCGGGATCATTCGAGACATCATCTCGAGCGGGCCGACGTCTTTCGGGACGAGCCAACTCACGGCTGTGGTTGACGAGTACCGCGGCGGCATCCCCGAGCCCCGCATCGTCACCGTGGAAGACCTTGCCGCTTCTGGATGGGCGGCCAACATCGAGGAGGCGACGAGCTGGATCAAGGGGATCATCCCACTTGTGTCGAACGTCTACTTCATGAAGAACATCGACCAGCTCCAGCTTTCCGACCCGCTCGTCTTCGCCCAGATCGAGAAGGACAAGGCCAACATTGGCGGACTCTACATCAACGGGCAATGCTACGTCTTCCTGGAGACCCTAAGCGGGGCGCCGTACTCGGTAGACTCGGTCATTTCAACCCTGTTCCACGAGCACATCGCGCACTTTGGGCTTCGCTACGTCTTTGGCCATAAGTTCTACGACCTCCTCCAGCGCGCCGCATACGCCCACAGTTCGATGGTGCGAGACCGCGACGTCGTCTACAAGCGTGGGTACAAAGAGCACGAGGTTGGGCACGAGACCCTGGCGAGGATCGCCGAGGCCCTCCAGGCCGGGCAGTACCCGAGGCTCATGGACAAGCTCCGCCTCTCCGCCAAGCTCTGGGTGGCGCAGAAGATGCGCCAGGTCGGGATGCCGGTGAAGTGGTCGGTCGGGATGTTCGACCGGGCCGACATCGTCGTCGCCCTGAAGATGAGCCTTGAGCGCCTCACGGCGATGGCGAACGGCAGCGAGACCGTCCCCCCGGGCAGCTGGGTCTGGCAGGAGCGCGTGACCTTGATGCAGATGGCCGGCCAGGACGCCGCTTCGTCCTTGCAGGGTCCGGCAGATTGGCAGGGTCTGCCCGCCGGCCCCGAGGCCGACATCCACATCGGCCTGCCCGGCATGGCCCCGGCTGCCCCCGGGGCGGCGCAGCCAGGCCAGGTCGCCGGCCTGGAAGAGGCCCGCCGAGAAGCCGCGCTGCTGCGCCGGCGCAAGGCCAGGAGGCATGTCGGCCTGAACGCCAAAGACCAGGGGAAGCTCGCGGAGACCGCCAGGAACGTGGCCGGTACTGTCCCGGCGTTCTGGGATCGCTACCTGACGTCGGCTGTGGCCCCCCTGCGCGCCCGGCAGGACGAGATCCCCGAGGTCCGATGGATGGCCGACATGATCCATCCCGAGGGCCGCCTGGACGGGAACGCCAACCCCATCGACTATTTCACGGGAGCCCAGGTCAACACCGGGCAGTTCGTCGAGGGGGCTCCAACGGCACCAGGCTGGTCCCAGATCGTCTACGACCTCCACGGGGGGGCTTTCGGCTGGCTGAAGTACTCCGCCGAAGAGCGAGACGCCCGAGAGATCATGCTGTCGAACCACCTGCTGTATGGCACCGAAGGCCACGGGATGGAGCCTCAGGTCCGCCAGGCGAGAAACCTGTTCGACCGCATCGAAATGTACCTCGTAGACAACAAGATGCTCAACTTCGACGAGCAGGACATTGGAATCGACGACCCGATCGAGCAGATCAGGAACAGGCACAAGGGCGAGCCGTACTTCCCGCATCAATACTCGGCCCAGCTTATCCTTCACTTCGGGGAGGGGATGGCTGTGGCAGACTTCTACAAGTTCTACCTCGAGCACGACCCCCTAACATACGAGGTGAAGGTCCCTGATGAAGAAGACGTCGGGTCCCTGAAAAGGGCAGTCGAAGAAATGGCGATGGGGCCTGAGTATGAGATGGAAGGCGGGGCGAAGTACAGGGACAAGGTGTATCGGGACGTGAGGATCGAAGAAAGGGACGGGGCGAAGTGGATCGTTGCGAAGACCGGCCCCGGTCTCGCCAGGGACGCGGCGAAGAAGACCGTTTCAAGAATCGTGAGCGGGTCCGTCGACGTCTCTTCCAACGAAATGATCGTTATCCCCAACATGCCTGCCGCGAGGTTCCGCGTGATGCCGCAGGCTGCGAGCCTGAAGAAGCGCAAGCTCCAGAATGTGCTCGGAAGCCCGATCGAGAAGTATCTGGAGAAGCGGTACAGCCATGTGATGACGAGTTTCGTCCACCGACTTGTGCGCTCCACAGAGTCCGCGATCAGGTTTGGTTACAAGGGGAAGAACGTCCAAAAGGTGATCCGACTCCTGGAGAACAGGGGGGAGAAGGAGTTGATCGCCATCGTCGAGGACTTGCAAAACGTAGTCGCCAACAGGTACATGGCCGGTGGGTCGAGAGCCAGCAAGAACCGCCAATGGGTAGCGGAGCACATCAACCTTGCCTGGCTTATCTCACACCTCGACTGGTCGCTCTTCGTCCAGCTCGTCGAGCCGCTCGGGACAGGCGGGACGATGGGGTACTGGAACCTTGCCAAGGGGACGGGGCGGGCGCTGCGCGAAGTGGTGGGGATGCTCTGGAAGTCTGACCGTGACGAGTGCCGCAACATGGCGAAGGCTCTCGGACTGACAAGCCGCTACGCGATCCAGACTGCCGTCGCGGAGATGATGATCGGCGACAACATGAGTCGCAAGACCCTGTCGGCCTTCTTCATCATCAACGGCATCGACCCCGTGACGCGCCTCAACCGCATTATGAACATGGCGGCCGGGAGCTACTTCCTACAGGAGTGCCTGAAGAAGTGCGACTTGAGCAACCCCAAGGAGTACTACCACCAGCAGCTGCTGCGGGTGGGCATCGACCCGACGGCTCCCGAGACAGGGGAGATCAGCGCCTACCTGGACACTTTCTGGAAGCAGGGGCCGGACTTCGTCTTCCCGCCCGAGAAGCTGGCCGCGGCCCTGGCCTTGCTGTCGAATCGGTCCAACATGAACCCGACGCCGGCGACCCGCCCCATGAAGGCGTCCGACCAGGGCTTCAGCGGGATCCTCTTCCGCGTGGTGAAGAGCTACCCGACGACCTATTGGCAGAACTTCATCAAGCCAGCCTGGGGCGACGCGGCCTACTATGCCCGCAACTTCAAGGGCAGCTGGAAAGAGGTGCAGCGCCTGCGCCCGCTCATCAGCGCCATGTTCGTGATGCCCGCCGCAGCCATGCTGATCCGAGCGGTCCAGATGTCGGTGATCCGCTGGGATTGGGACGAGCACGAGTGGGAAGACCTGAAGGACATCATCGCCTGGCTGCTGGGGGAAGACCCGGAGAAGATCCAGCGCATGACCAAGGCCCAACTGAGCGCCGCCTTCGTCTCCCAGGCCGCCCGCCAGGGGGCGATCATGCCCCCCGGGATGGACCAGGCCCGCTACGTCTTCGGCGACACCTTCGCCGGCCACGCCGGGCAGCTCACCAATACCGTGATGCCCGGCCTCACCTGGCTGGGGAAGTGGGGGGTGGCGGCAGTCGGAGACGCGGCCTACCTGGCGGAGCCGGCAACCAACTACGTCGGGTTGACCGAGCCGAAAGACAGGAAGAAACCCTACAGGTCGAAGCTGGGGAAAATGGCGAAGGCCAACATACCGTTTGCAGGAAACATCTTCGTCGAGGAGGAGCGCAAGCAGAAGAAACAGGAGAAGGAGGCCGCGAGGATCAGGAAGGCCCTCGGAAAGCCTTCTTCCAGGAGCGGCCTCCCCGAGTACACGCCTGACGGGGGAGGCGAGTCGACCGGGAAGCGGAAGCGGGGCGGGCTCCCGGCCTACAAGCCGTAGAGGGTGATTGTCACCCCGTACCCCTTCTCCTTGTGGTAGGCGAAGTAGTGATGGATGGACTCGATCTGGGCTGGTCCGTCGTCAGGGATGACCCCGGCGGCGACCAGCCCATCGAGTAGGTACTTGATTGCGAAGCTGATGTTGTCAGGATCCTTCCCGCGGCCCTTGGACCTGGGGTATTGCCAGTCGCAGCGGACGACGACCTTTTCGCTGATCGGAGGGCGGCCGCACCACAGCCTCTTTGCCTCCGTCTTCACGATCAGCGTGTGCAGCTTCTTCTGGGAGTGGTAGACCGACCAATGGAGCTTGCTGTCGTTGATGACCTGGTTGAGGCTCGGGAACTGGTGCTCGTTGAGAAACATGCAAAAAAGGGCAGTCATGCCTGATTGCTCCAAGAGGTAGCGTGTAGGCGAGCTGATAGGGGACACCTGCGTCAAGCATGGCCTGGCAAGCCAGCCCATTTGGTGTTCGATAGCGACAAGAGTCGCATGAGGGCATCTTAGCCATCGAGAACCTCCGAAGGGCAGGGCGGCCCGGCGGCGACCAGGACGGGCGGGGCCACGAAGACGTGGTCCCATCCCATCACGACCGCCACCGGGTCAACGCTGCCCAGGGTCAGAATCACGCCAGCGGGTCGTTCTTGGGGGCCTTGGCCGGGCGGCTCTGGCGGAGGGTGTCATCCAGGCGGTGGACGCGGATGCCCTGGACGCCGTCCTTCGACACCTCCTCGGCCCAGCGCAGGCACCACTGGACGCGGGTCGCGTAGGCCTGGGAGGAGTCGTGGACCTTCTTCGGGTTGTACTTGTCGGCCGGGAAGAAGACCGAATCCCCCACCTGGAGGGTGTGCCAGGGGTAGATGCCCACGGCGCGACCATTGTAGGGGATGCCCTTCTCGATGACGGGAAGCGTACTCACAGCAGTTCTCCTTGCTTGGGGTCGTTGGCCTCCGCCACCTCGGCGGGGGCGCCTTCAAAGACAATCTCCAGCCCAGACAGGCCGGACTCAACTCGTTCCAAGAACCAGGTTGCATCGCTCTTGCTGGCGATGCGGATCAGCTCCTCCAGGTGCGCCTCGTCCAGCTCGGACACATTGCGGATGCGGACGATGGGGGCGCGGCCGGCGCGGGCCACGGCCGTCGCCAGGGCGATCATCTGCTCGCCCGTGGACACCTCGGACAGGGGGATCTCGTCGTAATGGTCCACCTCCGACAGGTCCGTGTCGCGCATCCGCAGGACGGCCAGGAAGTTGCCCTCCTCGTTGAACTCCAGCCCGGGCATCTTGAGCAGGCCGCGGATCTTCGCCCGGTCGTTCTCCAGGTCCATCTCGGCGATGGAGGCGATGTTGGTCTGGTAGATAACGTCGCCCTCGGCGGCCAGCTTGCGCTCTCGGGCCTCGGCGGCCACGCGGACCTTGGACTCCAGGTCGACCAGCTCCTGGCGCAGCGCCTCGTCGCTGGACACCACCACGGCGGGCGGCATCTGGGCCAGCTCGGCGGCCTTCTCGACCAGCTCCTGGTCGACCGCCATGACCTGGTCTTCCAGCTCCTCCATGTGGCGAAGAGCCTCGGCCATGCGACGGTCCAGGTCGTCCTTGCGGAGCCTGGCCGCATCGACGTCCTTCTCCAGCTTCCAGCGATCCCGATTGGCGGCCTCGGCCGCCTGGCGCATCTTCTCCGCGTTGGCGCAGGCCGCCTTGGCCGCCGCCACCCGCTCGAGGTCGGGGGCGACAGGGATCACCGTCGCGTCGGCAACCTTCTGATGGGCCTTGGCCGCGGCCCTGGCGTCGGCGCGCTTCTGGTAGTTCGCCTTGGCCTGGGCGCGCAGCTGCTCCAGCTCCCCCTGGGACTCGATGGGGATCAGGTACTCCAGCTTCTTGTTGTCGGCCATCTCCATGACCGATGTCAGGTCAAGGGCGTTCCCGACCAGCGCGTTGAGGGCGGCCTGGGGGCTGGCGATGGTCGACCCGTCCGACCTCTTCACCACCAGGGCCTGCTTCCCGTCCTTGATCTTGCGCCGGACGGAAAACTCGCCAATGGTCCCCGACACCTCCCCCATCTCCTGCCCCGCCGTAACGGGCGGGACAGGTTTCCCCAGGGCAAGGAACATGGCGCAGTCGACCAGGGTGGTCTTCCCGGCCCCGTTCGGGCCGATGACATGGACCACCGACTGCCCGTCAAGGCCGACCTCCATGTCGCGGATCGACCTGACGTTGATGATGCGGATCTTGTGGATGGCGCCCATCAGAACGGCTCCTCGTTGCCCCACGGATCGGCGACAGCGGGCGACGCAGGCGCGGCCGCCGCGGCCTCCTTGGGCCGGACGTTGTACTCGATGCGCTCGGCGACGATCTCCGTGGAGTAGCGCGCCGCACCGGACTTGTCCTCCCACTTGCGGGTCTCGACGCGACCCACGACGAAGACGTAGTCGCCCTTCCGCAAGCGATGGTGCGCGTTCTCGGCGGTCTTCCCCCAGAGGATGACGCGATGCCACTCCGTCTTGCTCTGCTTCTGCCCGTCCTTCTCCCAATGGGTCTCCGTGGGGATGACGAGGGTGCAGATGCTGCGAGGGGCTCCTCCGGTTGTGCTGCGGATCTCAGGGTCTTTGCCAAGCGGCCCGTAGATCGTGATGGACTGGAACGATGACACCTTAGTTGCCCTCCTTGATGGCTTTCAGCCAGGTGAGAATGGTCGGGACGTCACAGGAGTAGAATTTGCCGCCCTGGAATCGCCCGAGGATTTCGGATCGGATGCCCATGCGGGCGTCGTTGAAGTTCTTCCCGTGCTTCTTGGCGTAGGCCGGGATCGCCTCGGCCAAGGCCTGGCGGATCTGGTCCTGTTGCTCCTCGGTGACAGGGGCCGGGGCTCCCTCGCCGTGGGCGCCTTGGGCGGGGGCCTCGCTGGCTGGGGCGGCCGCTGCCGCGACTTCTCGGGTTGCCTCGGCCACACGGTCGGCCGCGGCCCTGGTCGTCTCCTGGGTCATTTCTCCCATGCTCTGGCCCTCGGGGGCGATCTCCTCGCCGATCGGCTCGCCCTGCAGGATCTCGTCATTGGGACGAAGGTCGGCCACCCGGGTATGCAGCTGCTGGTCCCGGCCAATGGTGGCCTCGTCGTCGAGGTGCATCACGCGGGCCACCAGCGGGTCGTTCATGTCGCCATGCTTGGCGAGGCGGCGGAGGACGCTCTTCCGACGCATCTCCTCGGGATCCGTCTTCCAGGCCTTGGACCGGGAAACGTCCCTCTGGGACAGCTTGACCAGCTCCTCCTCGGTCATCCATTGGATGTCGAGCGTGTTCCCGTCGTGGTCGATCATGCGGGCGTAGGCCCCAATCCTCTCCCCCCGCTCCCCCTTGATGATCGGCTTGTGCTTGATGGGGTTGAGCGGGGAGCTGTAGTCGATCTCGAACTCGTCGTTGGCGTAGACGATGCGGGAGTCGACGTGGCGCACCAGGGTATTCCGCTTGATGATGTTGACCATGCCCCGGTACATGGGCATGAAGACGGCCTTCTTGACGGTCGTCTCCACTCCGTCGATGGTCACCTTCATGTCGCGGGGGATGATGGCGGCCTGCCCCAGGCTCGGCTCGGTGGACAGGGCCAGGGATGCGGTCTCGTAGAGCGCCCCGAACAGGCTGCCCGGTGTGCAACGCAGGAGGTCCGGCTGGCGGTCCACGGTCGCCGTCGCCATCTGCAGGAAGCGGGGGACGTCGATCCCCGTCTTCCGGAGCAGCATCTCGAAGTCCTGCTCGCGCTTTGCCAGGGCCAGGGCGAAGTTCTCCCTTGGGCTCTTCTTCACGATGTCACTCATCTCGTCCTCCGCGCCCCACCCGCGCAGATCGCGTGATGGTGGTCTTCTTGCACCGATCCAGGTCTTCCTTGGGGAAAGCAGCCTCCAAGGCGGCGGCCTGATAGGACGACCGGGTCTGGTTGTAGAACAGCACCGGGAGGCCCATGTCGCCGACCATCACTCGACCCACCTTTCCGTCGGCGATCGTGTCGGCCAGGGCGACCAACTCGGCCTTGGCCGCCTCCAACTCGGCCTTGGCCTCTGACGCTGCCCGCCTGGCCTGTGCCCAGCGGATGCAGGCGTCGTCCACCAGGCCCTCGTCGTCGTTGTCCACGCGCCAGAGGTTCGGGGGGTTGTCCTGGGTCAACTCCTTGGTCAGCTCCGCCCCGTGGCAGTCGGGGAAGTAGGGACAGGCAGAACAGGGAGTGCTCTTGGGGTCGTGGCGCATCCCCACCAAGTCGGCCCCCTGGTCGTGGACGAGCTTCCAGAACTCGGAGCCCAGCTTCTTCATCTCGTCGATCAGCTTCTCGTCGCGCTGGATCTCGAAGATGTGGACCTTCGATAGGTCGTCATAGGCACGGCAGGCGAAGTCGCCCGCCTCCAGCCCGAATCTCCAGAGGTAGTGGTGGATCTGCGCCACCTTCGGGATGCCCAGGCCCTCGGCCTTCCAGACCAGGAAGGTCCGCAGGCTGGTGTGCTTGGCCTCGACCGCCCGAGAGAAGGGGTCGGTGTCGCCGTCGCAGGCCAGCGCATCGGGGTTCCCGCGCAGCCACGGCCACTCTTCCAGCGGGGGGACAGCCATGTCCAAGGCGTCCTCGTCAGGGGTCAGGATGGCATGGCCCGTCCTCGCCACATACTCCAGCAGCAGGCCACGCTCCAGCTCCTGCCCCAGCCGCATCGGGCTCGTCTCGGGATTCGGCCAACTTGGGGGAGTGCCGCGCTTGTCCAGCAGGAGCCGGAGCTTGCAACTGCGCTTCTCGCCCAGCAGTTCGTACCAGTCACTCCCGCCCAGGCCCAGGCGCCGTTCGGCCAGCCAGACGCTCCTGGCCCGGGACAGGGTTTTGACATCGTGCGGGGTAATCATGGGGTTCTCCTGAGTTTGCGGCGGCAGAGCGCCGCGGAGATCTCAAGCGCCACCGCTCCGGCCAGGGGAAGGGCGACCACCCACCAGTCCAAGTAATCGGCTCCCGCCAGCTTGGCTGCCAGCAGGATGACGAAGATGACGGCGAGGATCACTCCGTCTCCTCCCCGGGGACGGGCGTCCCCGTGGCCTTGGTCACCCAGGCGTCCAGGGCGCGGAAGGCGTCGTCGACGGCCCGCATGGCCTCGGATGCGTCCATGTTGGGGTCCGTCGTCTCGCGGATGACCGCGTCGCGCAGGCGCAGCATGGCCGCGAGCGTGACGGTCCGCACCAGGCGGATTCTCTCGTTCAGGGCAATGTTGCTCTCACGAAGTGCCATGTACTCGGCAACGGGCACATGGGCAAGGGCGGTGTCGGGCGTCTTGGGGGGGTCTGGGTCTTTGGGGGCGGCGAAGCTGCGTTTGCCAGTCATGGCGTGGTCTCCTTTTGGTGGTAGAAGAGAAAGGCACCAGGGAGTCGGAGCCCTGATGCCTTCACAAGTTAGGCATTGGCGATGTCCGCTGCGGCCTGGGCCGCCTTCAGGGATCCGGCAGTCCCGGCCCACCGCTGGAGCTTGCGGTCCCAGATCCCCCACGCGGAGTTCGGGGTCTTCCTCACCACATAGCGGGCGGCGGGGAAGTAAACGGGGCGCTCAGGGGCGGCGTATAGGGTAACGAGTGCCATGAGTCGAGCTTACCTTTTCCGACCCGTACTTTCAACGCCTTCGATCAAGTCCCTCGCTTTTTCCAGCAGGCCAAGCTCGACGAGCTGGAGGTAAAGCAGGAGAGCCTCTTCGGTGATGGCGTAACCGTGCATTCGCGTGGCCCTGCGCGTCTTGCGGAGGGCGGCGAGTCCAATCGGCGTCGTCTCCACCGAGTGGAACCCAGCGCGGAACGGGGGGAAATCATCCTTCTTCACGCCTGCCTCCGGAGAACAGGGTCTCTTGCACAACTTCGCCGGGGCGGCGGAGGTCGGACGACCCGCACATGGCGCAATAGACCCCCTTCCCGTCTTCAAGAACGTGCTCATGCGGGCACACTTGGTCTCGCAGCTCGGGAAGCAGGGCGTTGACCATCTTGTCGGGTCCGGGGATGAACTCGCTCATGACCTTCTCTCCCATGCGATGGGCGGGCATCTCGACGCTCTTGAAGTTGGCAAACCGATTGCGGATGACGTTGTAGCTCACCGACTCTTCAAAGCGCACCTTGCCGTCGTACCCTGTCCATGCAACCATGTAGATCGTCTTGCGGTCGGTGGATCGTCTGAGTGGGCGGTTCATGCCTTATCACGATCCGCGTCACGGTCCCGGGCGTCGTCTTCGGCCTGCTCGGCCAAGGACTCGCCCCGAGCCTCCTCCTCCTCCTCGGCCAGCTTGTCGGCCATCTCGTCCAGGACGCGGTCCTCGATGCCGCGCAGCACCACCCGCACCTTGTTGATGAGGGGGTCGATCTCCCCGGGCCGGGGATCATCCCGCAGCAGCGCGATGACCGCCGCACACATGGCATCGACCAGATCCTCGGCCTCCTGTTCCATCACCCCGTCTGCGGCCCCCGTCAGGATGTCGGCGCGCACCTCGGCGCGCCGATGTTCCACCCGCTCCCGGTACTCGTCGGCCTTCGCCGCCGCATCGTCCCGGCGGTTCAGCTCCGCCTCGGCCGCATGGTCCACGGCCCGGGCGATCGCCTGCCCCTGCCCCCAGTTGTTGAGGGCCTCGTTGAAAATCTTGTCCATGTGTCAGTCCCCCTCGTTGAGGTTGTAGAGATCCTGCAAGTCTTGTTCGATCTGGAGTTTCTTGTACCCCAGCAGGCGCAACATCGTGTCAATCACGAAATCTTGGTCCTCCTGGGGGAGTTTGACCCACTGTGGCGTGAGTCCGACCTCATACACCCCGAGGCTGATCGGCTTGCCGCGATGAGCCCCCACGTTGTTGATCTCGCCTACCACGATCTTGAGCTGATTTCGCAGCTCCAAGACCCTCTCAATGTCTCTGCTTCTCATTTCTCTTCTCCCTCCTTCCATCCGAACGCCCTGGCGACAGCGAAGGCGTCGTCACGTTCGGGGAAGTCCCCGACCAGCTCTATCTCGTCGCCTTCCATCCGGCGGGCCAGCAGCGCCCATTGCTCGGCCTCATGGGGCGCGCAGGCCACGAAGCGGGTCTCGTCGTAGTCGGAACCCCGAAGCTCGTCCCGCTGCGGCTCCACCACGAAGGAATGGCGGGCGACCCAGAAGGCCAGCTTGAGCACCTCGGTCGGCTCGCCATCGGCCCAATCGAGGCACTTCTTCGACTGGCAGCGCACGGACAGCCCCCAGAAATCCTTGGCCTTGCGCCGGGACGCCATCACGTCCGCCTGTAGCCAGCCGCAGCGCGGGCACCCGAACCCATCGAAGCGGCGGAGCAGCGTCGTGGCCTCGCTGGCGGCGGCGGCGGCGTCCATCTCGCACTCCCAGCAGCAGCGCGCCAGATAGGCCAGGCGGGCAGCGGCGGCGGGAGCGGTCTCCGCCCGTGCCCCTCGCCTTTCGGCGACGTAGTGGCGCTCCGCCCGATCGAGAGCGATCCTCATGGTCCGAGCGGGGTCATGGTGTCCGTTCAGGTGCTGGAGGTGGAGGAAGTTCGTGAGAAGGTCCGTCAGCGAGTCGATGCCGAACTCCACCTCGTCCGGCTCGAAGGCTTGCCACGCACGATGCGCCTGATAGGCGCGGAAAGCGTTGATGCGGGGGCAGCGGCCCGGAGCGTCCCAAGGATCGGAGACAAAGAACGGCTCGGTGGGGTCCAGCAGGCAGCGCCCGCCCCCGCGGTGGGGGCAGGCATCGCAAGTGGCAGGCTTGGTGAAGTCGACCACGGCTCAGTCCTCCTCGTCTTCGTTGGTGATTCGCACCCACGCCGCTACCCAGCAACCACCCTCGAACCGGGATACCTTGGCGTCGCCGTCGACTTCCACCTCGCCGTCGATCTGGTAGATCAGGCGCGCGCGGTGGATCTCCTCCTCGGACGCCATCTCCGTATCATCCGGCAGCACCTTCATCGTCGGGGCGTTGTCGAGGATCTCGTTGAACTCGTCCATTGCTAACTGAAAGTCCACCGTGTTCATCGTGTAGTCGTTCACCATCTCGGACCCATCAGGCTCGTTCCCAAGGATGATCCTGATCCCCTCCTCGCGTTCGACGCCGTCAACCGTCTTGCGAAAGAAGATCCGGCTCTCGTCGACGGAGAAGACAATCTCCTCGACAAGCTCCCGGGCCTCGTTGTCGGGGAGAGCGTGTACCTTGAAGAGTTCTCCTCCGTCATGGACCCCGTCGGGAGTCCAGCCTGCCCGCGCAAGATGGTCGAGCAGGAGGCGGAGGACAGGGCGCTCAGTCGTTGCCATTGGAGGCTCCTTGGGTCTTGGCCGCTTCCCGGCGGCGGTGGATGGCTGCGAAGTCGATGACAAGGCCGCTCCCTTCGCAGGCGGGGCAGTTGTCTCGCTGCATCCCGCGCTTGCAGGAGCATCGCTGGCCAGTTCTCGGTGTGTAGGGCTTCGGGTCCATCGTTTTCTCCTTGAGGTTAGAGGTCAGTCAGGCAGTCGGGGCGGTGCATGTGCATGGAGACCCAGACCCCAGAGTCGCGCCTGTGGTCCCATGTCGAGAGGATGTGGTCGGACAGCGCGAGCCCGAGGATTTTCGCGCCTTTGGCGATTTGTTGCGTGAGCGCGATGTCCTCGGGAGAGAAGTCAGTCGAGCCGCTGGGGTGGTTGTGGAAGATGATGAAAGAGGAGGCTCCGTCAAGGAGGAGGCGGCGAAACAGCTCCCGAACATCAACAAGCGTTGCGTTACTGGTGCCAAGGGCGAGCATCCACAACTCGCCGGGGCGGAGCTGGTGGTTCAGCGGCAGCACCCAGAACGACTCTTGAGACGTTTTCCCAAGCTCAGGGAGGAGGCTGGAGATGTGGGCAATCACGGACGGCGGACCATAGAGCGCTCCAGCGACAGGGTGGATAGCTTCGCACACTTGCAGGGTAATCACGATTCACGCCTTTCAACAAGTACCAGCAGCGCAGCGACTCGGCAGCGACGGGACAGCGTATCGCACAGGGTCGCCGCCTCAAGTCGTCCATCGGACCAAGCGCGCATGAGTTCGTACCACTTGAGGCTCCCGGTGAGCATTCCACCCCGGCTCATGAGGTTCCTCCCCTCGGCGTGAGCCAAGGGGAGGAGTTCGACCGGGACCGTTGAGATATGGCGGCGGATGGAGTGGCCCATGCTGGCGCCTTTCCTATTAAAAGATGAAAGAGAAGGCGACGCCAGCGAAGAAAGCGCACCCGACAAGGGCGGCGGTCCTATTGTTATGGTCGCGCCGGATGCTCCGGACAGCGGCCTCGTCATCTTCCCGGCGCGGACGGATGCGGCGGTCGTTGGGGAGGAGATCGTAGTTCGCGCGCGTGCGACGGTCGAACTGTTTGAGGTAGGGATTGTTGGTCATGGTTAGGACTCCTTGCCCATAGAGGTGAGCGTGATGGCGAGGGAGCAGAGAAGGCGGCCGCGCTCAACCCGGAAGAGGTTTTGGATCGCTGTGATGCAACGTTCCTCGATCAGCGCAAGGTCCAGCAGGTTGTGCATGGCTCGCGCCTTGACGATCTGTGGCGCATCGGGAGCGAGAGGCGAACTCATCAAGTTATCCTTGCGCTCTTGAACGCGCGCAAGCATGGACTCAAGGTCTGAGATCGCAGCGCGGCAGGATGAAAGCTCGGGGCAGCAGTCGAAAGCCGGACGAGGCTTTCCCCAGGTGAGGCGAGGCAGGTTCATGGAGATGCTCCTTGATGGATGGTAATGGCTCATGACCGTCACGAACCGAGGGAAACATACGCGACAGAGAGGTCTGTGTCAATAGGTGGGCCCGAAAAAGTTCTCAATACAGAGGCGGGCCTCCTACATAAGAGGAGGGAACAACGAGAGGTAGGAGGAGAGAGGAGATAGGTGGACTCCCTCTAAAGGAGTGGTCCACCCTTCGCTGGATCATGGTAGGAAGAGGGAGGGCCGGAGCTGGCAGGGGAGAGGGAGGAAGGTTCCGTCTCCTTCCGGGAGGAGCGTGTGCGTCGCGGAGGATCTGGAGGTGGTGGAGGAGGACGGCCCTTCTGTGAGGTTGGTGCGCGTCGCCGGATGGTGGCGTCCTTCTGTGAGGAGGCGGAGGTGGGTGGCGAGTGGCGAGGCGGTGGCCGGCTCATGTGGAAGGGGCGCAGGCAGCGGCC
>Ga0116204_1000708_pt1 | contig 19183 bp, 14 predicted proteins | sample LakKivwa52mmetaG_FD_94481 | JGI IMG/M metagenome (GOLD analysis project Ga0116204, IMG submission 94481) | Anoxic lake water microbial communities from Lake Kivu, Rwanda to study Microbial Dark Matter (Phase II) - Lake Kivu water 52m metaG | ecosystem: Environmental > Aquatic > Freshwater > Lake...
GGTATGGACGCTTATGTTCGATTCAGAGGAAAAGAACCCTCCATTGATCCATTCCTGATCAGAAGTGGATTGAAATAATCCTCACTGAAAAGTCAAAGTATTTTACTCAACCCCCTGTGAATCAAATTGTTTTTCTCAGGGGGTTGGTTTTTTAGCTTTTTTTCTTGACAAACGTATTTTTGGCTATTACCTTTGTAACTAAATTATTAGTTAATCAACTATCACTATAGTTTACTACATGAAAGAACTTACCCGGGCCGAAGAACAAATCATGCAGGTTTTGTGGGAGCTCAAGCAGGCATTTGTACACGATATTATTACCAGATTACCCGAACCAAAGCCCGCATATAATACGGTTTCAACCATTGTGCGTATCCTCCATAAAAAAGGCTTTGTGGGCTATGAGGCATTTGGCAAAACCCACCGCTACTACCCGCTAATCGAGAAAAAAGACTATACAGGATTTCTATTCAAAGGACTGATGCATAACTATTTCGAAAATTCATTGAACAGTCTGGTTTCGTTTTTTTCGCGCGATAAAAAATTAAGCATTGCTGAACTGGAGGCTCTCAGGCAAATGATCGAGGAAGAAATAAACCACAAAAAAGAACCTTGAAATGGCGGATATACTAATTAGCTATATGATCAAGGCATCGGTATATTTACTGCTGCTGGCCATGGCATACCAGCTTATGTTCAGCCGAAGGATTCATGCTGGCTTTAATCGCATGTTTTTATTATCATTAGTTCCCTTTGTATTATTGGTTCCTTACCTTTCAGCCTGGGCATTTGCCAATGCTGATACTGTTCAGATATCTGTTGTACAGCTCCCCGAATTCGTTATTAAGGCAGGAAATGTTTATAACGAAGCCAATATTGAAGCCTCGGCAGCTTTATCAGGTGCAGGTAATTGGTTGTGGGTTTTTCCGGCCGGAAGTGTTGTTGTTTTGTTGCTTACCATGCTTCAGCTTGGGCGCCTGGCATATCTGTGGTGGAAAGCCGGAAGTATGCGTCTGCATGGCCTTCGCGTAGTTCAGGCCGGGAAAGAAACTGCTCCTTATTCCTTTTTTGGAATGCTTGTAGTATCGCCCGACACTATTCATGATCCATCATTCGAAGCTATTTTGCAACACGAAAAGGCGCATTCCGAAAAATTTCATTCGGTTGATCTGCTGGTTTTCGAATTGCTTAAAGTGTTGTTTTGGTTTCATCCGGCCTATTACTACCTGCGGCGCGAATTGCGAAGCATGCATGAATATCAGGCTGATGCAGTTGCCCTGAGGTATATGGACAGGAGAACCTATCAAAAAGCACTGCTTCAATTCAGTTATTCGTTGAATGTTATTCCACTTTCAAATCCATTTAATGTTTCACTTTTAAAAAGACGAATGCTTATGATGAACAAAAAGGGGGATCAGCCTACCCACAACAGGTTGAAGTTATTGGTGCTTTTGCTCCTGATGTCCGGTTTTGTTTTTGTACAATCCTGCCAGTCGAAAAAAACAGAGGAAGCGGTGGAAGTTTCAGAAATAATTGAACCGCAAGAACATGTGGTTCACTCTGATACAATCTACAATGTGGTAGAAGAATTGCCCGTTTTCCCGGGTGGAACCGAGGCCCTGATGCAGTTTATTGCCGAAAATATCCAATACCCTGAACTAGCCAAAATCAAAAATATTGAAGGTAGGGTATTTGTCAATTTTGTTATTGAGGCTGATGGTAAGGTGAGCAATGCCAAAGTTCTGCGCGGAATTGGACACGGTTGCGATGAAGAGGCTGTGCGTGTAATTTCCAGTATGCCCGATTGGCAGGCCGGTAAACAGGGTGGTCAGGCAGTTAGGACGAGTTTCAATATTCCAATCAGGTTTGCGCTGAAGTAATTTTTTTAACCTGTTTAACTAAATCTTTAGTTTTAGGTGCTGTATACCAGGGTGTACAGCACTTTTTTGCATCTTTGCACTTCTGAATTATCACATTTTTGATTATGAAACCATTTGAAATACAGCTACTTCAAACACTTGTTGTGCTTGTAAGCCTTGTTGCCGTAAAAATTTTGCTCCGTGGTGTTGTTAACAAAATCATGAATAAATTTCATTTTGCACTGGAGCGCAAACGCATCATCTCAAAAATCATTAACTTTTTTATCATTGTAGTGGCAGCAGTAATTATAACTGCAATCTGGGGGGTCAAGCCTCAACAGTTTACCTTGTTTATAACTTCTGCGCTCACTGTATTGGGTGTTGCTTTTTTCGCACAATGGTCAATTCTTTCCAATATAAGCTCAAGCCTGATTTTGTTTTTTAACCACCCCATCCGCATTGGAGCCAACATCAGAATTTTGGATAAGGATTATCCGATTGAAGGTAAAGTGGAGAATATTTCGCTGTTTTTTATGTACATACGAACATCAGACGAACAGCTTGTTTCGATACCGAACACTATTGTTTTACAAAAGACCCTTTCGATGGATACCAACACCGAAACAGAATAGTGGTTTAAGGTTTTTCGATCAGGTGCTCAGGTTGGTCCGGAATAAGCTGATCGAGTTTTCCTTCGCGGATAAGTTGCTGATTGTAGGCCCTTCGGTTGCGTTCGAGGCGACGCTGAAGCCTGGCCATATCATTGAATAAATCATACAATGTTTGAATAGGCCCTTTGATAGTGATAGGTGAGGGTCGCACATACAGCAGTATGTCCTTTAATTCTTCATTTATAAAGTCAAGGTTGACAGGTTTGATGGATGGCATGTGTACAAACATATGTTTGAAGGTGGGCCAGTCGTAAAAAGAGCGCACCACAATTTCCTCCATTACAATGGTATCTTTGCGCAATAACACTCTCCACACAGCATCCTGACTCATTCGTTCCATATCGAAGGACAAAATGCGCCGTTGAAAACCAACTGCACTAAAAAACACTGTATCTAAATCATGACCCCGCAACCTGAATTTGCCCTCTTCATCGGTGATGGTGCCACTGCGGGTCATCCGGCTGATAACATGCACGTTTTTTATGGGTAAAAGGCTGTCAGCCGAAAGCACCCGTCCCTCAATCCAAATCCTTTCCTGCGCCAACGAAAGCACAGGAAGCAAAAAAATGAAAAGAAAGGTGGTGTATTTTCGCAAAGTAAACAATTGAAAAGCGAAAGTAAAACCTTTCGTTGGTTGTTGGCTTTGTTTCAGATATAAAAAGTGTTAAAGGATTGACCAATAGGCTTTTTGGTGTTTAAATACTGAAAGCAGAACCGCCTGACACTGAAGATCATTTTAAAAAAGAAATTGATTGGCCTTGATAGTGTTACGTAGGTTTGATGTTTCAAAAGTAATGATACACCATCAAAAACAAGCTTGAGCTGCTGAATTTGGTCAGCAAAATACTGGAAGAAACTGTACATTTGTCAAGTTACATACAGTTTCGGTCAGCCTTATTATCAAATTGAAACGACACCAGAGGAAAAACACAGATCATGACTGAAAAAACAGCAGATTCGGATGTAAAGTCACAATCCTGGATGGGCAGGTACAAGTCATTTATCTATACCAAGATAAGCTGGACCTCGTTTGTTATCAGGATGAAAAGTCTGCTGGTTTTCTCTGTCCGATTTATTGGTGGTATTTCGTTGATTACTGTTTTACTTATCGGTTTGCTGTTGTTTTATATTAATTTCACTGATTATTCACCCGATACGATGGAAGAGTTACCAATTGTGCACCGTTTGCCGGGGAGCATACAATCCGATGCCATCAGCCTCATAAGTTGGAATATTGGATATGCCGGACTTGGTAAAGAGATGGATTTTTTTTATGATGGCGGGCGTGGAGTCAGGGCCGATGCAGGATTGAGCAGGGTTTGGATGGAAGAAATTGTGTCCGTTTTAAAAGCGCAACAGGCTGATATCTGGTTGTTGCAGGAAGTTGACTTTAAAGCAGGCAGAAGTTACAAGCGTGATCAATCTGTTGCCATTGCTGCCGCACTAACAGGATATAACAGTGTACAGGCAGTGAATTACAATGTGCCTTTTATTCCTTTTCCAATCAAGCAGCCACTGGGTTCAGTGCTATCGGGAATGATGACACTATCGGAGTTTTCGCCGAGGCTGGCACGTCGCTATGCATATCCTCAAATTGCAGGTTGGCCACACAGAATGTTTCTGCTCGACAGATGTTTTATCGAAACTCGATTCGCACTTGGAAATGGCCGGGAATTAGTGGTTCTGAACACCCACAACTCTGCATATGTTAACAAGCAGCTTCTCATGGAGAAAGAGCTTGAAGTGATCAAGGGAAAAATGATGCGCGAATACGAAATTGGTAATTATGTAATTGCTGGCGGCGATTGGAACATGAATCCGCCCGGATTCAGGACTGGCATTTCGGATAATGGTCACGTACTTGAAGCAGCAAAGGTTACAATTCCTGCTGATTTCGTTCCGGCAGGCTGGCGACTGGCCTGGGATGCTTCGGTACCTACCAATCGTAAACTGAACGAACCCTATACCAAAGGGAGAACCCCTGCAACTACCTTTGATTTTTTTATTGTTTCGCCTAATGTCACTGTCCAGAAAGTTGAGGCAATCGATCTGGGCTTTTCATGCAGCGACCATCATCCGGTTAAATTAAACGCCATTTTGCGCTGAATGAGATGGCTGTGAGAATACTGGTTGGCATAACCCGCACATTATTTTATGTTTTTTAAACATTGTAGTCTGGTAAAACTATTTATAATGTTTTAAAACGCTTACTATATCTCGTCCCTACTGGACTTTTTCCATGTAGAGGGTTACTTTTGCACTACCAATTTTTCGCCCCTATGGGGCTTTTCCCTTTAGGAACAAAATATTGGTAGTAAGCATGATATAATGATGATAAATGTCCCGTAGGGACGAAATGGGTTTTAACCGTACAACTGTGTTTTTTAATCGACAATCCAAATCCTTTTATTAAGATGAACAATTATAGCATTTCTTAATTATTAATCAGTCTCTAATTGCTTTCGATCATGGTAAATACAGCCTTATATTTTCGATTTATTAAACTAATAATGTGCTGTATATTAATTTTTTACACTTTTTCAACTCAAACAGTCAGGGCTCAGCAATCTACTGCAACATTTGATTCAATAAACCGGCAACGGCTGATCGTTGTTGCCTCTGCAGGCACGGCGCTTTATGCCGGAGGCTTGTCATTTCTTGGATATGTTTGGTACAAAGACCATGAGCGGGTGCCTTTTCATTTCTACAACGACCTCAAAGGATACCGTGGCATGGATAAATTTGGTCATGCCTATACCGCTTACTGGGAAAGCAAAGGCGCTTATCAAGCCCTGAAGTGGGCGGGTATGGCAGATAAACAGGCCTTACTGTGGGGCGCACCTGTAGGCTTCCTGTTTCAGTTGCCCATCGAAGTTTTCGATGGCATGTTCGAAGGCTGGGGTTTTTCGTGGTGGGATATTGCTGCCAATGCCACCGGATCAGCTCTTTTTGCCTCGCAACAAGCTTTGTTCGGGCAGCAACATGTGTTGATGAAGTTTTCGTATTCGCCCAGTGGCTATCCAAAATATCATCCCATCCTTGGCGAAACACCTATCGAAAATTTCTTTCTCGACTACAATGGCCACACTTACTGGTTTTCGGCCAATCTGAAAAGTATAACAGGCATCAGCAAACTACCTCCCTGGCTGAATATTGCTTTTGGATACAGCGCTAACGGAATGATTAAAGAGTTTGAAAATCCCCAATGGTATCTGGGAAAGCCGTTTCCACATCTGGAGCGCTACAGCCAGTTCCTTCTCTCTTTTGATGTTGACCTTTCCAAAATACCTGTACGACGTAAAGGTGTGAAGGCAGCCTTAAATGCACTGAATATGCTTAAGGTGCCATTTCCGGCCATCGAATTCAACAGGATTGACGGCATAAAACTTAGGGGCATTTATTACTAAAAATGATGCCTTACTTAGAAAATCAATCTGTTTAAGTTTATGATAAAGCAGCATTAGTTTCAAATAATAACTTAATTTTAGGGCTTCAACGGTGCAACGATGCTGCTTCTGTTTGATTGTTTTGCGTTTATCTATATTGCGTGAATGGTAAAATCCTGGTTTTTGCGCGTATCAAATCTTGGTCCGGGGGCGCTTATCACAGCTGCTTTTATCGGGCCGGGAACCATTACCACTTGTTCAGTGGCAGGGGCAAGTTTTGGGTTTGCCCTGCTTTGGGGGTTGGTTTTTTCTATTGTTGCCACCCTCTTACTCCAGGAAATGGCTGCCAGACTCGGCATTATCAGTGGCAGCGGACTGGGTGAAGCCTTGCGCATTCACTTCAGTAAGGGTTTGGGGAAAATCATTGCCATCACACTGGTTATATCTGCCATTACCATCGGAAATGCAGCTTTTGAAACCGGTAACATTCTGGGAGCAACTCTTGGCCTGGAATCGCTTACCAATAGTTATGGGCAGTTCAGGACTTATTGGGTAATATTGATCGGGCTGATTGCTTTTTTTATCCTTTTTGCAGGAAACTACAAACTGATTGAAAAAGCAATGCTAGCACTGGTAATTCTGATGAGTCTGACCTTTATCAGCACTGCGCTGATAACCGGACCAGCACCAATGCAGGTATTACAAGGTATGTTTGTACCCAGTATTCCAAAAGGCGGCCTCATTACACTGGTAGGGCTTATAGGCACTACCGTAGTTCCCTACAACCTCTTTCTGTATGCCTCAACTGTACAACAACGTTTTAAGGGCTCCGATGCGCTGCCTGCCGCAAGACTGGACATGGGTATAGCCATTATTCTGGGTGGGTTCATCTCAATGGCAGTAGTAATCACCGCTGCTATGGCTTTTTACGGAAGCGGCCAAAGCCCTTCACATGCCGGTGATTTGTCCAGGCAACTTGAACCCCTGGTCGGAAAACTGGCACCTGCTTTTATTGGGCTGGGCTTGTTTGCTGCCGGTATCTCCTCTGCTATCACCGCTCCCTTGGCCGCTGCCTATGCTACCATGGGTGTGCTCGGATGGGAAAACACACTCAGCTCCTGGCGCTTCAGAGCAGTGTGGATGACGATACTTTTTGCAGGTATGATATTTTCACTGCTGGGATTCAGACCTGTTGAAGCAATTGTTTTTGCCCAAGCTGCCAATGGAATTCTACTGCCGGTAATTGCTGTTTATCTTTTATGGGTAATGAACAGCAAAAAGGTTATGGGTATGCACACCAATGGGCTTGTGTCCAATCTGTTTGGAGGCCTGGTGGTGCTTATCGCACTCGTGTTGGGTATCAGAAGTTTACTGCATGTTTTCGGGCTATTAAACTAAACCGTGAATGACACTTCGAATTGACCTGAACTGCGATCTGGGTGAGGACGTATTGGTGAATCGTCTTCCGGTGGAGTTGTTGATAATGCCCTTCATCAGTTCGGCCAATGTGGCTTGTGGCAGGCATGCAGGAAACCTGGCAAGCATGCATCAAACCCTGCAGCTTGCCCGTAAACACCATGTTGCTGTTGGAGTTCACCCTTCCTATGATGACCGGCTTAACTTCGGCCGGATGTCAGTGAAAATGACCAAAGCCGGATTGAAAGATCTGCTTAAAGCACAAATTCTCGACCTTTTGAAAATTGCCATCAACGAAGGTGTTGTAATTCAGCATCTAAAGCCGCATGGAGCTTTGTACAACGATGCCATGATTCAGCAGGAAACAGCTGATGCTATTGCAGAAACCGTTGCTGAAATACTGCCGCATGCCCATGTTTTTGGGCTTCCTGAATCATGTATGCAGAATGCCTGTAAAAAAACAGGTGTTGCTTTTGCAGCAGAAGCATTTGCTGACCGTGCTTATGATGCTGACGGCAGGCTCGTAGCCCGTAACAAGGAAGGTTCGCTGATTCATCACACCACAGAAGTAATCGAAAGATGCCTGCTTATGGTGCTCGAAAACCGCATCGTTTCCATTGATGGCAAAAACATTTTCTTTAAACCAGACACTATTTGTTTGCATGGCGATGGTCCGAATGCCCCTGCCTTATCGAAAGCCCTCAGAGAAGCACTGGAAGAACATCATATTTTGGTAAAGCCCTATGCCGCCATTTGAAACCCCGAAAATATCAGCCTTTGGCGATTCGGCTGTTCTGATAAAGGCAGGCGACGACATATCGCAGGAAACCCACCGGGTTGTGCAAAACCTGATGCATTCCATTCAACAGTATGAAATAGCCGGAGTGGAAGAAGTAGTTCCATCCTATAATGAATTGTTGATTTACTACAACCCGCTGCTAATCAAACCCGAAGTGCTGGCCGATGCCATCAGGGCAGCCGCCACTTCACACACATCGAATCAGCTTCCGCATCCGCGCACGATTGTTATTCCGGTTTTGTATGGCGGCGATCATGGGCCTGATTTACAAGATGTTGCTACTCTTACTGGTTTAAGCCCCGATGAGGTAGTGGCCATTCATTCCGGCTCCAACTATCTTGTTTACATGATGGGGTTTAGCCCTGGCTTTTGCTATCTGGGCGGAATGGACACGCGTATTGCATGCAACAGAAAAGCGCAGCCTCGATTTAAGATTGAAGCCGGAGCGGTGGGCATTGCCGGCCGTCAAACGGGTATTTATCCGATTGAGAGTCCAGGTGGCTGGCAAATAATCGGACAAACCCCCGTAAAACTGTTCCGTCCTGATGCTGCCGCACCATTTCTGGTACAAGCCGGCGACTTTATTCGTTTTGAACCCATCAGCCCATCCGTTTTTAACAGAATGAAAATCGAGGGTTTTGAGCCAGCCATCATTCCAGTCAATGAATAGGTCAATCATCATTGAAGAGGCTGGCCTGCTGAGCACAGTGCAGGATCTGGGCCGAACTGGTTTTCAGCAGTATGGTATGCCTGTGGGGGGAGCTATGGACAGCCTTTCGCTTCAACTCGCCAATATGCTGGTAGGTAATCCACGGGGCGCCGCCTGTGTGGAGGCAACCTTAAGTGGCCCGCAAATCCGATTTGTAGGAACGGCTCGTTTTGCCATTTGTGGCGCTGATCTGCAACCAATGCTCAATCACCAAACCGTTCAAAATAATCGAATGTACAGTGCATCAGATGGCGACAGACTTTCGTTCCAGGGAAGAAAAAGCGGGTTTCGGACCTATATTTCCATTTCCGGAGGGCTGAATGTTGATCAGCTGATGGGAAGCCGTTCAACTTTGCTGACAGCCGGTTTGGGTGGTTTTAAAGGCAGGCCGCTTCAGGCTGGCGATACCATACCGCTTTCTGACGATGGTTTCTGCAGGCCGGTTACCAACATACCAGCATTTCTGTTTTACGAAAACAACCGACAAAAAACCATCAGCATAATGCCCGGCCCCGAAATACACTATTTTGGTTTTGATGCCATTAAAACCCTGCTCACAGCCGAATTTACCATCAGCAGTGGTAGCAATCGTATGGGATATCGCCTGGAAGGAGTCAGGATTCCTCCGCTGGAAGGAAAAGGCGATATAATATCATCGGCTGTTCCTGCAGGTACAATACAAGTTCCTTCGGGCGGCTACCCCATCGTAATGATGGCAGAAAGGCAAACCACGGGCGGATATCCGCGCATTGCGGTGGTTGCAGGCGTCGACCTCCCCTTTTTATCGCAAATGATGCCGGGCGAAAGTGTCCGCTTCAGCGAAATCAAGCTGCACAAAGCTATTGAGCGCTTGTGCGAAATCAAAAAACAACTGCAAAAGCTTTGTCCTTTATAAAAGCCTCAGGTTCAAAGGCTTTCTTAATCAGCTAATCACTGAAAATCCGGATTGGTAGTAAAAAAATTTCAGAATACCACAACTATTTCCTGGATTGAATGAACACCAAATGCACTTCGCAATCTTGTTGTATATTTGAAAAAAATGGCTGAAGCTGAATACCGGCAGAACATTTTGATAGCGATTGAATTGTAACCATTTGATTTTCAAACATAATAACTAATGATTATGGATGCTGCAAAGGCATATATCATTCGGAACATGACACCGGATGAAATCGGGAATATTGCCGTTGAATGGGCAGCCCTGGAGGGCTGGAATCCGGGTTTGCATGATGCGGCATGCTTTGGGGCAGTTGATCCCAATGGTTTTTTGGTGGGTTTGCTTAACAACCAACCCATTGCCTGTATTTCGGCAGTAAGCTATCATTCGCGCTTTGGTTTTATGGGCTTTTATATTGTAAAGCCCGAATACCGCGGACAGGGATATGGGATAAAAATATGGGATGCTGCCATACAATATCTTAAAAACCAAAACATTGGATTGGATGGCGTTGTTGAACAACAAGACAATTACAGAAAATCAGGATTTAAACTTGCCTACAGCAATATCCGTTATGAAGGCATCACGCAATCGTTATCAGCCGCTTTTGATGGTATTGTGCCTTTGACACCCAATTTGTTTGAAGCAGTATCAAATTACGACCGGCTTTGTTTTCCGGAAGAAAGAAGTGATTTTTTGCGTTGCTGGGTGCAGCAACCTGAAAGTTATGCGCTTGTTGCAGCCGAACAGAATGAAATCAAAGGCTATGGGGTAATTCGAAAGTGCAGAAACGGATACAAAATAGGTCCTTTGTTTGCCAATAACGCAATCCTTGCCGATCAGCTGATGTTGTCACTGTCTGATTGGGCCGTGCCGGGCGAAAGGCTTTACCTGGATGTGCCTGAGCCAAACCCTGATGCAGTTCAACTTGCCGAAAAATACAGCATGAAAAAGGTATTTGGCACGGCACGTATGTACACACAACAAAAGCCCGACATTCGGCTGGAAAAGGTTTTTGGTGTAACCAGTTTCGAGCTGGGTTAATTTCAGTTTCATACCCATTGATAAAAAACAACTGCAACACAGTGCATGTCAGAAAATCCCTTTCTGAAATGCATGTAACCGGAAAAGTAAATTCGGGTTTTAACAAACGCACCCATATGTCATTGAAAACAATTCACTTCCACAACATAAAGCGATTTTTATGCTGATTCCGGAATCTTCTTTCCTCCACCAAAAACCATCGTTTGCAGGCATTCTTTGGAAATCTTTCATGAATAATTCATTCGCCCGAATGGTTGTTTTGCTTGTATTGGTTTCATGGGGAGTCCTGTTCAGCATGGGATGTTCAGGCAGTAAAAAGCTTCAGCTTGTGAAAAACGGCCAATCGAACTACCAAATCCATGTTCCTTTGAATGCCTCTGCAGATGAGCTAAGGGCAGCAGAATTTCTTCAATATCACATAGAGCAGATTACTGACTGCAAACTTCCCATTTTACACACAAACAGCTCTGATTATGAGTATGTTATTCAAATCTCAAAAAACGAAAGGATCAATCATCATGATGGCTTTCAAATCAGCACATCTGGAAAAACCCTTATTATCGGAGGGGGAAATGGAAAGGGATGTACCTATGGTGTTGGGGAGCTTCTGAAGCACTATTTTAACATACAGTATTTCAGTCCGGAATTTGTTGTGATTCCCCGAAGAAAAACCCTTCATATTCCGCAGATTAACCGTAGCGACTACTCGCCCAACCATTACCGGAATGTGCATGGTACCTTTGTGAAAGACCAGAACTACAAAGATTTTCATCGACTTCACGAAATCAGTGATATGTTTGCCGAAGGCTACTTTGTGCATACTTTTCACAAACTTGTTCCCTGGCAGGATTATTTCCATGCACATCCTGAATACTTTGCTTTTATGCACGGTAAGCGGATCATTGACCAGCTTTGTCTTACCAATGAAAAGGTTTTTGAGCTTGTGATTGCCAGACTTGAGAAAGAAATGCTGCTGCAGCCCGAAAAACAAGTCTGGTCGGTGAGTCAGGACGATAACTTTTCCTGGTGCCAGTGTGAAAGCTGCATGAAGATAGCTGAAGATGAAAGCAGTCCGGCCGGCCCGCTGATACACTTTGTGAACCGCATTGCCGGGCGTTTTCCCGATAAAACCATCTCAACCCTGGCATACCAGTACAGCAGAAAAGCACCGGCAAAAATTATTCCCGCCAAAAACGTTCAGATAATGCTGTGCACCATTGAGTTAAACCGCGGATTGCCCATCAGCTCAGATCCTGGCAGTGCATCCTTTGTACATGACCTTCATGACTGGGGGAAAATAAGTCAGCATATATTTTTGTGGGATTATACGGTAAACTTTGCTCATCACATTAGCCCCTTTCCCAATTTACACACCTTGCAGCCCAACATTCAATTATTTGTTGAAAATGCTGTAAATGAGCATTTTCAACAATCAAATACAGCTACCGGACATGAGTTCTCCGAACTTAAATCGTGGCTGTTGGCGCATTTGCTCTGGAACCCATCTGCCAATCTGGAAGCCTTAATCGTCGAATTTACGGATGGCTATTATGGTCCGGCCTCTAAATGGATCAGAAAATACATACAGCATCTGGAGCAGGAAATCCTGCAATCGGGCGATTTTCTTGATATATATGGGCCACCAACCAATTATCAGCACAGTTTTTTATCAGAAAGCAATCTTGCGCAATACAATTACTATTTCGACCAGGCAGAAAAAGCAGTAGCTGCTTCGGATCTGTTTCTTCTGCATGTTCGCACTGCCCGCATGGCTTTGCAATATGCCATCATGGAAATCGGGAAAGCCGATATGTTTGGGCCTCGCGGTTGGTATCGCCTTGAAGGAGGAGAATTTACACTTCGTTCCGACATGCTGGCGACCCTTGCCTCCTTTTATCAAACCGGATTGCAAAGCAAAACCAGACTGATCAATGAGTCGGGGCTGGGTCTGGAGCAATATTACACTGCCACACAACGATTTATTGACATTCAGGTGACGGGTAATCATGCTTTTCGAAAAAATGTTACAGCCGATCCTCCTCCGGCTGCCAAATACAGCGGAGGCGATGTTGCGCTGTTAACCAATGGTGTACGAGGTGCCAACGATTTTAAGGTACATTGGCTGGGCTGGGAGGCCAGCGATTTTAACCTGATGCTGGATATTGGTGATTCTGTTCGGGCTGCGGTAATTGAAATAAGCACCCTTTATGATCCGAAAAGCTGGATTTTGCACCCGGCATCGGTTGAGTGCGAAATATCTGCCAATGGAGTTGATTTTTATACCCTTGGTTTACAAATAACCGATGGTGTTCAGAAAAATGAAGCAGTTAACAGGGTTTTTTCATTTGATCCGGGAATGTATGTTTTTCGCTATGTTCGTTTCAAGGTAAAGGGCACACTCCGGCTTTTCGACTGGCATCCCTCGGCTGGTGGCGGTTCATGGGTTTTTGTTGATGAAATTGTAGTTCGCTAATACTTGTTACCATGAAATATCTGCAGACTTTATGTGTTTTCTGTTTGCTTTCCGTAATGGCAGCTGCACAGGATTATAAAAACCCTCAGCTTGCAGTTGAAAAAAGAGTACAGGATCTTTTGCAAAGAATGACTCCCGAAGAAAAATTCTGGCAGCTGTTCATGATTCCCGGTGAACCGGGTTCGGATCGGGAAAAGTACAAAAACGGAATTTTTGGATTTCAGGTAAACACCGAAGGGCAGCAGTCGGCTGCAGCCGGGCAGATGCTCCGGGTTGGAGCAGGCAATTCTGCTTATGAGTATGCGCTTAAAATCAATGAGATACAGCGTTTTTTTATTAATGAAAGTCGTCTGGGAATTCCGATAATACCTTTTGATGAAGCCTTGCATGGGCTGGTTCGCTCAGGGGCCACTGCTTTTCCACAGGCTATAGGGCTGGCGGCTACCTGGAATACGCCTTTAATGCACAAGGTAGCCTCGGCCATTGCGGATGAGTGCCGCAGCAGGGGTATCAGGCAGGTATTATCGCCCGTAGTTAATATAGCTTCGGATGTGCGCTGGGGGCGAACAGAGGAAACTTATGGCGAAGACCCTTTTCTGGCTGCGGAAATGGGCGTGGCATTTGTATCGGCATTCGAAAGAGCAGGCATCATTACAACTCCGAAGCATTATGTGGCCAATGTTGGTGAAGGTGGGCGCGACAGTTACCCAATTCATATGAACGAACGCCTGATGCGCGAAATCCACTTTCCACCTTTTGAAGCCTGTTTTCGCAGAGGCGGATCCCGGTCGGTGATGACCGCATACAACTCATACAACGGATTGCCCTGCACAGCCCATCCATGGCTTTTGAACACCGTGCTGCGCGAAGAATGGGGTTTTCAGGGTTTTGTAATTTCCGATGCCGGTGGCACAGGTGGCGCTAATGTGTTACATTTTACTGCTGCCGATTATCCCGATGCCACCGTTCAATCGCTCAATGCAGGGCTGGATGTTATTTTCCAGACCAGCTATGACCATCAAAGTCTTTTTTCGCCACCCTTTTATGATGGCCGCATTAGCCAGTCGGTGATCGATACTGCTGTGGCAAGGGTGCTCCGGCAAAAATTTTTGCTGGGATTGTTCGAAAACCCCTATGTTGATCCTGCCACAGCAGAAAAACGCAACGGACATGCGGATCATCGTCAGCTCGCAAAAAAAGCAGCGCTGGAGTCGGTGGTACTGTTGCAGAACAACCACATGCGGCTGCCTATTTCAAAAGCCACCCGATCAATCGCCCTAATCGGACCAGACGCTTCTGAGCTTAGACTTGGCGGATACAGTGGTCCGGGTAACGCACCCATCAGCATACTCAATGGCATTAAAAACTTGGTTGGGGAAAATGTCGAGATTCTTTATGAACGGGCATGCGGACGTGAGGTAATGCAATATTCAACGATCCCGTCTGCTTCGTTGAGGAGTTTTTACAACAATCAATGGCATCAGGGATTAAAGGGTGAGTATTTTAACAATGTTCAGTTTTGGGGCAACCCGGCTTTTGTTCGTATGGATGAGTTGATTGATTTTCAATGGACCTTGTTTTCTCCTGATCCTCAATTGCTAAGCTACGACTTTTGGTCGGTTCGCTGGAGCGGAAAACTGAAAGCTGACAAAACGGGAAGCTTTAAGGTAGGTATTGACGGTAATGATGGTTACCGCCTTTATCTTGATGGTAAGCTTATTCTGGACAATTGGACTAAACGCGGACGACAACTTACCCTGGCCGAATTTGATTTTGTGGCCGACCGGGAATATGATTTGCACATTGAATTTTATGAGCCGGTTGGCAATGCCTGGTTCAGATTGGTTTGGAGTGTTGGTCATGAGAACCATGACGATGACTCCCTGCAAAGGGCGGTATCACTGGCTGCCAAAAGCGATCTGGCAATCATAGCCGTTGGCATTGAGGAAGGAGAATTTCTCGACAGGGCATATCTGCATCTGCCAGGCAGGCAGGAAGAACTCATCCTTAGTGTTGCCGAAACAGGTACACCGGTTGTTGTTCTTATCGTTGGAGGAAGTGCTGTTACCATGAGCCGTTGGATGCATCATGTGGATGCCATCGTTCAGGTTTGGTATCCCGGTGAAGCCGGAGGCGAGGCAGTGGCCGATGTGCTTTTTGGAAACTACAATCCGGCCGGACGTCTGCCAATTACATTTCCTGTGTTCGAAGGTCAGCTGCCCCTGGTATACAATCATAAACCGACCGGCAGAGGGGATGATTATATGAATTTAACAGGTCAGCCCTTGTTTCCTTTTGGGTTTGGACTGAGTTATACACAGTTTGAATACACAGATATTGCACTGGACAAAGCCGAAATTAATACAAACGATTCAGCGGTGGTGAGTGTAACCATAACCAATAGCGGAAATGTGGCAGGTGATGAAGTTGTGCAGCTCTATCTGCGCGATGAACTGGCTTCGGTGGCACGTCCTGTAATGGAGCTGAAAGGCTTCAGGCGAATACCTCTTAAACCAGGCGAAAGCCAGCGAATAAACTTTATCATTGATTCAGAAATGCTTGCTATGTACGACCGTGATATGAATAGAATAGTGGAACCGGGAGTTTTCAGAATCATGATCGGTGCTTCTTCAAAAGATATCAGACAAAGAACGTTTTTAAACGTACTGCCAAAATAGGACAGGATATGATCAAGCTTTATCTTCCGTGTTCATCTATAAATCGCAACAATTTGCATTCGATGAAGAAATTATCAACTTTACACTCCATATTAAGGCCCCATAAATTCAATTCATTACAAAAATATTGACTTATGAACAAAAAAATATCATTTACACTGGGACTTCTGCTGCTTATTACCGTTGGCTGTCAACACAATGCCGATTCCAACGGGCATGAAGCCTATCAATGGCCCGAAACGCCAGAGGTGGCAGCCAAGCTGGCTGAGTGGCAAGACTGGAAATTTGGCATCATCATCCATTGGGGACCATACAGCGAATGGGGCGTGGTGGAAAGCTGGAGCCTTTGCCCCGAAGACGAGCCCTGGTGCGAGCGCCGCGGACCCTATGCTGAAGATTATTACACCTATGTAAATGCCTATGAAAAAATACGACAAACCTTTTATCCATCTGCCTTCAATCCCCACCAATGGGCCGATGCCTGCCATGATGCAGGTGCAAAGTATCTTGTTTTCACAACCAAGCATCACGATGGCTTTTGTATGTACGACTCAAAATACACCAATTACAAAATAACCGACAGTGAAAGCGCCTTTTCAACGCATCCCGAAGCCGACATAACACGGGCAGTTTTCGAAGCCTTCAGAAAAAAGGATATGCATATTGGGGTGTACTTCAGCAAGGCTGACTGGCATCATCATGATTATTGGTGGCCCTATTTTCCGGTTTTTGACCGCAATGTGAACTACGATCCTCAAAAATATCCGGAACGATGGCAAAGGTTTCAGGAGTTCACCTATAAGCAGATAGAAGAGCTGATGCGCGATTATGGCAAAGTAGATATCCTTTGGCTCGATGGCGGCTGGGTGCGGCCCGAAGGAACCCTTACCGAAGAAACACGCCCCTGGCTGGGAAAAAACCAATGGATTCAGGACATCAATATGCCTGCCATTGCCGAAATGGCCAGGCAACAGCAGCCCGGATTACTGATCGTGGATCGTACCGTGCATGGTGCCTTCGAAAACTACAGAACCCCAGAGCAGCAAATTCACGCTTACCTGCCTCCCTACCCCTGGGAAAGTTGTATTACCCTGGCCAATAGCTGGTATCATAGTGGTGAAGGCGAAAGCTACAAGTCGCTTCACTGGGCTGTTCACACACTGGTACAAATTGTAGCCAAAGGAGGAAACCTGCTTCTTGGAATTGGCCCCGATAAAACAGGAAACCTGGCTCCTGAAGCATACAAGCGTTTAAATGAAATCGGCAATTGGATGAAAACCAACGGAGAGGCCATTTATGAAACGCGGCCATTCGCGCCTTATCAGTCAGGTAATTGGTGCTTTACCCAATCAAAGAATGGTGAATCGGTATATGCTGTTTATTTAACAAATGAGCAGGAACCACTTCCTGAAACGTTAACCTTGCCTCTGGGTGTTGAGCTGTCATCCGCTTCGGTGAGCTTGCTTGGCTATCCTGTGCCTTTGGAAGCTGTCAAGCACAAAAAACAATGGCTGATTCAGATTCCTGAGGCATACAATGCCATTGACAATCCAAGCCCTGCTATGGTATTCCGGATCAGGTAGAATCCGGTTGATACTGTCCGAAAAGCCTACATTATCCGTTTCTGCTGACCTTGTAAAACTCATTCAGAAACAAACTGAAAGCTGCTAAAAAAAAAGGAGCATTATCACCCTACTTACAACACTTCTTCGGTCTATAATCAAAAAAGGCTGTCGCTTTTGTTGCAACAGCCTTCAAGTCTCAATTAAACACCTTCTTAGTTCAACAGTCCGCTATAAAGTGACTTATTTCCAGTGTGACAGGAGATACATGTTGAGGTTTCGAACACGCCACCACCGGGATGGGCACTGCTTCTTAACCATTCCTCTGTAAAACGTTCGTAAGTCTCTTTTTTAACAAAATAGGTATCAAAATAGGGTAACTCTTCCCACTTTGCTTTTGTAACATCGTTTACTTTCACCGCCTTTACATCGACATCATCCGATTTGGCCAGAACGTAAGGCAATGAAATGTTGTGAGAGATTGCTGCACCACCCACGTCGTGCATAGCAAAAGCAAAGGTGAATTTTTGACCTGCATCGAGTTGAGCCAAATTAACATCGCGATTTGAGTCTGTTGTGAGTTTTCTGTACAGTACAACCTTCCATTCGTTTTTGGCTATATCATATTCCTGTGTCGACGTGATGTCATGCTGGTCTGATGGATAAATAAATCCTACACTTCGTGTTACCATCGCATTTTTACCACTGTTCAACCACTCCTGATGCACTGCGTCGAGTTTAGTAACAGCCTGCTGTGTGGCAGAAGATGCAATACCAAGTTCAGTTGCCCAATAATTTTTCCATTGATTAAATTCAGGAGTAGCTTCGTCTCTTAGATGTGCAGGCAAGTGAGCGGTGCTATTAAGAGCAACATAAACCAGATAACCAAGATCCACAGAATTAACCTTGTCTATTGGGTTAAATGTTTTATCCTGATAGATGACCAAAAGTGAGCGATTCTTTGAGACATCTTTTAGTTCTGGAAGCTGAGTATAAGGATTGCTGATAACCTGACCTTGAGCGTCAGCAATAAAAAAGCTTGGAATGGTATAATTACCTGGCATCACCTTGCCTTTATTGAATACAAATCTGGGCAATCCATCTACAAGAACAGCATGGCCAGTTCCTTGCAATGCCGCCTGATCCTCGCGAAAGCGATCACCACCCGACCTTATAAATTTGGTTGGTGGGGTTCCGACGTTATCCCTTATACGCTCAACATTATTCACTGCAGCATCTTCAGCATAGCCCATTGGGCCACTGCGGCCACCGCGCCAATGCCAATGGTCTAATATATTATCCGAAAGAAGGCGATGGCTTGCCATGCCTGTATGGCAACTTACTGCACAACCGGTCTTCCCCCATCCAGGTATGTTTGAATCGAGCTTATCTATCATGAAAGTAACTCGATCCTCCTCCATACGTTGACCTGATGGTAAACGTTCAAATTTGGTTCCATCATGTTTGAGCATGTCGTGAAAATGACCTGGATATTTTTTATTGACATTGGCCTGATTAGCTGGCATGCTTTTCTGTTGGCTTTTCCATGTAAAACTAAAGGCGGCCATATTTGCATCATAAGCCACTTGCACCCGAACCTGAGCTTCCAAATCTGGGTTTTTTGGATCGTCGGAGCTTTTCTTACAACC
>Ga0116204_1000710_pt1 | contig 19176 bp, 14 predicted proteins | sample LakKivwa52mmetaG_FD_94481 | JGI IMG/M metagenome (GOLD analysis project Ga0116204, IMG submission 94481) | Anoxic lake water microbial communities from Lake Kivu, Rwanda to study Microbial Dark Matter (Phase II) - Lake Kivu water 52m metaG | ecosystem: Environmental > Aquatic > Freshwater > Lake...
AAAAATTCCGCCAAATTGTTTTTGTACTAAAATTCTGTTTCTCGATAGGTAGTATACTTTAGGCAGCTTATATCGCAGGGACGAAGAGCTTGTCTTATGAAAAAGTGATAAATTGTTGATAATTGAAATTTTAAACATCTTACTTAAACGCATGGAATATTCTAAATCTTCGTAATACATAAAAAACTTATCATTAAACAAGCCTACCTTAATAATACATTTTTGGGGTATGACCATAAAGCAACCAGAAACAAAATTAACTTCAGGATAGAGATTATAATCTTTTCGAGAAAAATGTCGAACTCCAAGTGTATAGGCATTTATTTTTCCAAAACTAAATGAATTTGTTTTGGTATCAAAATCCAAAACTTCTGAGGTTAAAATATGATCCTTGTTTGTTAATAGGGATTGGTTAAGTATATCAAAGAAAGATGGCAGTACAATTGTATCGTTATTTAAAAGTACTGCGTAATCAAAATTTAGTTCAACAGACATTTTCAAACCTTGATTGACAGCATATGCAAATCCACAATTTTCTTTATTTGGCAGAAACAAGCCGTTTATTTTTGATAGTATGGGTAGAAGCTGAGATTCAGATTCTACCGTTGATTCGTTGTCGACCACGAGTATTCTATGTGATCCAATACTCGCTTCAAGAAGAGACCTAATGCATGCAAGGGTATCGCAAGTTTTCTTGTAATTAATGAGTATGATTAAGCATCTATATGTCATATAAACCTTCTTCTTCCGACTCAGTTTTTCGTATTAATAATCGTAATAGGGTAGAGTGAAAATAAGATCAGTAGAGGTGGTCTAAGGGTAGGGTAGGGTTGGATTAGTGTCATGTAAAAAAGTACGAGTATTTTAGTTTTGGGTGAAGAAGGGATTTTTTGGTATCTGAGCTAGATAAAATCATTAAATTTACAGGTCATGGAAAATAAAAGTACTGTGGCTATAGGTAATTGGGTTTCTTTGATAGATAAAGATACAAACCTTGGGGCAGGCTTTGTATCGGGGTTGGACAAAGGGGCTTTGGCTCTTTTTGTATCAAACAAGTACAAGGCTGAGAATTCAAGTGTTTTGGTAATTTTGGCTGGTATTCCAGAAGCCGAAACCTTATTTGCCGATCTCAATTCCCTTTTAGGTGAGGATAGTGCTTATTTCTTTCCAGGTTTGGATCAAACTCCCTATGAATGGAGGGAAAGTTTTGGTCAGGTCCGAGAACAGCGGATATCTGCCATGGAAGCATGCCGTAGTGGGAAAAAAATTGTGGTTATCACAACTATTGAAGCACAGTTAGAAAAATTCCCGCACCCTAAATATTTTGCCCGTGATATTTTAAAAATTGAGGTTGGGCAAGAAATCTCCCTTGAAGATATGCGCACTACATTACAGCATCTAGGGTTTGTGGAAGAACCAGTTGTTGAAGATATTGGCCAGTTTTCAATACGGGGCGGGATACTTGATGTTTTTCCTTATGGTCGCGACTTTCCTATTAGGATGGAATGGTTTGGAGATGTCGTTGAAACCATTAGAGAATTTGAAATATTCACCCAACGCTCTCAAGGTCAGTTATCAGAAGTTTCAATATGTCCCATGGCTGAGTGGTGTTTTAATGATCGGGAATTGGAAGATGCGCTTTTACAGGGAGAATCCTTATTTTCAAATCAAAAAAGATTTGACAGTGAATTTTCCCGTTTACTGGTAAAGCGGGATAGAATTGGACTTGCTTGGCAAAAGCCCTTTTTTACTGATTGCAAATCTCATTTGCGCGATTATTTTCTTGGACCTGTAACTTGTATATACGAAAAGGCTCTCAACTTTGCTCAGCAATACAGTATAGATGAAGGGCAGTGGCAAAGATCATACGAGGAAGCCCTGGAAAAGGGATTGTGGGTGGCAACGCCAGATAAAATACTGTTTACACCCGAGCAAACACGGGTCCTTCTTGAAAAGCAGCCTTCACTAGGGCTTGTTGATCATGAAGTGGATTTACCCTCCTATCAAAATTTTAAAGTTACACACCAACAGCCAGGTCAGGGTGGATTTACAGCCGCTAATCAGGAGTTTGCCAGTTATAAGGCCCAAGGATATCATGTAACTGTTCTGGTGGCCAATACGGCACAAGCTGAAAGAACGGCTCAACTCATAGAATCTCAAAATGTAGATGAAATTGCAGTTTGCAAACTATCCTCTGGTTTTATTTCTCATACAAATAAATGGCTGTGCTATACTGAATATCAAATCACCAATCGCTTTCAGAAAAGTTATGCCTTTAAAGGATATAAAGGTGGAACAGTATCGATACCTCATTTTGAGGCTTTAAATAAAGGCGATCTAGTTGTTCACCAGGACTATGGACTGGGTCAGTTTGTTGGCTTAAAACGGTTGGCAGTTGAGGGGCACAATGTGGACTGCCTTCTTTTGGCTTATAAGGGAAATGATAAGTTAACCATACCCGTAAGCCATCTGGCAAAAATTCAAAAATACAGTTCCAACGAAAATTCTAGTGTAAATCTCTCTCCTCTGGGAGGGTCTACATGGGAAAATCAGAAGGCACGCGTCAAAAAATCTGTTCAGAAGCTTGCTCAAGATTTACTGGAACTCTATGCAAAAAGACAGTCGGTTTCGGGTTTTGCCTATCCGCCTGATGGAGAATTGCAAAAGGAATTTGAAGCTGCCTTTGACTATACACCCACGCCAGATCAATTGCGGGCTGGGAAAGAAACCAAAAAAGATATGGAACGCGCGCAGCCTATGGACAGGCTTGTGTGTGGGGATGTAGGTTTTGGCAAAACTGAAGTTGCCATGCGTGCTGCTTTCAAGGCAGTATGTGCCAATAAACAGGTAGCAGTCTTAGCACCTACAACTTTGTTGGTAAGTCAGCATTTTTCAAGTTTCATGGACCGGATGTCAGCATGGTCAGTGCGTATTGAATACCTCAATCGTTTCAGGAGTTCAAAAGAAGAAAAAGAAATTTTACAAGCAGTCCGTGAGGGGAAAATTGACATTCTGATTGGTACCCACCGACTTTTATCGGGGGATGTTTTTTTTAAGGACTTGGGTTTGATGATTATTGATGAGGAGCAAAAGTTTGGTGTACAGCAAAAGGAAAAATTGAAAAAATTACGGGCTGAAGTAGATGTTTTAACTCTTTCGGCAACACCCATCCCACGCTCGTTATATATGTCCCTCATGGGAGCCCGAGATTTTTCGGTAATTTTAACACCACCCCGAAACAGACTCCCCATCGATACGCGTGTTATGCCCTGGCGCGAAGACTGGCTCAAAGAGGCTATTCTCAGGGAGATACACCGGGGAGGCCAATGCTTTTTTGTACACCCCAGAGTAGAAGATCTTGGCTTATGGGTCCAAAAACTTGAACTTCTTGTGCCTAAAGCCAGAATTGTAGCGGGGCATGGTCAAATGCCTGAAAAAGATCTCGAACGAGTTATGGGAAGTTTTATTAACCGAGAAGCAGATATATTAGTGGCAACTACTATCATAGAATCGGGTATAGATCTGCCTAATGTCAATACTATTGTAATTAACGAAGCACATCATTTTGGTTTGAGTTCGCTTTTTCAGCTCAGGGGTAGAGTGGGTCGAAGTGCAACCCAGGCCTATTGTCTTCTTATTGCACCTCCTGAAGAGAGGTTTAGTGATGATGCTAAAAAGCGTTTGTATAGTTTGCAAAAATATACAGAACTGGGTAGTGGATATCAGTTGGCCATGAAAGACCTTGAATTGCGGGGTGCCGGAAATATCCTGGGGAATGAGCAGAGCGGGCATATTATTGCCTTGGGATTTGATACATACTGCTCCCTACTCAAAGAAGCCATGCAAGAAATACAAGGTCAAGTTGTGCCCCCCGAAATAGAGCCAGAACTAGAACTTCCCTTAAGTGCCTATATATCAGAAAGTTATATTCAGGATAGTTTGCAAAGAATTTCCCTTTATCAAAAGCTATCCGAGAGTGTGCAAAAAGAAGACATTAAACAATTACGAGAAGAAGCGCGTGACCGCTTTGGCCCTTTACCTTCAGAAATGGAAAATCTTCTCGACTCCATGTATATCAGAATATTATGCAAGGGCAAGGGCTTTGGAAAGTTGAAGTATAAGGAGGGGCAGGTTCATCTTTGGTATGCTCCGCTCAGGCAGCCAAAAATTGAAGAATTGGCCCCCTTAAGTCAAAAATGGCCAGGTAAATTGCGGTTTTTTAACGAAAACCCCTTGCGACTCGTAGTTGAAGCTGATAAAAAACAAAGGGGGCAATGGTTGCCTTGGCTACTTGATGTTCTGGAGAATTTATAGAGTGGCGCAATAAATTGGGGTTCTTGTACAAATTGTAGGTTATTTGGCCTGGCGAAATTAGTATTTTTATAAATTGGAGTAGGGCGTCTAGCAGTTTAATAGTAAAATATTATTAATTAAAATAATGTAAACAATAAAGTCTCGAGGTATAAATGAAAGTGGCAAAAATTCTAGTTAAAAACTTATACAAGTATACACATTATCTGTATGCACCTCTTACCGACCGCTTTCGTTTTTCTAAAGACATCAAAGAGCCCCTGCATGTAAAACACTCGCAATGGAAAGAATACTTGTACAAGGAGTTTGCCAAGCCAGGTATTTCCGTTTTAGAAATTGGAAGCCGCGAAGTGACAGGTGAATCTCTAGCAAGAAATTCATTTAAACCAGCCAATTATTTGGGATTTGATTATTACCCTGGCGCCAATGTGGATAGGGTAGGCGATGTGCATAAACTTAGCTCTTACTTTAGCGCCGAAGAAAAGTTTGACCTCATCTATTCCTCTGCATGTTTTGAACATTTTGCCATGCCTTGGCTGGTTGCTGAGGAAATTTCTAAACTTCTCAAGGTAGGTGGCACAATTTTTGTGGAAACACATTTTTCTTTCGCCTCGCACGAAAGGCCTTGGCATTTTTTCCAGTATAGTGATATGGCCCTCCGTGCTCTTTTTTCTCCGGCTCTCGGATTTGAAACTATTGATGGGGGAATGTGTAACCCCATTTCGGGTAGATTTGCTGCAGGTGCGGATAGTTATTTGCGTTTTGGTAGAATTCCCGATCTTTACTGCCATAGCAGTTATTTGGGTAAAAAGGTAAGGGAGGTGCCGCATTTTTCATGGAATCAGGTAGATATTCAAGAAGTGGTGGGAAAAACAGAGTATCCAAAACCAAAAATCAGCTAAATTTTTACTCCTGAGTTCAGCTTTAGTATATTCACAGGCACCATGGCCTCCCTTCATAAAAAACTCACCCTTACATGCCTATTTTTATTGAGCTGCCTATTGGCTTCTTGTGGTCCAAAGGCAGGCGAAGATGTTGTTGCTCAGGTCGGCTCAACTACTCTTACAACTACCGATCTCAAATCACAATTTCCCACTGAATTTGAAAACCTGGTTACCAAAGAACAGTACCTGCACTATATAAAACGGTGGATGGATGAAGAGGTTCTTTTTCAAAAGGCCCAAGAAGAAGGCGTGGATGAGCAGGATGATGTAAAAAAACGGATCCACGAGCTTACTAAAAAAGTCGTAGTTGAGGCCTATATTGCTGAGCAGTTAAGGGATTTGAAATACGAGCCCGAAGAACATCTTGTTCAACAGTATTACCAAACCCATGCCTCCGAATTCAGCAGATCCGAGGCAGAAGTCCGCTTTGCAGTCCTAGAATTTAACCAGAAAGATACCGCTACAAAAGTTTCTAAAATACTCAATTCTGAAAATCTCCCTAAACTTCTCAGTGCATACAAAAATTCAGAAAAGGAAGTGGGATTGCTTAATTTGCCCTACTTACCTCTCGCCTTGATAGATACCTGTTTTAATGAAAAAATTCAAAAAATGCCCATAAATACCAGCTCAGAACCCCTGGAATGTGGTTCTGGTATTAAGGTGATCTACCTTCTGGATAGACAAAGCAAAGGAAGTATCCGCTCCCTCTCCGAAGTCAATGAAGAAATTAAAAATTTGCTCAGGTCAGAATGGCAAGCTGCAGAGCTCGATAAAATGGTTACAACATTGCGGAAAGATCTTTTTTTTACAACGCAAATGCATCTTGTCCCGGGTGTCCAAGATTCTGTCCCAAAGTCAAAGAATCAGGTGCCCAAGCAAAAGTCCTCAGAACCAAAAAGGGACAGTCTATCTGCTAAAGACAATTTTACTGAGCCTAGCCCTCAGGAAAATAGTGTAAGCCCAAACTCTGTATCTACTAAAAATCAAACTTCAGCTCCAAGTACCAAGCAAAATCAAAATACCCGTCCACAAAATAATTCAGATGGGAAGCAAGAAGATTTTAATCAAAGTACTCTTGGTCAAGAGGATCAGGACAATTCAACAAATACAAACAATTCAAACAATTCAAACAATACAAACGAGTGATAGATGAATAATTTCAACTTTTCTAGGCATTGCGTATCAACTTCCACACCCTTAAAATCTTCAATCAAAAGAAATTTAAGCAATCTTAAAGCAACTGTAGGCCTCTTTATTCTCGCTGGTCTCTGTTTGAAATCAGCTCCAGCAGCTACTCTCGATAAAATTGTAGCGGTAGTCGACAAATACATCATCTTGCAATCTGAAATGGAAGAAATGGCGGCAGCACTTGCTGCCCAAGGTATGAGCAGCGAATTACAAGGGTCTGAGAATAATCAGCGTATACTTGCGCGTCTCATAGATGAAAAACTCCTTTTGGTTTTGGCTGAACGCGATACCAATATTGTAATTACCCCTGCGGAAGTCGAAAAAATGATTGATGCTCAAATGCGCCAATTAGCCCAGGAAAACGGTGGAATGGAGCGCCTGTCGGCACTTATCACTCAATCAACCGGTATGAGTTACCCCGACTTTCGCAATAAACGCAAAGATCAAATGCGTGAACAGGCTTATAAACAAAGGCTTCAACAGCGGATTGTGGGACAGTTTGAACCTTCGGCTGTGCAGGTGCGAGAGTTTTTTAACATATACAAAGATAGTCTGCCCCAACTCAATGACAATTATAAATTGGCGCATTTGCAAGTGGCGATTAAATCATCCGTGCAAGAAGAAACAACTGCAAAAAAGTTTTGTGATTCGCTTATAAACCTTTATTCAAAGGGTCTTTCATTCGACACCTTAGCTGCCCGTTTTTCTGATGATCCCAGTGGTAAATTTGGTGGTGATTTGGGATTTAATAAAAGGGGAAGTTTAGATCCTGAATTCGAAAAAGCTGCCTTTAACCTCGAAGTGGGCGAAATTACCCAGCAACCCGTCCGTTCTGCAATTGGGTACCACATCATCAAATTGATTTCCAAAAAAGATCTCGAAATCCGCACGGCCCATATACTCAAGCTTATGACCCCTACATCTTCCGATACGCTTCGGACCCTTAATTTACTGGACTCTTTGGGTAAAATTGTAGAGTCTAACCCTACAGCTTGGGATTCCCTTGTTGTTAAAAACAGTATAGATAAGGAAACAGCTGATAAGGGCGGAAATTTAGGCTGGTTTACTAGTGCTTCCATGAAAAATGAGTACCTAGAAGCAGTAGAAGGACTCGATATAGGACAGGTAAGCAAGCCTACCCTCATTGAGGCTAATTATCATCTTTTTAAGCTAGTGAACAAACAAGAAGTACGCAGCCTTTCCCTGGATGAAGATTGGAACCAGATTTTTAGGATTGCTCAAAACCATTACATAAATCAAAAACTCTCAAGTTATTTGCAGCGCTGGCGCAAAACTATACATGTTGAAAATCGCCTTTAGATTTTTAAAGGAAAATAATGTATTCGGTCAAACCTTATGCCCGTCTTGCCAGTCAATATGACTGGATCATGCGGCATGTTGATTATCCAGGCTGGGCTAATTATTTAAAAACCCTGATTGATAAGCATGCCCTCCCGCTTGATTGTGTTTTAGAATTAGCAACAGGTACAGGGTCCTTTGCAAAAGCGGGTCTTTTTTCGGGTGCAAAAAAACTGGTAGTGTCTGATCTCTCCCCGCATATGCTCGGCGAGGCTATAAAGGGGCAAAAAAATCCTTTACCCCTTGTACATAATGCACTCCATACTCCATTTAAAAAAGGGACTTTTTCATCGGTCTGGATGCTTTATGACAGTCTTAATTATCTACCAGGCGAACAGGCTTTAATTTCTTTTTTTTCCGAGCTCAAAGGCATCGTAAAACCAGGCGGGTATTTTGTGGCCGATATTACCACTGCTCTAAATTCTCAAAGGTATTTTGCTGATTTTTTGGATTGGGAAGAAAACGAGCATTGTAGTATGATTCGTCAAAGCAGTTTTGAAGCATCACAACGCTTGCAAATAAATAATTTTGTTCTTTTTTTTAAGGAAAGTAACGGTCACTACACCAGGTTTGAAGAACAACATGTTCAATATATTTTCCCCTGGAAAGAAATGGTTAAAATGGCGCAAAAATCGGGATGGGAGCATATTGCAGCCTACCAAAACCAATCACTAGAACCTGCAAAAAGCACTGCTGAAAGAGTGCACTTGGTATGGAAATGCCCGAGTTAGTCACACTAGATCAGGTAACCAAATCATACGACCATAAATTTCCTGCCTTACAGGATGTAAGTTTTACTCTACAAAAGGGAGAATTTGTTTTTTTAACAGGTCCTTCAGGAGCAGGTAAGTCTACTTTGCTCAAACTTTTGTACATGGAAGAGTTTCCAGATAGCGGGAAAGTCACCCTTTCCTTTCAGGATGGTGAAACTTATTCAGCTCCCGGATTGTCACGGGGCAGAATTCAACGCTTGCGCCGGAAATTAGGAGTAGTTTTTCAAGATTTCCGCCTTCTAACCGATCGTACAGTCTTTGATAATGTTTCGTTTGCCCTAGAAATTACAGGGCTTTCTGGTGAATCTCTGCGGCAAAGGGTTTTTGAAGTCTTAGGGCAAACAGGGGTTGTCCATAGAGCACGAGCTTATCCCAAACAATTGTCGGGCGGAGAGCAACAAAGAGTCGCCCTAGCCCGAGCCATTGCGGTTGAGCCTTATCTCTTAATAGCCGATGAGCCAACAGGTAACCTTGATCCTAAAAATGCTAGAGCGGTTTTGAATCTTTTCCAAGAGATACATGCCCGGGGCACAAGTATTATTATGGCCTCACATAACTTTGCTCTGATGCAATCGTTGCCCTATAGGGTCTTGCAACTTGATCAGGGTCAAATAACAAGTAAGTGAACTTTACTTTGATAATGATGCCAACTCAACCCAGGTCAGTAAAGCCCCAGGTCAGCTTTCCCAAGGGCCCAGGCAGACCCATACTGACAAGCACTTCTATTGAGCATCTGCGTATTTACTTAATTAATCAAGGGTTTTATGAGCCTTGGGTCTTTTTTAAAACTACTACCCTTAGTTTTTAGAAGCACCTTTTATGTCTATACATCTTTTCTCCACAAATTTTAAAACCGGGAAGTAATTTGGATCTTTTTTCTTCAATGGGTATAGATTATCCACAGACTCAGCCAGAAGGTAAGTCTGTATCCAAACAGCCAGAGCCATCGCAAATTGCTCGCCCCACTCAACCCCAAACCCACTCACCTGCATCTTCAAGGTGTAACCCATCCAGCCCGTTGGGGGGAGCTTTATTTAATAAAGAACAACAAGAGCACGAAAATGCTTTTCATCAGGCGGTTTGGGAGCATTCGGGTGCAAGTGACTTATCAGATTTACAAAGACAGCTCAGTCCGGTTCAATGGGAAGCCGTAAGTAAATTACGCGGACCCTGTCTGTTACTTTCTGGTGCTGGTAGTGGTAAAACAAGAGTTCTTACTTTCAAGATGGCAGCACTTATACGATCCGGTATTTGTCGTCCGCATGAAATGCTGGCCGTGACTTTTACCAACAAGGCTGCTGGTGAAATGAAAGAGCGGGCTTCTCGCTTATTGGGTTCCAGTTTGCAGTTACCCTGGCTTGGTACTTTCCATTCTATTGGCGCAAAATTTTTGCGCATCCATGCCGATCGTTTGGGCTATCAGTCCACCTTTACCATTTATGATCGTGAAGATCAAAAGCGGGCGTACAAAAATCTCATCAAGGAACTGGGCACGGGACCAGCGTCTGAGTGGACGCCAGAAACCTTGAAGTATCCTATTTCCCAGTGGAAAAACAAAGGTAAAACTCCCGAAGTAGCCCTATCTGAAGCCATTGGCAGTGAAGAAACCGCTCTAGCCAAAGCATACGCACAGTATCAAAAAAAGTTGAAGGCCAATAATGCCATGGACTTTGATGACCTTTTGCTCTATACATGTTTGTTGTTTCGGTCTTGTGAAGATTTGCGTGAAAAATATCAGCGTCAGTTTAAAGCCATATTAATTGATGAATTTCAGGATACTAATCAGGTGCAGTATGATTTTATCAAGCTGCTTTTGGGTGAAGAACAAAATCTGACCCTGGTTGGCGATGATGACCAGTCTATATATGGATGGCGAGGAGCTGAAATTACCCATATACTAAATTTTCAAAAAACCTTTCCGCAGGGAAAAATTATTGAAATGGGTCAAAATTACCGGTCAACAGCCAATATTATTGGTGTTGCTGGGTCAGTGATAGCGCAAAACCGATCCCGGCTGGGAAAAAAAATCTGGACAGAAAACCCTCCTGGAGATCTCGTTTCACTCAGGGTGTTTGAAGATGAAGTGGATGAAGCAACCTGGGTGGCTTTGCAAGTAGCTGGGCAAAAGCCCGAATTGCGCAGTGGCACTGCTGTTTTTTATCGGACGAATGCACAATCCCGAGCTGTTGAGGATGCCTTCCGGCGCCAACGCCTGCCCTATAAACTTGTAGGTGCTGTTCGTTTCTATGACCGTCGGGAGGTCAAAGATCTCTTAGCTTATCTTCAAACTTTGAGCAATCCCTTAGATAGTGTCAGTCTAGGGCGCATTATCAATATTCCAAAAAGAGGAATTGGTGAAAAAACAATTGAATACTTTGTGGATAAAGCTCTCGCTCAGGGCCAAGCGCTCTGGCAGGTTTTGGAGACGGAAGTGCAGTTTAATCCAGACTCTCAAGCGGTGCGCAAAATAAAGCCTTTTGTTCAACTTATACAAGGATTTAAAGCTCGCGTTCCCGAAAAAGGGGTTGAAGATTTAATTGAGCACATACTCGAAGCCACTCATTATCTCGATTACCTAGCAGAAGAAAATGAGGGTGAAAGTATAGACCGCTCAGCCAATGTTCAGGAGTTGGTGGTCGCTGCAGCAGAATTTGAAGAAAGGAATCCCGGCCAAGGGCTTTCTGAGTTTTTGCAAGAAATCGCTCTCTATACTGAAATGGATGCAAAGAGCAGTTCTGAAGGGGCTGTTAGCCTTATGACCGTTCACAGTTCCAAGGGTCTCGAATTTCCAACTGTTTATTTGACCGGACTTGAAGAAGGTCTTTTTCCTCTGTATAGAGATGATGCTCCAGACGAACTCGAGGAAGAACGGAGGCTTTTTTATGTCGCGGTAACGCGTGCCGAAAAAAATCTTTCCTTGAGTTACACTCATTTTAGGAAATTGTGGAATCGGGGCAGTGGTATGGGCCCCTCGCGTTTTCTTCTTGAGTGTGACCCTAAATTTATAGTTGAACCCGATAAAAACTCTGGTTTGGGTTATGGCTCCCAGGCCCAGTCACGAGGCCGCAGTTACGAACCCGTGGAATCGGATTTTTCGCACAACTCTGGAGGAGTTTTTATTGATGGAGAATGGGTGAGGTCTCAAACTATGCAGGCCAGACCAGGGCGTTTAGGGCAGGTTCCCTTACGAACTGAAAGCGCTGAGCCTCAAACAAATCAAGGCCCTTCCATGCGCTTCAGTCTAGGGCAAAGGGTATCTCATCCTCAGTTTGGAGTAGGTACAGTCCAACAACTCGATGGGCGTGGCGATTCGGCCAAAATTCATGTTCTTTTTGGGGGTTACGGACGAAAAACCCTCATGTTAAAGTTTGCAAAGTTAAGCCCCTGTGACTAGCTTATAGGCTATGGAAATTCAAAAAGATACCCTCCTGCGCTTGGCGCAACTGGCCCGTCTTAATCCAGATGAAGCCGAACAATCTTCTTTGGCTAAATCTTTGGGTGATCTGGTTCAGTATATAGACCAAATCCGTGGTCTCGATTTATCGAATGTTGAACCCATGATGCATGTGACTGATACAGCTAAACCTCTTCGCCCTGATGTGGTTCAACCGGGTTTATCTACTGAGGAAGCCTTTGTAAATGCTCCTGTTGAAAACTTAGGTCACTTTTCTATACCCAAAACCATACAATAAGCTGGGTCTTGCTCAGTCAGTATTTTCAGGGATGGCATTGGGCTGCCGGATTTAATCGAAATAGTAAGTAGGGTCTGCTGAATAACTTGAGTTTTAGCAGCTGACCCTAATTCTTTATCTGAAGGAGGAGGGGTGGCACTGCGACCCCCCTCCTATTCGCTCCTTCACGAGTGCCTTCACTTACCTTCAGGCACATTTCGTTTCTCTCGCAAATAGAAGTGGTCGTAGATCCACCAATCCTGCCATTCATAAAAATCAGAGTCCGTGCATCACTTTTAAAAAATTATTTTTATCTCCACTTACATGAATACGCTGCTAAATTCTTTGAATCTAAAATTACTCTTTCACCAAGCCACCAGTTGGTTTTTAGCTGTAGCGGGTTCCGTTGCCCTTATTTTATTTATAACCCTGATTTCATTGCGTTTGGTGCGCTTTCTCACAGGCCGCCTTCATGTTTTTATAAAATCACATACTGCAGCAAATCCTGACCCGCAAGAAGCGTTGGAAGCCGAAAAACGCCTTCAAACACTAATGGGAATTGTCCATTCAGGTTTGAAGGTGACAATTTGGGTTGTTGCCTCCATGATGATTTTACGCAAAGTGGGTATCGATATTGCACCTATAATCGCAGGTGCGGGAATTGTGGGCTTGGCGGTTGGTTTTGGAGCTCAAGAACTCGTAAGAGATTTTATCTCGGGTTTTTTTATGCTTCTTGAAAATCAAGTTCGTTCTGGAGATATGGCAGTGGTAAACGGAACCGGAGGCGTAGTCGAACGGGTTGGATTGCGCACTATAGTTTTGCGTGATGTGTCTGGGGTTGTTCATATTTTCCAGAATGGAAAAATCAATACGCTGGCTAATATGACTAAAGAGTGGTCTGCTGTTGTGTTTGAAATTAGTGTTTCCTACAAGGAAAATACCAATACAGTAAGCCAAATTATTGAAGAAGTGGCAAGCCAAATACAAAAGCAGGCACCCTGGGATGCCTGGATTCTTCAACCCATTGAGGTCTTTGGGGTAGAATCTTTTGGTGAGAGTTCTGTGGTCATCAAGGCCCGAATTAAAACCATTCCCAGCCGCCAACATGAAGTGGGTCGCGAATTCCGCCGTTGTCTCAAGTTGGCATTTGAGGAAAAGGGTATAGAAATCCCCTATCCACACCGCACCCTGGTTTGGGGTGCAGACCAATCAGCAACACCTAAACCACCCCCAAATTCATAATAATTCTGTCGTCTTCACTCGGCCGTAAACCCGTACCCTGGGGAACTTTCAGATTTAGCCCCTAGGTCAAACTTTTGGGTAAGCATAGATTCGGGAATATTTCCCAACTTTGCTCAGATTGGCCTTTGAAAAGTTTATTTTAGGTGCGCTCAATTGTCACCCGAGGTTCTTTTGAAACAATCTCATCCTACTAAGTATATCGTTGTCACCGGAGGGGTTCTTTCCGGGTTGGGTAAGGGTATTGCTGCGGCTTCTATTGGTAACCTGTTGTCCGACCGCCTAAAAGTGGTTCCTATCAAATGTGATGGTTATCTCAATACCGATCCCGGTACCATGAACCCCATAGAACATGGTGAGGTTTATGTACTCGATGATGGCGGTGAAGTAGATATGGATTTTGGCCACTACGAAAGGTTTTTAAATATCCAGGCCAAATTTGAATGGAACCTGACCATGGGTAAGGTTTTCAATCAAATCCTTGAGCAAGAACGCGAGGGGAAATATCTGGGCGAAACTGTCCAGTTTATACCCCATGTAACTGATGCCATTAAAAACTGGTTTTATTCTATCCAAAAAAAAGAAAATCCCGATGTCATCATGATTGAAGTCGGAGGAACAGTCGGTGATCTTGAAAATCAATTTTATTTAGAAGCTGTCCGGCAGCTTAAACGAGAGGTTGGAATTGGAAACATTGTTTTTATCCATTTGACCTATGTTCCTGTTCCTTCTGGAGTGGGGGAGCAAAAGAGCAAACCCACACAAATGTCTTCTCGGCTACTCAATGAAAAGGGAATTGAGCCAGATATTATAATTGGCCGTTGTTCTGAATTTCTAACACCATCTATCAAAGAAAAAATTGCTTCGTATTGTAATATCGCAACTGATGCTGTTGTTTCCGGAGTTGATGTTGAGTGCGTCTATGAAATTCCCCTGATATATGAAAAAGAAGGGTTAACCGAGCTTCTACACACTAAGCTAGGTATATACTCACCCCCTAATTTAGGCAAGTGGAATAAATTGGTGCAAAACCTCAAAAAAAACCTCAGTGCTCCCGAAAAAAAAATAACCATTGCCATTTGTGGAAAATATACAGCCCTTGAAGACTCCTATGCATCTATTTATGAAGCCCTAGCGCACTGCGAGGCTCATTTAGATGTCAAAGTAAATGTGAAATGGATCGAAACCACCCTGCTCGAAAAAGAATCAGTTAAAATAGCTGATCTGTTAGTAGGTGTAAGCGGGGTTATAGTACCAGGAGGCTTTGGAATCAGGGGTGTAGAGGGTAAAATAAAAGTTATCGAATATGCCCGCACCCATAAAATTCCTTTCTTGGGTATATGTTATGGTATGCAACTGGCTGTTGTTGAATACATGCGTAATGTGTGTAAGCATCCCTCGGCCCATACTAAAGAAGCCGAAGACTCGGGACTACAGGTAGATATTCCAGTGGTAACTATTTTACCCGGGCAAAAAGGAGTGGTTAAAAAAGGCGGAACTATGCGCCTAGGTGGCCATGATGTGCAGGTGCGACCAGGTACCAAAGCCCATCAAATATATGGGAATAAAGATGTTATACGCGAAAGGTTCCGTCATCGTTTTGAAGTTAACCCCGCCTATATACAAGAAATCGAGACGCATGGAATGGTCTTTTCTGGAAAAGCTCCCCAAGAAGATATTATGCAGATTATGGAAGTCCCTGATCATCCTTTCTTTTTGGGATGCCAGTTTCACCCTGAACTCACCAGCAACCTGACCACACCCTCACCTCTTTTTTATGAATTGGTCAAAAGTGCCCGGGAGCATAGCTAGAGCAGTCAATGTGGCGTTACCTGTGCAACAAGTTTAATAACAGTGAACGCTGGTTAATGGGCGGTGGAGCCCTGCTTCTTTCTTTGGGTTTGTTTTTGGATTTTTTTCCCGTTAACGCCTTTCCCGACCTCCACCCTAAATTCAGCAGAGAAGGGCTCTCTGCTGAACGTCAAAAGGCTTATACCCAACTTCTAGAAGCCAGAAGAGCCCATTCAAATAAAAATTATTACAGAAATCCTGTTGCGAGTGGGCAGCAGAATTCCTTTTACACTTCTGCGGGCCCAACTGCACAGGCCTCAGCAGGGTCTCTATACATGCAAGACAACCACCAGGTAAGCCAGTATTATTTGGACTCTAACTCCAAAAACAAGCCCAGCCCACTTTATAGTCAAACCTCTGAGGGCCTTTCCAAATCACAAAATAAAGTAGGGGCGCAAACTTGGCAATCACATGCGAGTAAATCTGATCTCCACGAAAAATTCAAACTTGCCCCAAACTCCATTAACCCTAACACGGCCAGTCTGGCTCAACTTGACCAATTGCCAGGCGTAGGGCCCGCCTTGGCACAGGCAATTATTGATTACAGGAAAACCCAGGGACAATTCCGGCAGGCCAATGACTTGGCTCAGGTGCGAGGCATTGGGAAAAAAAAACTTGCTCGTATTTTGCCTTATTTATTTTTTCCCTAGGTACCCGATTGTAAACTTAGGACATCTCTATGAATAATTCCATCCAGATGCACCGTGTCCTGACAGCTCCCCCACTCAAGGTTTTCCGGGCCTTTATAGAACCAGAAGCCTTAGCCTCCTGGTTACCCCCTTATGGATTTACCTGTAAAATTGACCTTCTTGATACTCAAGTGGGTGGGACCTATAAAATGTCCTTTATTAATTTTTCAACCGGGACTGCACATGCCTTTGGAGGAACCTATCTTGAACTCAAGCCCGGGGAGCTTATCAAATCTACTGACCAGTTTGAAAACCCCGGATTACCCGGACAAATGATTACAACTATACAGTTAAAAGAGCTGTCCTGTGGGACTGAACTTTGGGCGACCCAGGAAGGTATACCTGAAGTTATTCCCCTGGAAATGTGTTATCTGGGTTGGCAAGAATCTCTGGACAAGCTAAAAAGACTTGTAGAACCTAATATTCCCGACGCGTAAGTTTTAGAATATAAAACTGGTAAGCGTTTTTAAAACTTTTTAAAATGGAAACTAGCGAAAATAACTAACTTAGCGGAACAGCTAGCGCAAGAAGGTAAATGAAAACATCAAGTGTTATAGGTCTTGATCTCGGAGTCGCAGTGGCCAAAATGGTCGAGTACTCGCGTGAAAAAAAACAGGTTGTAACCTTAGCTAAAATGTTTTTAGACCAACAAGACTGGGTCAACGAGAAAGCCCTGGGCAAAAAAATCAAAGCCTGGTTACAAGAAAAAAAAATCTCTAAAACTGCAGAATTGGTCTTGTCAGTGCCATCTGATTATGCAGTTATGCATCGTTCTTGGGTTCCTATTGATGAAAAATCCTTTGCAGATTATCTCAGATGGGATCTTGCTCAGTATCTGGGATCTTCTGTAGATGATTATGTATTGGGGTACCAAACCACCGAAACCAATAATAAAAGTGGCTACATAGAGTACCAGGTAGGTGCGTACCAAAAATCAGAGGTGATACATCTTAAAAAGTTATTTCATTTTTCGGATATGCCTCTTACAGTTGTAGATGTTGATGCTTTTGCTCTTCAAAATGCCTACGAAGTCAACTATCCCGAAAACCATCCCTACCACAGTCTTATTATCAAAGCTGATTTTAACGCCTTTGGTTTGTTACATGTCTATAAGTCCCGGTTTCTTGATTATCATGTTTTGCCTATGCCCGACAATTACCTTACCCAATCCGAAGATGAAAAAATCTCCTGCTTGCGTGGTCAGGCTAATCGGCTTTTAAAATTTTACCAGCAAAGTTTTTTAGGAACCATTACAGGCGACCCGCTGATGCTGCTCTGTGGTGATCTTGCCTCCGATCCCGCCTTCCTAGGCCTTTTACGCGACCAACTGGGTCAAGAAATTCAATTACTTAACCCTTTTAAAGAAGTGCGTTTTCCTTATGATCCCGAGTACGAATCCAAGGTAAAAGAGGCATCCTCTCAGTGTGCGGTAGCCTTGGGTTTAGCGCTCAGAACACAAGGAGACAACCGTTGATTAAAATCAACCTCCTTGATGACTTACGCGATACTGATTTTTCAGTTGGGAAAAAATTTTACCAAAAAACACCCTTTAAACTGTTTGCCTTTGTAGTTCTGTTGGGCTTAGGTTGGTTTGGATATAAATGGGCAGTACAAAAGGATACAAATAATACTGAAGATCCAATTGCCGCTGTTCCCCAAAGGCAAGAGTTTAAAGCACCGCTGGTATACAGTCAAGTCGTTGAAGAGTTGGCACGCGAAATTGAAAATGAACAAAGATTAGCCCCTCGTACACCCAACTATGCTGATTTAAAACCAGGTGCCCAAATTGAGTATCAACTTTACTCAGCCCGCAAGGCCCTACAGTTTTTTAGAGAAAAAACCACCCCACGAGTTGGTTTTACCCATCTTGTTTTTTCGACACCCGGTGATATTTATCTACGGGGACTGAGCATTACACAAAACGACTACGATGTTTTTTATAACCAGTTAAAACAAAGCACTGAATTGAGTATCACCGAGGGCCAACCTCCTCAAAAAACAGGAGAAAAGGGCGTACGCAGAGAATTTTCTCTCTACGGTAAATTTCGTTTTGGGGAAACACCTGCCTCTACTAATAGGCTTGTGCCTCCTAATGAAATAGGGGACGAACTCCAAGCTCTCAGTCAAAGAGCGCAATCGCTTGGGATCCGCTTTTCTTCACCTGAACTCCAATCAAGTACAACATTGGGCCCGGTAAAACAAAAAATCTACGCTCTCCATGCGCAAGGAATAGATTTTCCTGCTTTTTACCAGTTTATTAACGCCCTTTATTTAGGCCAGGCGCGCACGGGTATTGCAAAATTTTCTTTGCGTGCCACAGGCGATGAAACCCTTGATGTAGAATTAAGCATCCTGATTTATAACCCCTAAGGGTGCGCTGCCCACCGCAGTGTTTTTAGGAAATCCCCAATAATCATAGGGGTAAGATTGAACTTTCCTTTGTACCCAGTCCAAGGCAACTTTTCCAAAGAGATTTAATCCTGCAAAACCACAGGATAATTATAAAAACTTTGGACTTGTGGTCAGCCGAACAAAAATTAAGCAAATAGGAGGGGGGGACGCAGATCCACCCCTCCTCCTTCATATAAAGGGCACCTCTAAAAATTGCCCTCGCGGCCCTATACTGCGTTACACTCCTTCTCAAAATCCTCATTTATACTCAATAAACTGCGGTTTTTCGAACTCGTGCGCCTTGTCTAGATCCACGATCATCAATTTTTAGAGGTGCCCTAAAGAATTAGGGTCAGCTGCTAAAATTGGAGTTGTTCAGCCGACCCTTATAAACCTTGATGCCCAGCCACACTAGCTGGGGGTTGGTATTTGCGAGTGAAACGAAATGTGCCTGAAGGTAAGTGAAGGCACTCGTAAACGAGCAAATAGGAGGGGGGACGCAGTACCACCCCTCCTCCTTCATATAAGGAATTAGGGTCAGCTGCTAAAATTGGAGTTGTTCAGCCGACCCTAATTAAAACCAGGATATCATACCCAGGAGACTGTATAAGGGGTTTAAAGGCATTTTACGAAATGTAGGCTATCTTTAATGTTGTGCCAATGAAAGGAAAGTTTTGAGCCTGGTAATAACTGGTGGTTTATTTAAGGGTATACCCCTTAAAACGCCTGAGGGTAGACTTATGCGGCCCACTGCAGGGCG
>Ga0116204_1000712_pt1 | contig 19161 bp, 24 predicted proteins | sample LakKivwa52mmetaG_FD_94481 | JGI IMG/M metagenome (GOLD analysis project Ga0116204, IMG submission 94481) | Anoxic lake water microbial communities from Lake Kivu, Rwanda to study Microbial Dark Matter (Phase II) - Lake Kivu water 52m metaG | ecosystem: Environmental > Aquatic > Freshwater > Lake...
CTCTTGATTGTCTCCTTACAATTTGAGCACACATTTTGATAAGGAGACAATGTACCTTAGATCTTTTGGTCGATCACTGGACACATCTCTCTCCTTAATCTAATGATTTCTACAGAGCACAATTTCAAAATCGCAGATTGATTTTCACACGAAGATCAGCTCATGATTTTTCATCTGGTCAATGATCGCATTTCAGAAACAGATTTTCAATCACGATCCAATTTTGAGATCAAAATCACTGATCAATTTTGCGAGTAAAACCGGGATCAGATAGTGAAATGACACTTTTTTGAATTCAGTATTATTCACTCGGTCCAAGGGCTTTGACTTGCAAAAAACCTTCAGGGATACAGGAGCCGTCAGGCTCCTCAACCCTGAGCTGGTGCAAGGGGGCGATAATTCCTTTTCATGATTTCTCCAGGGCAGTTTTTTCTGCATCTCTCCTGCGCTCATACTCCTCCAGATGTCCCTTGAGGCGCTCCCCGAATTCCTCCGGGTACTGCTGAAATTCCTGATCAACGAGAAACATACGTGCAGCATCACCTATTGCCTTGTGCGGTTTTATCAGGTAACGAAATTTTTCCGGCAGAGTGTACCTGAAATGAGCAGATCGGACCGTGGTCTTGGTTATCCCGAAACCAGTCACAAGAGACACCCGGTCGAGCGAGACATGCTCCTTTAGATGATAGTCCGATCGTATCTCGTGCTGAAGGTCGCGGATGAGAAAACCGTCTGCCTGAACCCGGGAATTCCGGAAGGTTTCCATCTCACGGCGACTGGTAAAAAAAACCAGGGTCCCGATATCCTTATGGTTGAGTGCCTGCATGAATTCCCGGAGATCCTGATGCACCCCGGCAATTGTATGGCGTGCCTCGTTCTGTCCCTTCGTTCCCAGATGGAATTTTTTATCAAAAATTTTTGTATGCCCACGGGATGCCAGGTTGAATACCCGTCGCTGCCCTTCGATCCGTTTTCCCACATCATCCGTGATATTTTTCCAGAGTTCGACTTCAATGGTCCTGCTGAACGCCTTTCCGGCGAACGAAAGTATGTCCGTATCCGGCTGGTGGATAACAACACCGATCTCGATGGGGATCTGCAAGCTCTGGTGTGTGCCGTAGATCCCTGCAAATTCCATGTCGATATATGCGGTATTTCGTGTCATTTGTGAGTTTAGTCACGTGTGAGAGTGTCCTGAAACTGTTGTGATACCGGTCTTCAGTAGCGTTATTCCAATTGCCCTTCCCGTTCAATTCTGCCTGATGCAATCTCACAGTATCGGGGATCGATCTCAATACCAATACCCCTGCGCTTACACAGCGACGCAGCGACGAGCGTCGATCCGCTCCCCATAAACGGGTCAAGCACAGTATCCCCGACAAATGAAAAGAGTTTCATGCACCGGAGCGGGAGTTCAACCGGAAAAGGGGCCGGATGACCAGTCTTTTTCTTTTTTTCACCGTTAAATGTCCAGAGACCGTTTGTCCACGCCATGAATTCATCCCGGGTAATATCTGAGGTGCGGGATCCGCTCTTTTTCTTCCAGGTATTTTTGTACAAAACAACGATCAACTCAACCGGAGCGATCACGTACGGTGCGGATGCACTTAACCAGGATCCCCATGCGGTTCTCCGGGAAATATTCCCTTCATTCCAGATGATGGTCGAATGATAGGAAAATCCTGCATTTTTTGCAATTGTGGTCAGATCTGCCCCGACACTCTGCTGGCCGCCCTTATTTTTGTCAAGAGGGATATTAAGGCAGAACCTGCCATCATCCCTCAGCCAGTCGTAACACCGCTGCATCCAGGTGTCTGAAAAGGCAAGATAGTCCTCATAGGATCCCCGGTCGCTATGGGAATTATACGGGATATCTACATTATAGGGTGGTGACGTAACGACGAGATCTACACTACCGGACCTGATCGCTTCGGTAGAAAAAACATCATCGTTGAGGATCCGCACTTCCCCCCTCTCAAAGAAAAAATCCTTCCCCACGCTGGTATCTCCGATAGATCTCTGTTTCTCAGCAGTATAGTATTTTGGACAAACGAACACGGTATCAGTAAAAAGGTTTCATTCACTCTCTACCAGCGTAATAAAGGACAATCGCAAGAACGATCAATGAGCTTGCCACAAAAACGGGAAACGTGTAGTCATCCTGTTGAGGAATGGGGTTATTCACAGGTTTTATCGGAGAGGATGAAGGGGGTGCGGGGTATTTCACCGTAAATGTTCCGTTGCTGTATGTATTCGATTTTTCCCATCCGATGATCACTTCATAGTCCGATGGTGGCAGACCGGGAGCGTCGAGATCCCATGTCCAGGAGTTCATGGGAGATCCTGCTGTCACCGGGATTGTTTTTGTTGTTACAATCTCATGGGTATTCCTCGTCCGGATTTCAGTGTGAAGCGAATTTTCTGTCCCGATATTGGTGGTCCCTGATATCGCAATTCGTTCACCGGTTATCTGGTCCTGGAGCCGGAGGCCTGAAGCCGGGATCACATGATTAAAAAAAATCGCAGGTTTCTGAACAAAGAAGTATTCAGCCTCAAAGGTATCGTCAACACCCGGGATAGATGAAGTTGTAAGGATCTGGTCCGCGACTGTGCGGATATTTTCTCCCAGTTCCTGACGAGACCCGAGTCGTGCAACGATCTTTCCCCGGTTCATGACAACGAGGTTGCCATTAATATCCGTCCCTCCCTCGATCTCAAGGATCCCGCTTTCACCCGGGTCCTGGTATATGAGGGTATACTGTCCACTGGAATAGTCATCCGTGGCTGATGGTCTGACCGTCAGGGAAAAGTTACCGTGACGATCCGGCGTGCTCGTGAGGACCTCAAAATGGTCTCTTCCGACGATCCAGATCCCTATCGTGCCATTGACCGCCCCGGTCCCGCTGATGGAATAAGGATCTCCTTTGGTGATGATTCCCGGGGCGCTCGTAGTGAAATAGACCGCTGCAGTAACGGGCGCAGCTATGACTGTAAGAAGCAGCATGAAAATTACTGTTCTCTGTATACCCGGATTCACGCAGTTCCACCACATTATTTGATAAGAGTCTTTTGATTCCACATTGTTAAACGCTTTCTCTCATCAGTAATCAACCAGTCATAATCAACACATCAGCGTTTTTTATATGCGGATATCGACGAATCTTTGTAGCTTAACGGTCAATCACCTGAAGAGAGAACCATGGATGATATCTGCCCTCGCTGTGGACACCACTCACTCGAAGAGCAACCCCGGTTTTGTAGCGCGTGTGGCGGCAGGATGGATCACAGTGTTACAACTGCAGGTTCCGGGAGTGAAATTCGGCATGAAAAAGAAAAGAATCCGCAAATCGCGGTATTCTGTTCATCTCTGATCCCCGGTCTTGGACAGGTATACAATGGAGAAACCCAGAAGGGTTTTGTTTTTCTTTTCGGCACACGTCTTGGATTATTTCTTCTTCTGATCCCCGGTCTTATTGTCTGGATATACAGTATGTACGATGCCCACATCACTGCAGGTAAGATGAATGAGGGCGCACTCGGATTCAGGCCCATGCAACCCGCTTACATGGTATTGTTCGTTGTGGCTGCGGTTTTTCTTGTGATTGTGGTTGTAGTAGCAATAACGCTGATTGTCATATCCATTATGCTCACCCAGTTGAGCCCATCCGGGAACGCAGATTCCTTACAGATGCTCAAAATGAGTCGTCTTTTTCACTGATCACTTTTTTTTGTTTCGGATTCTTCCGGATACCCGTATTACACCCTGAAATCGTATAATCGTGAAATCCCTTCAGAGCCCGCCGGCCATGCCGCACCAAAAATAGAGGATAGTGATTGGCTGAAATCTGGTATATCAACGGTCTGGCTTCGAATCCGCTTCCCAGCGCAAGGCCCATCTCCGCTTCAGAAGACTGTCGTAATAATTCATGAAAAGGCTCTCAAAAACAACCAGTTTAGTATATATCAACCGGAGGTTTATATACAGAATCCAGAGAAAAAATGCGATTTTCCACAGGTCAGTGGCCATTATCGGGAAAAAGGTTTTACTGAGTATGGTGCAGTGCCGGTATTTTCGCGAATATCAGGAAATGAACGGTTATCATCGGTTCGCCTAGATCTCCTGCTCTTGCAGGAAATGGATAACGAAAGAAGAGACGGTTGTAAAAAAACAGGGAAGGTCCATGAGGTAAGAAAGTGGAAATTAATCCTCCGGGTCCCTTTACAGAAAGAAGCGAAAATTCATTCTGCGAATCCCTCTTTTTCAGTACAGGACGAAGCTCTCTCGCTGGATACCAAACACTTCCTGCGACACGGGAAAATCATCAAGGATATTTGGTTATTTTCGGGAATACCTGAGGGGGATATCGCTCATAAGAAGAAAATTGACAAATCTCCTCGTGGTGCGGGGTAATAACTTTCTCAAAATCCAAGAAACCTGATGGTTTTCTTCTCGTGGTGCGGAGCTGATGACCCTCTCCATAAAAAAAATTAGATGTAGGGATTCCGGAGGGCCTTGCCCACACCGAATGCTGCCCGCTCTTCAAGAGTCTTCTTGTTCTTGGAGATCTTCTCGTTGGCGAGCTTGGTAACAAGTTCAAGACCGGGCTTGACCTTCTCGATTGCCTGGGTCTCGAAGCAACCTGCTGCCATTGCCTTTGCCCAGACCGAGTCTCCGATCTTGGACCTGACAAAGACGGTGCTCCATCCATCGGGGCTTCCGACGGAACCGGTGGAGATGTCACCGAGGTTTGCTACATAGTCAAGGCAGACGTGGCAGCCGGGCTGCTCGTACTTGTGGGTGATCTTGAGCGGCAGCTGGACTACCTGTCCGCGCTTGCCGTATACCCAGAACTTGCCCTTGCCGATTTCCATCTTCTTGACGGACTCGAGCTTCATAGCAGCGTGGTCTTCCACGAGCTGGAGGATGCTCTGGTAGGGGAAGTTCTCCATGCAGAAGATACCGACTGCGAGCGCGATGCTGGCGCCGACATCCCTCATACCGATTGGGTAGAGCTGTGCCTTGCGGACTGCCTGCATCTGGCACGGCGTGCCGACGATGCCGATCTTGTCCAGACCGAAGCTGCGGGTTGCCTCTTTCAGGAGGTTCATGTTCGGGCATATGTTGTACTTGGTTCCGGCTGCTGCAAGCAGCTCAGCCTTGGTTGTGACAACGGCAGGGATTGGCCTGAACGGCTCAATCATGTCAAAGCTTGAGTTGTCCTGCATGCATTTGGACGGGTATTTTGCGTAGAATTCCTTGTTCACTGCAACAATCGCACCGTCAATGATGCCTTCGTCGAGTGCATAGGCAAAGAGGGTCGAGACAATACCGCCATCCTGTGCGTGCTTGAGAAGCTCCTTGTCGGTGCTCCGGGCTGAGACGCATGATTTGTAAATACCGAGTTCTGCTCCCATTTCAATCACCTTCACTGGAGTGCCGCCATTATGGCCTCGTTGATCGCCTCGTAATTCGATACCACATCAAAGCTGAACCAGCTCCGCGGGCACTGGCTGTAACAGGCCCCGCATTTGATGCACAGGTCACGCTCAACATTGGGCTTGCCGTATTCCATGGTTATTGCCCGGACCGGACAGGCCGCTGAACAGCTGCCACATCCAATGCAAAGACCCTGGTTGATGACATCGGTGATCAGGTCGCAACCACAGGCTTCGTTCCTCTCTGTCAGCTTCATCAGGGGCTTGAGGAATGCAGTTGCAAGGTCCTTCTGTTCTTTGGTCCCCTTGAGGAGCAGGTATGCCATAACGGCAACGTTTCTGATCATCTGCGGGGTCGGTGCGCATCCGGGGATGAACACGTCGACCTTGATCAGGTCACCGATCGGCAGGTATGCCTCATGTGCCGGCTGGTTCTGCTGACCTCCACGGGTAAACCGGGTAATGTTGCCATAGCATGCGCAGCCGCCGAGGGCGACCACGATAGTTGACTTTTCACGGGTTTCCTTTATCTCCGCTACTGCGAGTTTGTCGTTGATACAAACTGAACCCTCGACGAATGAAACGTCTACCTTCTGGATGTGCCTTGCGTCTGCAAGTGTTGGCATATACTTCAGGTCGACGTATCTGTCGAGGAGTGTTAATAATCCTGCATAGTTGTCTGCTAATGCCACAGTACAACCGGTACACCCACTCAGGTGCGTGTATCCTACGGTAATCTTGTCTGCCACAGGCTTAACCTCCTTTTTAGTTTCTGCTGTTTTTTGTGCTACGTCAGCGGGTTTCGGGGCAGCCGCAGATTTCGGCGGTGCTGCCGGGCTGGCGTTCTTCTTTCCGAAGATATTCTCGAGAAAACTCATAATCCACCCCTATCATTTCCAGTATAACCCGAATTGTTTTCGGTATCGCTTTCCGAATTTCATCAGAAAGACCGATCTCAAACTCAGGAGCTGTTACCCTTGCCGGCTGGACCCCGATGATCGTTACCTCGATCTGGTCCTTCATCCTCTGGAGCGGTTCGGCAAGATCCCACGAATGTGCGTCGCGGTATGCACCCGGTGGCAAATCTTCAGGCTTGAGCTTGGTAATCTGCCCGGGCTCCGCGCCAAAATCAGCAATATCGATGATGATGAGTTTCTTCGTCACTTCCGGGTCGAGCACGGTAAAAATAAAGTGCGGGCCGCCAAGGCCTGCATCGATTATCGTTACATTGTCGGGAAGCGTGAGCGTCTGCATCTCCTCGATTACTGCCGGGCCAAAACCGTCATCGGCAAACAGGGGGTTTCCACACCCTGCTATCACGATCTCCGAATACAGCATTGCGGGTAACTCACTGGATGAGCTTCTGAGCAATAATCTTCTTGTCCTCATCTAAGACGATCATGTGGGTTGCACATGACACACAGGGGTCGTACCCGCGCATGATGACTTCGGCAAGCTGCCAGGGTGCACCGGTGAGTGCCTTGCTGCAGGTTGCGAAGTTCCAAGTGGTCGGGACGAGCATCGAGTAGTACTGGACCTTCCAGTCCTTGACACGCGCCATGTGAATATCAGCTCCACGGGGTGCCTCGTTGGATGCCCAGCCAAGGGAGCCGTCGCCGTCAGGGATATAGTCTGCGATGACCTTGCCATTGGGGTTCAGCTCATCTATGCAGTCGAGCATCTCATAGAAGCAGTCCTGGTACTCCATCTGGCGGGCAACCTGCTGACCGATGGTACCTTTCTCGTCAAAGTTCTTGTAGGTGACGAGGCGGGCGCGGGGGCCGACTTCAACGGGCTGGCCGTCGTACATCGGGATGCCGGTGCAGGCTTCCATCTGCGGGTTGGTCTTGGTGCCGAGCTTGGTGGTTCCGCCGATCGGGTACTTGGGCTCTTCGAGCGTGACATCCATCTCACCCATATACCAGTCATACGGCCGTGCTTCCTTGAACCTGCGGATGTCCCAGCTGGGGTTTTCTTCCATGCTGGAGCTGCCATAGAATGCATGGGTTGCAAGGTAGCCCTGGTCGTGGAACCCGAGGGTCTTCGGAAGTGCGACCTTCATGCCGCCAACATCAACGAAGTCTCTCTTCTGGTAGTTGCGCAGGACTGCGATCATGAACTCCGACTGGGCGTGGGCAAGGGTAAGTCCTTCCTTTGCGAGGTCGTACATCTTGGTCTTGGCCTGCTCGGAGCAGTTGCGGTACATTCCGCCGATGCGCGGGTTGCTCGGGTGAATTGCTTCGCCACCTGCTATCTGGCAGAGGGTCTGTGCGATTTCACGGATCCTTTGGATCCTCTTTGCAACAGTCCGGACCGGCTCTTCTGCCGTGAATGGGTTGATCTTGGTCTCCGTTCCCGGAAGATACAGGTCAGGCAGCGTCAGGATGTTGTGCAGTGCATGGCTGTGGGCACGGTTGCCCAGCTGGACAATGTGACGGAGCAGCTTTGCGTCATTGGGGATCTCGCACTTGATGGATGCTTCCATCGCTTCGATACCACAAAGGCAGTGTGCAACCGGACAGATACCACAGACGCGGGATGCAATCTTGGGGACCTGCTCGGGGGTTTTACCGACAGCAAGTTTCTCTACACCCCTGACCGGGGTAATGGAACACCAGTTACCCGTCTCAATGATGCCCTGGTCGTCGACCTTGAGCACCAGCTTGGAGTGTCCCTCATGTCTTGTGGTTGGGGAAATCTCTACAACTTTCGACAATATTATCGCCTCATGTTATGTTGAGTTGTTCCTACTGCTGTACAAAGTTATCTTGGATCTCTCATCTCTAGAGATAATTGACCGTACAAAGTACGTTCGATCTATCTTACACCACGGGTTTTATAACCTTTATGACTTTATCCTGACACGTAAAACAACAAAAACAAAGGTTGTTTTCAGAAACATCTGCTGATAATGGCACATTTGAAATATTCGGCGAAAAACGGCACGAAATAAAAAAATAAGGAGGAATTGTTTTGTTGAGGATCTATTAATCTGACCTTTTTAAAAAATTTTAATCGGTATTATGCTTATCCCCATTCAGTTCATCGACCAATTCAGCAATCGTGGCCCGCCGTTCAGCATAAGCATCGTGCTGGTGGATACTCTCCTCGTTGGTCTGTTTGATGGTGATGACAGAATCTCCTGAAAGGTACTCAAACTCTGCAAGTACTTTCTTTGCCATTTCCCTGACACAGTCCTCAACAAACCGCGGATTTTTATGCGCGGCAAGAACCACGGCACCTTCATCTCCCCGCTTGAGGAGTTCATAGATCCCGCTGCTCATCGAATCCTTGAGGATACAGATGATCTTTTCAAGGTCCACATGCTGGTCATCATCAGTTTCTATACAGAGGAAACCCTTGCCGCGCTGGTTGTGGGTAGCCATGGGCACGGCAGAGCAGAATTCATCGATCTTATCATTACTGACATCCAGGCCTTCCAGTACCCGCATGGCGCGCTCTTTCATGATGTTCTGGGCACACGGGCATGCGGTCATGCCGGTCACTTCAGCCCCGATGCTCTTCCTCACGATGGGACTGCGAAATGTCCGTCGCGCGATTGCGCGTGCATGCACTTTGACTACTTCATGGCAGGCCGTATGACTGATTGGTGTCTCGCGTTTGACCATGAATTCGCTGCGCATAAGTACCTCTGTACGGTCCGCGTATTCATGGCGGTCGAGCAGCTTGCGTGCAACAACGCTGCAGAGCTTTTCGATCATATTGACATCGCCATCAATTGCCTGCTGCAGCACTTCATCGATCACTTCGAAGTTTCGGGAAAGGTTTGCTCCCTTGAGACTTCCTGGCAGGTCGACATACACGTCGAAATTGGAAATGAAAATGACCGGCCTTTTCTCATGACGATGTACTTCGACAAGTTTTTTTACATTTTTTACCCCGACACGGGTGAGGTTTATCCTGACATCAGGTGAAGAAGCCTGTACATCAGGGAGTTCCCTGCTGAATGATTTGTCCGGGGCCTGGTCGTTATTCTTGTTCTTAATAGGTCATCGCATCCAGATGGTGGTTCTCGTGTGCTTCTTTAGTTTTTTTATATAATATTTATGTGCTTGGTTGCTGATATCTATTCGATACTCTATGTTAAAAAAATATTATGAAGCTGATGCAGATATCGGCGTGCTGAAAGGCAAGCGCATCGCGGTGATCGGCTATGGTTCCCAGGGACGCGGACAGTCCCTGAACTTACGGGACAGCGGGCTTGATGTTGTGATCGGTCTCCGGCCTGGCAAGAGCTGGGACGCTGCGAGTAAAGATGGTATGAAGGTCATGACGGTTGCAGACGCGGTCAGGCAGGCTGATGTCATCCAGATTCTCCTCCCGGACGAACACCAGGGTGCTGTTTTCAGGACTGATATTTTCCCTCACCTGAAGGACAACAAGTGCCTCATGTTTTCGCATGGGTTCAACATTCACTTCGGCCAGATCGTCCCCCCTGCAACGGTTGATGTGATCATGGTCGCACCCAAGGGGCCCGGGTTCATGGTCCGCCGGCAGTATGAGGAAGGCAAGGGGGTGCCTGCGCTCATTGCCGTTCAGCAGGACCACACGGGAAATGCACACAAGATTGCCCTTGCCTATGCAAAGGGTATTGGAGCAACCCGCGCAGTTGTGCTTGAGACCTCATTCCGTGAAGAAACTGAAACCGATCTCTTCGGAGAGCAGGCCGTCCTCTGCGGAGGTTGCACCTCCCTTGTCAAGGCGGGTTTTGAGACACTTGTCGATGCCGGATACGAACCGGAGATGGCATATCTTGAGGTACTTCACGAACTGAAACTCATTGTCGACCTCATCTACGAAGGCGGGCTCACGAACATGCGCCAGTACATCAGCAACACGGCGCAGTACGGCGACCTTACCCGGGGCCCCCGGGTGATTGGTCCGGAAGCCTACGAAGCAATGCAGGAAATCCTCGAAGAGATCCAATCCGGGAAGTTTGCACGGGAATGGATGCTTGAGAATACAGTCAACCGTCCTGTATTCACGGCACTTACCAAAGCCGACGAAGATCACCTTATTGAGGAAGTCGGGAAAGAAGTCCGCGGGATGATGCCCCAGTTCCGCAGGTAGAACTGCGAATCTTATAAACCTCTTTTCCCGCAACGCCGGGGAGGAAATTATTCACACCGGGAATATACCTCCTTTTTTCCAGGGGAACCTCTCATCAGAAGGCCGGTGGAATAATACTGCATTCATCTTCCCGAACCGGGGAAAGCCTTTTGGAGATGACGATCCTTTATATTATACAATTATGACGGACTCGTATGAAAACCTCCTCAAACAGGCATATTCCAATATTACCGAAAAAACAGAATCGTCGGAGCGTTTTGTAGTTCCCGAAGCGAAAGCATATGTTGAAGGAAAGACGACAGTCCTTGAAAACTTCGCTGAAATTGCAGGGAAAGTCCGTCGTGACCAGGATCATATAATGAAATTTCTCCTGGGAGAATTCGGGACCAGCGGGAAAATCGATGGGAACCGGGCTATTTTCAACGGAAAATTCGAAATTTCGCTCATCAAGATGATTATCAAGAGCTATGTTGAGGACTATGTCATCTGTTCAGAATGCGGAAAGCCTGATACGCGGCTGGTGAAGGACGACCGGGTCATGATTCTCCGGTGTGATGCCTGCGGAAGTCATCGCCCGGTCAGGAAACGTAAGGCACGGACCGAGCCGGTTTCAGAAAACCTCGAGGAAGGAACAATCATGGATGTGGAGATCCAGTCCATCTCCAAACGTGGGGACGGTGTTGTGAAGATGGGTCGCTATATCATGTATGTGGCTAATGCGAAACCCGGGCAGAAGGTCAAGATCAAGATATCCCGTATCTCCGGATCGATTGTATTCACCGAGAGGGCGACAGAATAATTCTCTTTTATCTCACTTTAAAAAAAGGGCTGCGGGGGCCTTCAGTCCTACTCAATTGTCTGAACTGTCTTTGACGAGATTGAAGCGTTAGTATCGTAACCAGCGAAATCGAAGCTTTGTTTTGTCGGGCCACCGGTCTTCACAATGGTTATTTCATACTTGAAAGGCCCTGTATTGGCATAAACGCTCTCGTAGCCCATCCAGCGCCCGTCAACGACATAGGTCAAGGGCATGGTTTCAGAGAGCGTGAACTCCTTGGTTGTGTCCGTTGCTTTCTCGATAATCATGACCGGTTCGATAAGACCCCAGTCCGGGCCGCCTTTGATATATGACTGGTAGCGGGGAATCAGGGCTGTCAACTGGCCTGCCTGCAATGTACTCAATGCATATCCCAGAACCGGTTGTTCTGACTTGATGGTGATCCTGAATTTATCCTTTGGATACTGGAACTTGTAGCCCATAAGGGTCTTGAAATCATAGGTCATGTAGGTCTTGGTGGTCAGGATCCCGGTTTCGTGCAGGATCACTTTCTCGGGTATCGGAGTAGGTGTTGCCGTTGTCGTCACAATCGCTGATGTGACGGGTACTACGGTGGGCTCAGCGGTTGGTGCTGGCGGAACTGTCTGAATTGTGGTGGGAGCCGGGGTCGGTGCCGGTGTACCGAGGTTGACCGAGCATCCCGCAATGCAGACTCCTGCCATGAGTAGTACGATGACAAGCACAAGGAAATTTTTCCTGATCATAGTAGTTACGGCTTCTTTTTTTATCCAGATAATTGTTATGGAATAACCCGCTCAGGCCGATACATAAAGCAGGAAGAATACAATGAACGACCGCTTAAAAAAAATATACAAAAAAGGTCAGTGCTTTTTTAAACCTTTGATGAGCTCGTCACAGTGTCCGGAGATCCGTTTGCAGGCTTTTTTAATCAGGGGAACGGGGTTTTTCTTCCCTTTCGTGGTAACAAACAGTTCCGGGTCAGAGAACTGGAATTCTATCATATACCTGGCAACATCGACATCAGGATCATGTAACAACTCCTCTATGAGGGCGTTCATGAACGTGTGGCCCTGACCCTGAATGACGAGGCGTGCCTTGTCTTTTTCGAGCTCAAGTACTTTTACAATCATGCACCTATGTTTGGGAACCTGAAAACTATTAAAGTATGGGTAGCGATGGATACCAGTTTCGTAGATCACACCGTTACCAGTCAAATGATCCGGAGAGGATCAGGAAAATTCAAAAATATCGCCATCCCTGCCGAGATGGGGGAGGTCCCAAGGCAGCAGGTGGCTCTGATGGACGCAACGGAAATCTTTTGGTTTAAGTTTTTCCGCAAGCATGCAGGCTTCGAGATAGTTCATATGTTTGTGGATTGTCGTAATACTGGACGGCACCAGTGCATCCAGAAGGAGAAGGTCCAGATCTCCCAGCAGATCAAGACTCTTTTGAGGAATGTCGCAGTTCGTATCCGACGTGAACCCGACCCGGGATTTCCCGGTCTCGAAAAGGAAACCACCGGTGAATGCCGGGGGATGCCTGACCAGAAACGGGGTAATGGTAATGCCGAAAAGGCTGAAGGGTTCATACGGCTGGATGATCCGCTTGTCAAAGGTCAGAAACCGGAAGATCTCCGCGCAATAATTCATAACGGGCGGGGGGGCAAATACCCGCGGGATATTCTGGATGCGGTAGAACTCACCGAATCCCATGAAATGATCATAGTGCCCGTGTGTCCAGATAACCGCATCGATATGGGGGGATCCGTGGTTCAGGAGCTGCTGTCGGAGATCAGGTGAAGAATCTACCAGCAGATGAAAGCCCTCGTTTTCAACAAGGAGGGATGTCCGCAGGCGCATTGTGCCGGTTTTCTTCGCGTGGGAACACTGGGGGCACGAGCACCCGATCTTTGGTGTACCGATCGCGTCACCGGTCCCAAGGAGGGTTATCCTCATGCTTATAACCAGTTGAGGTGCCGGATGGCGTCCCTGTTTTTGACCATATGAATACCTTTTTCGATATCCTCTACGCTGATGTTCTCCCTCTTATCCATGAGCGCAGAAAGGATGGCCTCTTTGACCATCATGCGGATATCCGATCCTGAAAAGCCTTCTGTCTGTGCAGCAAGGCGCTGGTAATCGATGGTACAATGGAGCGATCCTGTCACCTTCTTCAAGATATTTTTCCGCATGTCTTCGTCTGGGAGGGAAAACTCAACAACTTCGTCGAACCTGCGCCATGCGGCTTCATCAAGCAGCTGTGGGTGGTTCGTTGCCCCGATCAGGACCACCCCGTGTTTGACAAGATTCATCTTGTCGATATTTTTCAGAAGCGAGTTCACGGCACGTTTCATTGCCCCGTGGTCATCCGCAACCCGGCTCTTCGCGACAAAATCGAACTCATCAATAAACAGTATAGCCGGGGAGAGTTTTTTGGCCAGGTCAAAGATACGGTCAATATTTTTTGAGGTCTCCCCGAGAAACTGGGATGTTATCATGGAAAGGCGGACCTCAAGGATTGGCATATGCATGGTCCGCGACATGGCAAGGGCAAGTGAAGTCTTTCCTGTTCCCGGCGGTCCGACGAAGAGTAGTTTTCCTACCTCATAGATCCGGTGATGTCTGAGGAATTCCCGGTGGACAATCGCGTTCTGGATCTTACTGATAATCGCAAGCTGATCGTGTGTACAGACAAGATCCTCCAACCGCTGCTCGACCTCTTCGGGAGCAAGGACGATGACAAGATTGAGCGCACCACGAAGTTTTTCATCTTCGCCAACCAGTTTTGAAATCCTGATATCGAGATAGGCTTTTGTATCCTCATAGAGTGGATTTACAGCTCTGACGGTATCATAAGAGAATCCTGCAGAATCAATCCGCTCAAAATAGAAAGCAAGCGCCGGATTTCTCTCAATGAGTGTCTTTCCTCCCTGCTTGAGGAACCACTGGGCTGCCGGCTCTAGCGCTGTGATACGGAGGCGCTGTCCGAATCCCTCGTAAGAAACGAACGGGTTTGAAGACATCTTCTGGTGGGCATCGGATATACCAAGCGTTCGCTTGATCAACCCGTCACTGACGTATACCGGTCGTTTGGCATCTGAAGCATGTGCGATGCTGAAAATTTCGCGGCACGGGGGAGTCAGGTCGTTGATGTCCAGGGAAGGGTTCTGGTTGAATATTTCAGCGGTCAGCACGACTTCCATAATGTGCAGGGCTTCAGAATCTCCGGTCATGGCTGTAACCTTAATTATTCTTCTTGCAATTGAATAAGCCTATCTCACCGGGTAGTTACAATACACCCGTCAGAAGTGACGATTATCGTATGCTCTGCCTGCGAGACAAGCGATCCCGGGATGTCAGAGAGGACCGGGTAGACATGGAGTACCTGTGAACGGAGAAGGGTTGAGAGTGCCAGATCTGTTCTCCTCTCGTTCAGCCAGCGCCGCGCAAACGGGAGCCCATGGCGGTCCCGGATTTTCTCAAGGATCGCCCGTCCGGCAGGCATTCGTACGGGTTTTTGGGAGATCTGGGAAAAAATTTCCCGCCGTGGTTTTTCCGTTACGTGCCCGCTGCCGGTCGATGCGAATGGTTCAATAGCAAAGACCATTCCTTCTTCAAGAATCACCCCGCCTTTTATGCCGATATTGGGAATGGTGGGTGACCGGTGAAGGATATACTGGTCGAGCCCGTGACCGGTAAGGTTGGATATCGGCCGGTATCCCCGGGTCTCAATCTCAGCCTGGACAGCCATGCCAAGATCCCCGACTGGGACTCCGGGCCGGATCCTGCCGATAGCCGCTTCAAGCGCCTGCCGGGAAGCCTCAATGAGCAGAGCGTTGGAACCAAGGTCAACGGTTGTTGCGGTATCTGCAATATACCCGTCCACCTGTACACCGAGATCCAGTTTTACCACATCCCCTTTGGCAAGAACGCGGGTATCTCCGGAAGAAGCGGTATCATGGGCAGCGTCCTCGTTGAGTGACAGGTTGAGGGGAAATGCGAGAGCAGCACCCTCATCAATCACCCTTGACTCTATAGATTCAACAATATCAAGATACGGGACACCGATACCGATCTCTTTTGCCCCGTCCCGCAGGATCTTTGCTGCAATGATCCCTGCCTGTCGGTATTTGTCAAAAATTTCATCCTTCATACGACCAGATCCTCGGGAAAAGACGTAAAATTATCATAGCCGGTTTTTGTAACTTCACTGATATCCTCCAACCGTACTCCCCCGATACCCGGGTAATAAAGGCCTGGCTCGATGGTAATCACATTACCTGTTTCAAGCGGTTTTCCTGCGGGCCCGACAGTCGGAAGCTCATGCACCTGCAATCCGACGCCATGCCCGAGGTTATGCACAAATCCCCGCGTGTCACTATCGTATCCATGGTCCTTGAAAAAATCAACAACGAGCTGGTACAGGTCTGCACCCGATGCGCGGCTTTTTACATGTGATAGTGCCAGAGTTTTTGCCTCGCGGAGGGCTGTGTACATCTCGAGAATCTCCGGTGAGGGTTCCCCTTTGACAATCGTCCGTGTCATGTCAGCGTAATACCCCGACTTCTCGTGGACCGGGAAGAGATCGATGATGATCGGTTCATCAGCCCGGAGCGGACCGGAACCGGTCATGTGGGGGATTGCTGTATCTTCCGCGCATGAGACGATTGTATCCTCTGCACAACAACCCTGTTCCAGCAGAACGCAGTGCATACTGTATTTTATCTGTTCTGATGTCAGGGGTTTTCCTTCATGGTGAAGGACACCCTTTTTCACCGAGGCATTTCGTATCAGGGAGACCGCCCGCCCCATGGCGGTCTGGGTCACAGTTTGGACGTTTTTCATGTATCGGATCTCGGTGCGGGTCTTTTTTGCCCGCATCGAGAGAACGGTACCTTTGTCAACAGTCACGGAACAGAATTCCGCAAGGGCGTTTGCCAGGGCAACAGGAAAATTCTGGGGAACAAGAATTTTTTTTCCTGCCTGTCCTGCAATCATCTGCGCTGTTGCCCGGTACAGATCTTTTTCTTTTTTCATAATATCCGGAAGCCCGGCTTCAGCGCGGGTCATGACCGCAGTCGTCCCTTCACGCAATGCGCGCCCGGCCTCCATCTGGGAGATGATAATGGTACCGTTCTCACCCGGTTTCCGGAAAAAGACAAAGGGATCACTTGTGGTAAAATGGGTCAGGTACCGCATATCGGCATCCCGCGAGTTGGCATAAACTACATAAGCGTCAGTGCCACTTTTCCTGATCGCTTCTGAAAGAGGATCCATCTGGGGGTATATTTGTCGTGAAACGTCAAGTACTTTTATTCCGGAGTCGAAGTACCTGTAATGGATGCGGATGCAAAAGTTCAGTTCAAATGGAAATTTTACCGCCTAACCGTCGAGCTCAACATCATTGTCCTGCTCATCGCAATGTCCGTACCCGTCTTTTTGATTATTCATTCTCCTTACACGATACCGATCATCATTGGAATGCTGGCTCTGGCCCTTCTTGTTTTATGGGATTTTCTGGGCAACTACCGGGAGACCAAAGCATGGCTTGATGATGTCGCAGAGAAAGAAACAGAACAAAAGGGGAAGACCGAAACATAATCTCCCCTGGGCAGGATACAGGTCTCGCATGATAAAGAAAATGAAGGATGAAATTGAACTCCTCAGCCGTCATCTGGAAGTAGCAAAGGCGGTTGCAGATCACCAGCCCATCGGTATCATGAAACTCTCCGAGTTGCTCGATCTCCCCTCTCATCGCATCCGTTATTCCCTGCATGTTCTTGAACAACTCGGGTATATCCGTGCTTCACCGGACGGTGCTGTTGCAACCCCGCGAACCCATGAATTGTTCCTGCATCTCAACGATGACCTGGATGGCCTTATCCACTTATTGTCGGTGATGAAACGGGAATAATACCGACGTGATGGATCGTCTCTGCCGATCTTCTCCTGATCCCCCCTCATAGTTACCTTTAAAAGTACTCAGAAAGAATCTAATAAGGCGCAGTGATAGCGCCTCCCTAACTCAGTTGGTAGAGTGTCGGACTGTTAATCCGAATGTCACAGGTTCGAGCCCTGTGGGGGGCGTTCAGGGGCCCGTAGCTCAGTCCGGTTAGAGCGCCCGGCTCATAACCGGGCGGTCATGGGTTCGAATCCCTTCGGGCCCACTGCCACATTTTTTATCAGGGGTTCAGTGACCGTCCTTTTCACCGGTGACATCATTTGAAAACCTTTGTATTATGGGACATGCATAGGATGCAACATGAAGTGTCCCGTATGCGGGATGGACTGCGTGAAGTCTGCAAAGGACATCGTTACCACGCTCCCCGCGGTTTTTCTTCCTTGTCCGTCATGCAGCATACGGACACTTGATAAACGGGCTCCATTATACCCACTCGAATATGGATCGCAATGTTCGTGCGGCAAGCGGTTCATCGATGAAGTATTTGCCCATATGTATATCATTATGGTGGAAGAGGGGGACTTAAAAGCCACAGATCCGCTTATCGCCGTCGGTTCTCCGCTTGTACATCCTGGATACGCGATGGATCGTCCCCCGTTCCTGCCGCAAAAATCCCTTACTCTCCTCACCCCGGGTGCGACGAAAAAGACTGCTGAGCGGCTGATGGAAGAAGTGCCTGAACTGCGGGGCATCATAAAAAAAGAAAATTTTATCCCGGGCATCGCCAGCCCGGACATCGATTCCGTACCCCGGGTCTATGAACTCCTCGCAGGCTGCGATGTCCGTGCAGATATCTTCCCGCTCAGGACCGGTCCGCTCGTGATGTACAAACAGCAGTCCCGCACCCATATTGAGTTCCCCCGGGGGGGATATCCGAAAATTCAGTCAGTCGAACACCATATTGGAAACCCCCCCGCAGGATATTTCGTAGACGCATGTTCCGGTGTAGGCACACTGGGTCTTGCAGCTGCCTGTCTTGGCGTCCCCCACGTCGTACTGAATGATGCGTGGTATGCTTCAGCGTTCTGGTCGGCATTCAATCTTGAAGTCAACCGGGAATACCTTCGGGTTGACCGGGTACGGATATTTGAGCAGGAGGAAGATATGCATAAACATCCGGTGATGAAAGAACCGATAAAAATTGCCGAAACAGAAGGTGAACAAACAATCGAAGTATATCAGGGAGATTTCCGTCGGTTGCATACAGTTCTCTCCATAATCCCTCCCCCGGTGACGGTATTCGATCTGTTCGAAAAGAATGATACTCCTGCATTGCACCTGATCCTGGATACCTGGAAGAAAAATGCGGGGGGGGAGGTTTTTATACCCTGATCAGGTCCCCCATCCCGACATCCGGGTTCCCACCAGTTCAGCCGGATAAAAAGCCTTTATTGACCAGTGCACAAAGGTATATGGGGACTAGCCCGGGTGGCTCGGCGTCACTTGTAACCCGAAACCGTCGGTACGCGGGGGGCGAAGTTTGACTGAGGCTGCAACGGCCTTCAGGAACCTGTGTGTCCTGACAGTGAAACCTCGTCCCATGAGGTCGATGGCCAGGTATCAATATTCCGGAGGGAATAACGACCTGTCGCTGCGGGTACCGGTTCAGGCCCGGAAGGGAGCAGACTTACCGTAGACATCCGGCGCCCATGGGGTCACGGGGCTGAGGATGGATGCTTTGGTGAATGGAGAAACGTACAGTCGATCGATAACGCGTCCCCATTGACGATTACTATGGCGAAAGTGACGATTATCGGCGCCACGGGCAATGTCGGAATGTTTGCTGCCCATGCAATCTCGGCAATTCCTCATATCAGTGATATCCTCCTGTATGGGCGGGAAGGGCGGGAGTCTCTTCTGAAAGGCATCTCTCA
>Ga0116204_1000713_pt1 | contig 19152 bp, 2 predicted proteins | sample LakKivwa52mmetaG_FD_94481 | JGI IMG/M metagenome (GOLD analysis project Ga0116204, IMG submission 94481) | Anoxic lake water microbial communities from Lake Kivu, Rwanda to study Microbial Dark Matter (Phase II) - Lake Kivu water 52m metaG | ecosystem: Environmental > Aquatic > Freshwater > Lake ...
ATATTATCATTGATGATAGGAACTGTAATAGAATAGGATTCACCTGTCGTGCCGGCAAAGGTGAGAGTTCCGGAAGTGCTTGTGTAATCACCCGGTTGGGTGGCAGTATTATTTGCGGTGGCATAATCAATGGTGAATCCACCTTGTACATTTCCGGTAAGGGTTACCGTGAATGTGGCGGTTCCTGCCGACTCACTCACTGTAACATCGCCAATAGCAAGAGAAGCGGCATCATCATCAGTGATGTTAACGGTTGCATTGTTTGATGCTCCGATAGTCACTCCGGAATTGCCGGATGTAACACTGTTGAGGGTCACAATGACCGTTTCGGTTGCTTCGAGAAGGAAGTCGTTGATCACCAGGACATCAATGGTCGTACTGGTGCTTCCTGCGGGGATGGTTACCGTTCCTGAAAGGGTATTATAATCAGATCCTGCTGTAGCCGTACCAGTGACCGTGTAACTGATCACAGTTGCCACATCGGAAGCCTGTGTGAGGCTGACTGTAAATTGTCCGTTGTTGGAAGGTTCCGCAGCATTGGGGTCATTGGCGGCAATACTTACTGAAGCAGCATCGTTATCCGCGATAAAGACTGTATCCGTATCAGCAACTCCTATAGTAATATCAGCATCTCCGGATGTAATGGAAGAGAGCGTTGCAATCACTGTTTCCGTTGATTCAACCAAAAGGTCATCAATTACACTGACGTTGAAAGTAGCTGTTGTATTGTTGGCTGGAATTGTCACAGTCCCTGAAAGGGCTGTGTAATCAGTGCCAACTGTTGCAGTTCCTGAAACGGTATATGTCAGCACAGTCGCAACATCTGCTGCATTGGAGAGGGTTACAGTGAACTGTCCGTTATTGTTAGGCTCTGCAGCATTAGGATCATTGGCGGCAAGACTTACCGTGGCAACATCATCATCTGTAATTGTTACCGTTGCAATATAAGGCGCTCCGATGGAGATATTGGAATTTCCTGTCAGGCTGATAAGGGTCACGGTGACGGTTTCATCATCTTCCAGGATAAGGTCATTGATCACATCCAGGTCGATGGTTGCACTGGTACTGCCAGCAGGGATGGTGACCGAACCGGAAAGGGCTGTGTAGTCGGTACCGGCAACTGCATCACCGGAAACAGTATAGCTGATCACGGTGTTGACAGAAGATGCCAGGCCCATAGTCACTGTGTACTGTCCATCGTTGGCAGGTTCGGCGGCAACAGCATCATTGGCAGTAATGCTTACCGTTGTGATATCATTATCGGTTATTGTTCCGAGTCCGGAATTATCAGCAAAGGTGATCGCCCTTCCTCCGAAGTCTCCTTCCGACAAGTCAAGGGTAAAGGTCTCATTGGGCTCAACAATATTGTCTCCATTGACAATGACAGTTACCGTATGTGATTCACCATTCGTTCCATTGAAAGAAACAGTTCCTGAAAGAGCATCATAATCACTTCCGGCAGAAGCTGTACCGTTATTGGTGGTGTATGCAACAGTAATCGGGCCATCAGTATTCTGGCCACTATACGTTATGGTAAAGATATATTCAACCGTTGATCCCAGATCAGGTTCCTGTAAGGTAACATTATTGATGGTGATCGTAGCAGCATCATTGTCTGTGATATATCCGGTATCGGATGCGAGGGTAATGGTAACATTCTGACTATTGGCTACCAGGTTGCTCAGGGTACCCAGGAGGCTCTCTGTCGGTTCGACCAGCAGATCCTGTAATATGGGTACTGTCACCGTTTGTACAAGTGGGTTGGCTGCCCCAAAGTTCAGGGTGGTAACCGGAATGGCTGTATAGTCAGAACCGGCAACAGCAGTGATGTCAGAGGTTGCTATATCAATTGTTATTGCATTCTGAACGGCATTGTCAAGTGTCACAGTAAAGGTAGCAGTAGCAGCAGCCTCACTCACAGTGAAGCCATCGATGGTAAAGCCCGAGGAATCATCATCAGTGATAGTTCCTGTATCAGTAGCAGTTCCGATAGCTACATTCTGACCGTTTGCATTTACAAGTGCAATGGTTCCGGTAAAGGTTTCCGTGGGTTCAGTAATTGTGTTGCCTACAACAACAACAGGGATGTTTACGCTGAGATTACCAGGAAGTATTGTATATTGTACAGTGGTTTGTTGTGTGAAATCAGTTCCCGCCAGAGCCGTTCCTGCTGAAGTGGTAAAGTTGATAATGATAGGCTCCTGTGCAGGGATATCCATACTTGCTATGAAGTTATGAGGATCGTCGGTGTTCGTCTCGGCGACTGTGAAACCTGTCAGGTTGATGGCGGTCACAGGATCATCATCCAGAATTGTACCTGTGCCTGAATCATCTGTAATGGTAGCGGTTCCGGTGCAGACTATATTGCTGAGCGTGATGGTATACGTTTCGGTTGGCTCAGCAATGGTGTTATTGATGATCGGAACCGTGATGGTCAGCGTGGTGCCTGATAATGAGCCAGCCGGGAAGGTTAATGTCCCTGAAGTGAGTGTATAGTCACTTCCGGCAAGCGCTGTCACATTTCCGGTGGTATAGTCCACAGTGAGTGCATCCTGGATATTTCCTGTGAGGGTCACTGTGAAGACGGCAGTGCCGCTTGCAACATCCTCAGTAACTGTAACATCATCGATGGCCACACTGGCAGCATCATTATCCGTAATGGTGCCGGTAGCATTGGCTGTAGCAATGGTCACAGCCTGGCTGTTGGCAACCAGGTTGCTGATGGTGCCACGCAGGGTTTCGGTCGGTTCCACATAGTCATCGTCGTTGATGGTCACCGTGATCGTCTGAACCAATGGATTTGCTCCTCCAAAGGTCAGTGTGGTTGTTGGAATTGCAGTGTAATCCGAACCAGCCAGAGCTGTGATGTCTGAGGTTGCGAAATCTAAGGTGAAATTATTCTGAACTGCCCTGCTGAGCGTTATGGTATAATCAGCGGTTCCTGCAGCTTCGTCCACTGTGAATCCGGTAACGGCAAGGGTTGCCAGGTCATCATCGTTGATGGTAGCAGTGGCGGTAGCTGTTCCGACTGAGGCCTGCTGACCGTTGGCATTGGTAAGCGTAATGGTTCCTGTAAAAGTCTCCTGGGGCTCAGTGATAAGATCACCTAAAATGGTAACAGGAATATTGACAGTTGTTGATCCGGCCGTTAGAGTAACCACCGTTGCAGCCTGGGCGGTGTAATCATTGCCGTCAATAGCTGTTCCGTCGGAAGTCGAGAAGCTAAGCACAATATCATATTGCGCTGAAGTATTCATGCTGGCAACAAAATTCTGCGTCTGGCTTGCATTGGTTTCTGTTACAGTGAATGCTGACAGGTTGACCGTGATCACATCATTGTCAAGAATGGTGTAGGTGGCAGTTGGTGTTCCCAAAATGACATTTTGCCCGTTTGCGTTAAAGGTCGTAATTGTCCCGGTGAATTCTTCGGTCGGTTCTGCAATCAGGTCACCCAGAATAGAAATGGGCACGTTAACGCTGGTGTTACCGGCAACAAGGGTATAGGATACGTTTGTCTGTGTAGTATAATCGGATGCTGCTGTGGCAGTTCCGGCTGTTGTCGAAAACCTTAATACAATGTTGTTCTGAGCCGTAATATCACTGGTGATGGTCGCATTGACCGACTGTGTACCATTGGTTTCCGTTACTGTGAAACCGTTCAGCGTCAGGGTGATCGGGTCATCATCCGTGATGGTGCCTAATCCCTGGTTATCAGTAATAGAGGCAGAGCCTGTACTCACGAGTCCGCTGAGATTGACATAATAGGTCTCGGTAGGTTCTGCACGGTTGTCGTTTATGATCGGCACCGTAATCGTGAGGGTGCTTCCTGATACAGATCCGGCAACGAAGGTAAGGGTGCCTGTCGTGGTTGTATAATCGCTTGGCTGTAATGCGGTATTATTGGCAGTTGCATAGTTCACGGTAAGCGCATCCTGGATATTTCCGGTAAGGGTTACAGTGAATACAGCAGTTCCTGCGCTTTCTGAAACGCTGATATCATTGATGGCTATGCCTGCGGATTCGTTGTCGGTGATGAATCCCTGTGCCGAAGCGGTAGCCCCGCCACCCGAAAGGGTGACGCTTTGTCCGCCGGCCTGAAGATTGCTGAGGATTCCATAAAGGTCCTCCGTGGGTTCAACCAGATTGTCGTTGGTTATTGTGACTGTTACAGTCTGGGTTGTGGGATTAGCACCTCCAAATGTCAGCGTGGTTGTCGGAATTGCTGTGTAGTCAAGGCCGGCAATAGCCGTGTTATTGGATGTGGCAAAGTCAACGGTGAAAGGTGTTTGAACAGCCTGGTCCATAGATATAGTAAAGTCGGCCGTGCCGGCAGCTTCATTCACGGTGAAACCGGTGATGGAGATCACTGCGGCATCATCATTTAGGATGGTGCCCAGTCCCTGATTATCCGTGAAAGTGATAGTACCCGCCGGTGCACTTACCGGTACGATATTGCTCAGGTTCATGTAAAAGGTTTCATTCAGTTCCACTTTTGTATCACCATTAATAGTCACTCCAATGGTCTGAACTTCATTCTGGGTTCCAACAAATGTCTTGGTTCCGGTAGAAGCCACATAGTCATTATCGGCAGTGGTTGCAGTGTTATCTGCTGAAGCATAACTCAGCGTCAGCCCATCTTCAACATCCATACTGAGTGTTACGCTGAAGGTAAGTGTCTTGGTGCCGCTGTTTCCTTCTGTGATGGAAACATCATTGATGGCCAGTGTGGCATTATCATCATTGGTGATCGTTCCGGTACCCCGCTTTCCGATTTCGGGAATGGTAACATTTAATCCCGGAGCAGTTACAGTATTCAGCACTACCCTGAAGGTCTCATTATTTTCAACCATGACATCACCATTAACATTGACGGTGATGGTTTTGGTTTCCCCAATAGATCCCGTAAATGACAGTGAACCTGCTACTGCAGTGTAGTCACTGGGAACCTTGGTGGTAACATTCTGGGAATAGTAGGAAACGGAATATCCGCCAATGACCTGGGCTCCTGAATGGGTAACAGTAAAAACATAAGGCGTAATTCCGGCATTCCCTTCCAGGTGTGTGACATTATCGATAGCCAGTGTTGCGGCATCATTGTCAAGGCAGTTCACAGCTACATCATCCGGATTAAGTGGATCATAGCCGGGATCGGTTGTTGCTGCCGTATTTACTGTATTGATGATAGTAAACGGAATCGTTCCATCAACAACAATATCATCAACTCCTGTGACAGTCACCGTTTGTGGGGTATTCCAGTCTGCTGCCGTAAATGTCAACTGTGCAGGAGAAACTGTGCCTTCAGTGAGGTCACTGCTTGCAACATCTACAACAACAACATAATCCTCGCTATCCGTAGCGGGCTTGCTGGTAAGTACAATGGTGAAGGTGGCTGTAGTTCCTGCTTCAGAAACAGTGAGTGAGGTCGGAGTGACCACAAAGCCAACAGCATCATTATCAATATTGTTCACATTGACATCGTCAGCGATCATTTCATTATAGACTGTATCCGTTGAAGATGCATTGCTGGTGATGATCAGGTAAGCCACATTGCCATCATCGATCAGATCGTCGATACCGGTAACAACAACGGTTTGGGGAGTATCCCAGTTCGCTGGAGTGAAAGTGAGCGTCTTTCCTGCCGGTGTGGTAACATCCCCTTCGGTCAGGTCATTGCTCGATAAGGTAAAAGTGACATCTGCAGTGGGTTCGGTATTGAGGACGACCGTAAAGCTGCCGGTACCACCGGCTTCTGTGGTGGTAATGGAGGTAGGTGTAACCGTCACTCCTGCAACATCATTATCAATATTTACCGCAGCTACATCAGCCGGTTCTGCAAAGAAATACCCCGAGCCGACATCAGTGAGCAACTGGTTGGTCGTGATGACAATCGTGTATGGTATATCTCCGTCATCAACATCATCATTCACGCCTGTTACGGTAACAACCTGTGGTGTGCTCCAGTTGGCAGGGGTAAAGCTGAGCTGGCTGATGGATACGGTTCCTTCTGTAAGATCACTGCTGACAATATCAAATACCACATTTCCGGTTGGAGCTACGGGTAGCACAACTGAGAAAGTGGCAACAGGGGTAATATTTTCGTAGGTGGTAATTGACGTAGGATTCACCGTCACGGCATCAGGTGGAAGCGCATTGATGGTGATGGTAAATGTGCAGGTCTCCAGATTGCCTGCGGCATCATAAGCGGTATAGGTAACTGTGGTTGTCCCGAGATTGAAGGTGGCGCTGTTCAGGGTATTAATGCCGGAGCCCTGCGGTGGTGCTGTGGTAGCTCCTGAAAGGGCATAGGTCAGCATGGTAACTGAGCAATTGTCGGAATAAACCGGATCGGGAATAGTGTTCACAGTAGCCGAAGTATTACCCGGGGCAGCAACATTTTGGGTGATATTTGCCGGACAGGTTACAGTAGGATCCTGATTATCATTCACGATAACGTTGAAACTGGTGGTATCCGTGTTACCGTAACTGTCGCTGGCAATCCAGGTCACCAGTGTGGTGCCCTGATTGAATACTTGTCCGTTCAATGTCGAATTCGGCGGGGTAACAACTGTTGTTGCACCACTTACCGTATAGGTCATCGATGGGGCTGGATCACAATTATCTGTCGGATTCCAGAGGTTATCCCCATGGGTATAGGTACATACGCCATTATCGGTCACTTCGATCCGGTCTGTCAGGTCATCCAGCGTCGGACCCTGTTTGTCTTCTACGGTAACAGTCTGTGAGCAGACAGAGAAATTACCTGCTGCATCCGTCACTTTGAGGTAGATGGTATTAGCGCCGATTTCGCTGCAGGAATAAAGAACGGAATCGCTGAAGGTTAGATTGTCTTTCGATACCAGGTAACTGGTGATTCCGCAGTTGTCGTTGGATGAATTATCAATCTGAGCAGGAATCATAGGTACATTTCCGTTCCTTCGGACCTGCACGGTTGCTGCCTTGCAGAGCGCATTGGGGTTCTGGTCATCAGCTACCGTAACTGTAAAACTGCAAGCAGCATCATTTGCTGAACCGTCAACGGCAGTCCAGGTAACGGTGGTAACCCCCTTATTGAACACTACACCGTTCAAGCTGGTTCCTGATCCGGTGGTTACCCCGGTCAACGTATAGGTGAGAGAGGCAATGGTGGTGCAGTTATCTGTGGCTGATGCATTCCATGAATTACTGCCATGGGTATAGGTACAAACATCTTCATCAGTAGTTACTGCCTGGTTGCCTGTAACGGCACAGGTGATCTGGGGATCAACCTGGTCCTGAACGGTTACTACCGCTATACAGGTGGAAATGTTCCCATTGTTATCGGTAACTGTCAGGGTCACATTGTTGGGACCCAGGTTGGCACAGGTAAAGTCCGTAGGATTCGCGGTAATGCTTGCAATTCCGCAGGCATCGGATGAACCGTTGTTGATATCCCCGGCAACGATGGATGCATTTCCGGTACCATCAAGCTGAACGGTGATATTTCTGCATAGTGCTGTCGGAGGAACATTGTCCTCAACAGTAACGATAGCTGAACAATCATCGCTATTGCCAGCCGGATCAGTGACCGTCAGGGTGACGGTTACCGGAGAACCAATATCTGCGCACCCAAAGGTACTGGGGCTGACCGAAAGGGTTTGTAAGCTGCAATTGTCGGAAGAACCATCATCAATGTCCCCTCCGGTAATCGATGCCGTACCGGCACCATTGAGTTGTACGGTGATATTTTTGCAAACGGCAACAGGAAGAATGGTATCCTGAACTGTGACAGTTGCATTACAGGTTGAAATATTTCCATTGATATCTGTTACCGTTAGGGTTACATTATTAGCACCCAGGTTGGCACAGGTAAATGCAGTTGTATTCACCGACAAGCTCTGCACTCCGCAGGCATCGTTCGAACCATTGTCAATATCGTTTGCTGTGATGCTTGCTGTTCCAGCATCATCCAGCTTGATGGTGATGTCCTTGCAAAGCGCATTGGGTAACTGTAAATCGGTTACAGTGACCGTGAAACTGCAGGTAGAAACATTGGCTGAGCCGTCCACTGCCGTCCAGGTGACTGTCGTGACACCTGTATTAAATGTCACCCCGTTGAGCGTTGTCCCGGTTCCGGTAGTTGCGTCTGTCAGTTCATAGGTAAGACTGGCTATGGTAGTGCAACCATCGGATGCTGAAGCATTCCATCCATTGCCGATGTGGGTATAAGTACAGAGATCTGTATCTGTGTTCACAGGCTGGTTTCCGGTAACGGCGCAGGTGATCGATGGACCGATCTGGTCAATTACGGTCACTAGTGAAGAGCATGTGGAAACATTGCCGTTATTGTCAGTCACTGTAAGGATTACCGTGTTGGTAAGAGGATTGGCACCCAGGTTGGTACAGTTGAAGGACGATTTGTCGATGGTCATGCTTGCAATGCCACAGGCATCACTTGAACCGTTATCTACCTGACCGGCAGTTATGGTTGCATTGCCTGAAACATCCAGTTGAACCAGAATATCCTGACAAACTGCATTGGGAGCAACCGTGTCAAGCACAGTAACCACTGCAGGACATTCATCCCAATTGCCCTGTGGATCGGTGACCCTCAGGGTTACATTATTCAGTCCTATGTCGTTACAGTCGAAGGTGCCCGGAGTAGGCGTCAATACCAGATTGCTTTCACAGTTATCATAAGAACCATTGTCAATGACATTACCGGTTATGGTCACTGAACCGGCTGCATCAAGGTAAACGGTATTGTTCTTGCAGACTGCAACAGGGTTGATATCGTCAATAACCGTAACAGTTGAAGTACAGGTGGAAACATTGCCGTTAACATCTGTAACTGTGAGAGTGACGGGTATGGTTCCAACATCGTTGCAATCAAACACGACCTGGCTAGCTGAGATGTTGTCTATCCCGCAGGCATCGGAGGACCCGTTATCCAGTTCACTGTCGAGGATGGTTGCGCTGCCCAGGATATCCAGGTAAACCGTAAGATCCCTGCAAACAGCATTGGGAGCAGTAACATCCTGAACTGTAACTGTGGCTGTGCACGTAGCGTAATTGCCGGTACTGTCGGTAACGGTCAGAATAACAGAATTTGGTCCTACGCTGGTGCAGTCAAATACGTCGGGAGTAACGGTCATGCTTGCTATACCGTTCGGATCGGAAGAGCCCAGGGCAATGGCCTCGATATCGTCTTCATCCAGAATATAATTACCCAGTGCATCCAACTGAACGGTAATATCATTACAAACAACTGCAGGATTCTCATTGTCTTCGATGATCACTTTATAACTTCCGGTGGCGCTATTGCCATGGATATCGGTGACTGTCCAGACTACATCATGAACGCCTTTAGGGAAAGCGACCCCTATGATTGTCGTTGTCGTGTCTGTTCCCACAGCGGTTCCACCATTGATGGAGTATGTGATAGTCGCCACTTCACAGTTGTCGGTGGCTACCGGATCCCAGTCGTCATCATCAGGCGACTTGGCGGTATAGGTGGCAAATCCCGGGTCCGTGTTCCTGTATTGGTTGCCAACCGTATTCACCAGCGGGGCTTCCACATCAGTGATCGTAAAGACGGTTACACAGGAGTCGCTCACATTTCCGCTTGCGTCATAGAGTTTCCATACCACCGTAGTGGTTGGTTGTGCCGGTGTTCCGACAGGGATTTGCTGTCCAACGAGTGAAGTCGTCAGGTCAGAACCTACTTCGGGTCCTCCATTGATGGAATATGTCAGTTTGTCAAGTTCGTCATTATCGCTGAATCCGTAAGGATCATATTCAGAGCCGGGAACGAGATAGTAGCATTCACCGGGTTCATTATCTTTAGCCGCAGTGGCATCCGGGCAGTTATCTATCACCGGTGTCTGATTGTCCTCCACGATCACCCTGATCGAGCAGGTCGCAGTATTATTGCTGGAGTCGATGGCGGTCCAGATCACATCGGTAATCCCGACAGGGAAGGTGGCATCGGCAAGAGACGTCGTAGCATCATAATCATTGGATATTTCCACATAGCAGTTATCAAGGAAAGCAATAGGATCAAACTCCGTATTCACGGCAGTATAATAGGCCTGGTCGGGATCAGTATTGCGGTAGAAAGGTGATCCCGGCGCACAGGTGATGCTCGGAGCAATGGTATCAATAACAGTGATATCGAATGAATAGGAGAAATTGTTCCCGGTAGAGTCAACAACACTGTAAGTTACCGTGGTCACTCCTACAGGGAAGAAGTAACCCGGATCGGCATAATCCGGAGAAATGGTAATCGTGAGTGAATCCGTCGGAGTGACATTATCAATAAATATAGGCGGTACATAGGTGACGTTGGCGCCGCAGGTACTTATGGTGTTCACAGTTATATTCTGCGGTGCAGTAAGCAACCTGGGTGGTTCATTATCCAGTACATAGGCATAAAACACTGCCTGGCTGCTGTTTCCTTTATCATCTTCTGCATACCAGGTAACGGTGTTCTCTCCCAGGTGCATCTGAATGCCTGCCAGGGTGGAAAGGTTGTATTCATTAGCCAGCTTGACGACAATCCCGCAATTATCCGTAGCAGTAACATCATCAAATTCCCCTCCCTGCACTGTATAGTAATTCTGATGCAGATCGGTGTATCTTATCTGGTTGCCAGGAACCACTATCACCGGAGCTTCATGATCTTCAATGGTTACAAGGAATGAACAGGTGTCGGTGTTACCATTCACATCGGTGGCAGTCCAGGTGATCCTGGTCTGTCCCGTAGCCCCAACACCATGTCCCCTGGGAATGGAGACGCCTGATAACGAATTATTGCCGGTTACAGGTAGACCGGTAACGGCATCAATATAACTGTACGATATGGTCGGCAATCCGCAGTTATCGCTGAAGTCCAGCGGATCAAACTCATTCCCCATGACGAGGTAGGAACATAAACCGGAGTTGGTATTCCTGACCTTGTCGCTCACGCAACTGATCGAAGGATCCGGATCGGAGACCACAACAAGGAAACTGCAGGTGCTGATATTCCCCCGATTGTCCGTGGCAGTGTAAACCACGGTTGTTGTATCGACATTAAACAGGCTTCCGGGATCATGCGTTGTTACGAATGAAGCAACTCCGCTGCAGGTATCAGTAGCAATCAGCGCAGGCCAAGATGCTATTGCCTGGCAGATTGTACCGGTAGCCTGAACACTGACTGTTCCCGGACATCCCGTAATGATAGGTCCTTCATTGTCATTCACAATTACTTTCTGATAATATACGGTGGTATTTCCGCTGAGGTCTGTAACCTGCCACCTGACATTGGTCGTGTCGAGAAGGAAGGGATTGGGGGCATTATTAGTGATGAATACTGTGCCGCAATTGTCGGTAGCTGAAGGAGGTGTCAGGGTCATGGTTTTTACACAGGTGCCGGGATCAACATTTACCGTGATATCTGCAGGCAGGGGATCGATCACGGGATTGGTATTGTCAACCACTGTTACAAGATGACTGCAGGTACTTGTATAGGTTATCCCGCCGATGGTCTGGCTTGCGGTCCATGTTATCGAAGTGCTTCCTGATAGTAAGGTTGCCCCGTCGAGGGTGGTATTCGATGGAGCTCCTGCCAGGTTATGGGTAAGTGTACGACCGGGGATAACGGAAAGGGAGATGAATGTCGCATTAAGGCCTGTACCGCTGTATACATGATCACATGCGGAATTAGACGACAGGGTAACGTCATCAGGACAATCGATCCTGGGATTGAATGAATCTACAATCGTGACATGCACGGTGCAGGTATCGGTATTGGAACTGGCATCGGTCGCCGTCCATAGGATATCATGATCACCTATGGTCAGTTGGGAGCCATTCAGGTAGGTAGAATTATTGAAATCATTGATATAGGAGGAAAGGGTGCAGTTTTCCGTCACTGACGGCCTGAACTCGCTTCCTACGACCGTATAATAGCTGACATACAGGTTGTCGAACTGACGGTAATAGGTTGTCGACGGACAATCAATCACTGGCGGGATCGTATCATTAACGGTAACAGTTTGTGTATGATAAACATAACGTCCGTTCTGATCTATGGCTGTCCAATAAATATTGGTTACTCCAAGACTGAAGTTATTGCCGGAAGGGGTTCTGGTAAAGGTGATCGTTCCGGGATCTCCGCAATTATCGGTAGCTGTTGGGGTACCAAGGTCAACATTGGAGGCGGTGCAGCTTCCTGCACCCACATTTACAGTTACATTGGCTGGCCAGGTAACACTCGGATTTTCATCATCATAAACTTCAATCGTATAGGTGCAGCAGGTGTTGGAGTTCGTACCATCAGAAACTGTCCAGGTAATGGTGGTCACTCCAAGGGGAAGAACCGCACCGGCCAGCGTTGAATTGCCATTGAAGCTGTTGGAAAAAGTGAGTACGGGTGGTGGCGTTGCTGTGGTGGTTATATCAAATTCCGCCCCCTGAACCGTGTAGGTGCAAACACCGGCATCGGTACCAACAATGATATTGGCCCGGCAGGTGACAGGGGGATTGGAGGTGTTGCTGATCACAACCGTCATAACACAGGTATCGGAATTGCCTGCAGCATCAACGGCGATCCATCTGATGGTATGTGTACCGGTCGGCAATTGGACACCGCTGAGCGATCCGGTACTATTGTAATCATTGGTGTAAGAGGTGATGGAAGAACAATCAAAAACGGAGAAGGGTCCGAATTCGGAACCATTCACAGTATAATAACTTCCCGAGGGATCATCGGCTTCGCGACAGAAAGAGGAAGACGGGCAACTGATGGATGGTGGATCATCATCTGTCACCGTAACCGTCTGAATTGCCGTGGTAATATTGCCGTAAATATCCTGAGCCCACCAAATGACATTGGTGGTTCCGATAGGATAGAAGGAAGGTGCATTGTTGGTGGAATAATTGATGCCGCAGTTATCAGTGATGGTGCAGGAGCCAAGATTAACCCCGCTGGCATAGCAGCCTGAATTGGTGGTTGTATTGATATTGGCGGCAGGAGTTACAACAGGATGCTCATTATCTTCAACAAAGACATAGAAACTGCAACTGTTGGAATATACCGTGCCATTAATGGTCTGTGAAGCTGTCCAGGTTACCAGGTAAGTTCCGACCGGGAAGACTGCACCCGCAAGAGTTGATGAACTATTGTAACTATTGGTGAGCGTTGCTGCAGGGGAAGTGGAGGTGGCGTTAAACTCTGTGCCAACTACCGTATAATCGCATTCCCCGGCATCGGTATTCTTTAGTTTGTCTCCCACGCAGGTGATCGGAGGATAGAGGTCGGTCAGCACATTTACAATCACATCGCATGTAGTGATATTCCCAGAGGGATCAACGGCAGTCCAGGTTATCGTGTGTGTACCTGCTGTCAGTTGAGCTCCATTTAAACTTGAGGTTCCATTGTAACTGTTGGTATAGGAGGTCAGCGTGCAGTTATCGCTTGCCACCGGTTTAAACTCATTCACCCCGACAGTGTAGTAATTCTGCCCAAGGTCAACAACACGGGTATAGGCTGTTGAAGGACAACTGATCGCAGGGTCAATAGTATCAAGCACCGTGATGGCAATGGTTTTAATTCCGATATTGTTATGGAAGTCCTTTACCCTCCATTCAACCGTGGTGGTTCCTACAGGGAATTCGGCATAAGCCAGGGCACGGTAGTTATTGTAATTGTTGATCATGTTAAAGTTGCCCGGGGTGCAGTTATCCACGATGTTCTGGGGATCAAACTCAGTGCCCGCCGTCACATAGGTACATCCGTACTACGGAACATACCGGGATGCTGACGCTGACAGAACATAATCAGGTGGCGTTACATCATGCACTGTCACTGAAAACTGCATAGTTTCTGCATTTCCCGAAGGATCGGTTGCTGTCCACACCACTACAGTAATTCCAACGGGGAACTGGAAACCAGCCAGTGATGCTGAATTATTCTGGTTGTTCACGAGTGTAACAGTGCAGTTGTCATTAACCTGGGGATCAAATTCATCTCCTACGGCTTCATAGTAACATACATTGGAAGGGGCATTTCTCGACTGGTTTGCAATGGGTGTAATGGTTGGTCCGACCTCATCAATGATCTTGATATTGAAGGAGCACAACTTTGAGTTGCCTGACTGGTCAGTAACAGTCCACACAACGGCATGGGTTCCACCTGTCAGCTGAATGCCTGCCATAGTGGTATCTGAACCTGGAACGCCATCCAGCGTATACGACACGGTCAGTTCAGTATCGCAGTTATCGGTCAGGGAGGTTGGATCAAACTCATTACCGTTGACGATATAGAAACAACTTCCTGATGGAGCCGTACGGACTTCATTCCCATGACATACATAAAGCGGAGGTTGATTGTCGGAAACTGAAATGGTAAAGGGAGTTGAAACAACGGAATTGCCATTCACGTCTTCAAGTGTCCATACAACAGAGTAATTATTGACCGGATCCTTGGGCAACTGAGTGCCGGAAAGAGAATTGCTGCCGGTAAGGAATGTTGTGCCATTCTTAGTGATGACGAAGGTAGGGGTCACTGTTGCACAATTATCGGTAATATTCCGAAGATCAAATTCAATTCCGGGAACCGTGAAATAACACTGCCCGGGATCACAATACCTTGCATAAGCATAAGAACCCGGGGGTGTCCCGGTCGGCTGATCATAGATAGGATCCTGGTTATCATTCACCTGTATATAAATAGTGCAGGTCGAACTGTTGTTCGACCCATCGGTGGCTGTCCAGATAATTTCATGGTATCCTGCTGGGATCTGCTTCCCCGCCAGCGTATTCGTGCCGTCGAAAGAATTGGTAGCTGTTACGGCACAGCCATCATCTGTGGTAGGATCAAACTCTGTCCCGACTACTGTGTAGAAACAGACATTATTACCTGTTTCCCTGACAAACGGCGAAGAAGAGCTGCTGCCCGGAGGACATGTGAGGACAGGAGGAGTAAGGTCATTGACAATCACATTGAAACTCATGGTTGTCGTGTTGCCTGCAGCATCTTTAGCCCAGTAGCGGATCAGTGTCGTTCCGACCGGGAATGTGCTCCCGCTCGGAAGACCGGTCACCTGACCGAAAATGGTCACTCCGCAGTTATCGCTGTAGGTTGGAGTTTCCCATGTAACGACAGCACCGCATCCCGTGGATATACTTACGGTTATGTTTTCCTGCTGCGAAATAACCGGGAAATCGTCATCCAACACTGTCACCCTGAAGGAACTGGTCCTGCTGCTGGTACCATCGCTGACGGTCCATACAATGTTGTTCAATCCCAGGGGAAGAACAACTCCTGCCAGTGTTGTTGCCGAAACAGGAGGATTAGCATTAAGGGTATAGGTAACGGAGGTGATGGCACAGTTATCGGAGTAAGTGGCATCGAACTCTGTTCCGGAAACAGTGTAGGCGCACCCTGTGTCTGTATTGCGGGTCTGGTTTCCTATGCTGGATATGGTCGGAGGCTGGTTGTCAACTACCGTTTTGGTAAAGGTCAGCGGGGCTGCACTCACATTTCCAGAGGCATCTGTCGCTGTCCAGGTGATCACATTGGCTCCTTTCTGTAGCTGTTTTCCGGCAAGTGATCCATTCCCGCTAAGTGTCGTTGCCCCCGTGACAGTATATGAAAGTGTGATACCGGTACAGTTATCGGTTGCTGTGGGGTCAAATTCAGAACCCTTTACAGCATAATAGCATACGCCCGGATCTGCATTCAGGTTGGAAGTCACCGTTCCAGCTGTTGCCGTCAACGTAGGAGGCAGAATATCAGCAACTGTGACACTTGCGTTACAGGTGCTGGTATTACCTGCGACATCTCTTACGGTCATAACAACCGTATTCAGTCCTTTGTTGGAACAATTAAATGATGTTTTGCTCAGGGTAATTATAAGGCTTCCCTGTGCCGTGCAATTATCGGTAGATCCATCATTCACATCGCTCACTGTGAGCGTGGCAATTCCGGATGCATTGAGATAAATCGTTGCGGCCTTACATCTGGCTACAGGAGGTTCACTTTCAGTAACCGTTACTGTGAAACTGCAGGGATTACTGGTATTGTTGGAAGCATCTCTGGCCGTATAAGTGACCGTTGTCGTTCCTACCGGGAAGGAAGCTCCTGGCAGATGTGATTTGGTCCAGGTTAGACTGCCCGACGGCGTACAGTTATCGGTGGCTGTCGGCTCGATCCATGTTGCAGTACCCGTACATAAGCCCGGGGTATTGGCTACGGTAATATTTGAAGGGCAGCCGCTGATTACCGGCTTCTGATTGTCAACAACCGTAACGGTGAAACTGCAGACATTGCTTATATTACCGGCTGCATCTGTCGCGGTATAGGTCACTGTGGTTGTTCCTGCTGTAAACAGGGTTCCGGGAGTATGGGATTTTGTCCAGACCAGATTCCCTGACGAAGTGCAGTTATCGGTAGCACTGGGTTCAGTCCAGGATACAATAGCCGTACAAACCCCCGGATCGCTCGACTTGGTGATATTATTCGGACAGCCGGTTATAACCGGTTTCTGAGTATCATTGACTGTGACGGTGAAACTGCATTCAGCGCTGGTGTTATTGGAAGCATCCTTTGCTGTGTATGTCACCGTTGTTGTCCCGACAGGGAAAGTCGAACCGGGTGTGTGGGATTTTGTCCAGACAATGCTTCCTGATGGAGTGCAGTTATCGGTGGCAGTGGGTTCTGTCCAGGTAACCACGGCATTGCACTGATTGGCATCGTTAGCTTGAGTGATATTGGAAGGACAGTCGGATATGACTGGGACCTCCGTATCGGTTACGGTCACGGTGAAACTGCAACTCGCAACATTGCTGGAGGCATCTGTCACCGTAAAGGTATTGGTGGTTACCCCGACAGGGAAGGATGCACCGGAGGCAAGACCGGCAGTCTGCACTGTAGAGGCACCAGGACAATTGTCGGATCCTGTGGGAGCAGAATAAGTCACCGTCGCGAAACAGGTTCCTGCTGATGCTGTTGTCGAGATGTTCGCAGGACAAGCGATCGAGGGATTTTCATTATCAACTACTGTAACAGTAAAACTGCAGGAAGTTGAATTTCCTGCAGCATCGGTGGTCACAAATGTATTGGTGGTAACACCAACAGGGAAATTGGCTCCGGAAGCCAACCCCGCCGTCTGGACCGTTATTGCCCCGGGACAGTTGTCGGTCCCTGTAGGCGCACTAAAGGTTACTATCGCCCCGCATGCTTCTGCGTCCACATTTTGAGTTATATTCGACGGGCAGGTCAGGGAGGGTAGTTCGTTATCCTGAACAGTGACTGTAAATGTGCAGGTGCCGTTGTTTCCGGCAGCATCAGTGGCAGTGATGGTAACCAACTGGGTAGATCCATCACCTCCTGAAAGAACGGTGCCGGCAACAGGTGACTGTGTCATCACCACGGATCCTGCACCGCAGTTATCGGTTGCAACCACACTCAGCAGGGTGATATAGTTTGGTAATACGGCTGTGCAAACTCCGGCTGACATGTTAAGGTCGCGGTTAGCCGGGCAATTGGTGATCTGTGGAGCCTGATTGTCAATAACAGTGATGGTAAACGACCAGGTACTGCTATTTCCGTTGATGTCTGTTGCCGTCCAGGTGATAGCATTCACCCCCTTGTTAAGCTGAACCCCTGCCATTGTGTTGCTGCCCGAAGTGGTGGTTGCACCGGTAACGGCATAGGTGGTGGAAAAAATGCTGCAATTATCTGTAACAGTGGTTGGGTTGAATTCATTGCCACTAACAGTATAGTAGCATTGACCGTTATCTGTATTTTTATTGCCATTTGTAGCTGTTCCGGAAATGGTTGGATTTTCCACATCCTGAACAGTGATCGTAAACGAACATGAATTGGCGTTTCCGCTGGCATCGGTAGCAGTTATTGTTACCAGTTGAGTGGAGCCGTCACCACCTGTCAGGACAGTGCCGGGAGCAGGTGTCTGAGTCTTTGTTATTGATCCCTGAGCAGTACAGTTGTCGGTTGCTGTGGCATCTGACCGGTAATCAGGAAGGGTAGCATTACAGGTACCTGCCGTCATGTTCAGGTTCTGGTTGCCAGGGCAGGTGATTGTTGGTGCCACATTATCAACATTCACAGTTAATGCCTGGGATGATGTACATCCGGCACTGCTGATCGCTCTTACTGTATACTGGGTTGCAGATGAAATGTTTGTTGTATAGGGAAGGTCTCCGATTTTGCTGGTGTTTGCCTGGTTCCAGAGTTCGTAGGTATTGCCGTAAGTGGCAGTGGCCGACACAGTGAAATTCACCCCTGGACAAACCGGTGAGGACGGGTTAACCGTAACTACAAGGTTTATGGGTAGCGGATTCACCGTAATGGTTACTGTCCCGCTCAGATCACCCAGGTACTGTACGGGGTTGCTCCCAAAGGCAATGCTTACCAGAGAATAGGTAGTTGTTACCACGGGCGAAACCGTAATCAATTGTTCATCCTCGTAGGGATCAACCGTAAACTGGTTTGTACCATCAGAATATACAAGCGTGTAGGGAGAAATCCCTCCATCAATGGTTACTGCCATTGTGGTGCTGCCTCCTTCACAGATTGTGGTAGGTCCAACACTGTGCAGCAATGCTTGTGCATCTGCCTGCTTGACATTCAAGGATAATAGTATTAATCCCATTAATACCATTACAGAAGCTCGCTTTTCTGTTTGATTTCCTTGTCCTGATTGGGTAAACATACTGTTTCTCATGACGCTTAATTTTGAACTTTGGCAATCCATTAATACCTATAATAAAAACTCCCGGAAGGAGCATTTTCCCTAACGGAGAATTCTAAGCATGTTTCGATAGGAGGAAGTCTACTTGTCGTGAGAAGAGGAAAGCCTGTGTGGAGAAAGCAGCGAAAAGTCAGAGGAAGCAGTGAAAGTAGAGGGAGGCTGTTAGTAATTGAAGGATAAAATGTGAAACATGACAGAGATTTTAGTTAGTAATGATCAGGAAAGTTCTGTACTTTATCCTGATCATGCAGATTTACAAATACATACGCGTCTTTGACTGGGGTTTTCAATCTTCTGCACATTACACTCCGAGTAAAGACACGCATGGTTTGCATGTTATCATCTTTATTTTTTATTGACGATATTGTAAAAAGTAATAGGTTTGTCCCAAAAAAAGACAGATTTTCATATTGAAAAG
>Ga0116204_1000714_pt1 | contig 19143 bp, 19 predicted proteins | sample LakKivwa52mmetaG_FD_94481 | JGI IMG/M metagenome (GOLD analysis project Ga0116204, IMG submission 94481) | Anoxic lake water microbial communities from Lake Kivu, Rwanda to study Microbial Dark Matter (Phase II) - Lake Kivu water 52m metaG | ecosystem: Environmental > Aquatic > Freshwater > Lake...
ACGTAGGGGGAATTCTTTTCCCAATAGACCCGATCCGGATTATCTCTCATCTCATGACCAATGGGGTATTTGTTTGCGTCTTCCTTTATAGTAGAAAGGATATTATCCACCCCTATTGCTACCTGCGGTACGGTTACTGTCTCTTCCACCAGGCTTACCTTAGCATGGAGAACGAAGAATTCATCTCCTGTTCCCATAAAGCCGAGTTCGGCACGATTGAATCCACCAACCTGAAGCATACCCATGGGAACATACTCAAAGTCCTCTCCGGGTCTGCTTTCTTCTTTTCTCATATAGTTGATAAACTGGATCTTTGCCGCCTTGCTCGGTAAGACGTATGCGTTAGGTACTCTCATTTCACCAGTCATGGTGAACACATTGGCATCCAAGCAGCTCAGTAAAGCCGCCAAGACAACGAAGCTCAATATAACTTTTTTCATACTTCCCTCCACCTTTCGGTGTGTTATTTTCATCTGAGGTCACATTATTGTTGACATTTTTTTCGTCAAGCTTTTTTTTGATCTTATGAAGCTTATAACTCCAAAGGAACTTTTCAGAGCCGGCGAACTTGTTGCTGCAAAGCACCTTGTTAAACACGGCTATGAAGTCTTCGAACGAAATTTCCGTTCCCCTTATGGCGAGATCGATATCATCGCCTGCAAGGAACACACGCTTGCCTTCGTTGAGGTCAAAACCCGTAAAAAGCACGATCTTGAACTAACACTGGCAAACATCTCTTACACTAAACAAAAGAAAATTAGCGACACGGCACACTACTATATTAATCAGAACCCAGAGCTATGCAAGCTGGAAACACGGTTTGATGTAATAGTCGTCTTCCATTATCAGGCATCCGACACATACAAGGTTCTTCACTTCGAAGATGCCTTTCTGCCTGTTGACAGTCAATAACTTCCATCCACACTATAAACGGGTTCAATAACTAAAAGAACTACTGAATCTCTTTTATTGAAGATGCGGGAATCGGTCAACTCATTTTTTTTAAACTATCCAAAAATCTTTCATAATCTTAACAATCGACACGTGCATCTTATTGGAATAAAACAAATAAAGAAACCTCGATGAAATGTAAAGAAACTTTTCTGTTGACAGGAAAGGCCAAAATGAAAGTTTGCACCAGTCCTTGTTGCATACAAGGTCTCATATAAAGGAATTTGAATTATGATATACGTGATTTTTTTGATCCTGCACGTTCTGATCAGTGTTGCACTGGTTCTTGTCATCTTGGCTCAAAGTTCAAAGGGTGGCTTGGATGCCAACCTTGGCGGAGCTGCCATGAATGTATTCGGAGGCAGTGGTGCCTCCCAGTTTCTCAAGAAGTGGACTCAGATCCTGGGTCTGGCCTTCTTAGGATCCTGTCTGCTTTTGGCATTTCTGGTCAAGGACTTTGGCAAAAAAGGCATCAGTGCCGATGATCTGAAGGTACCGGCCAAAGAAACGCCGGCTCAACCGGCTCCTACAAAGTAATCAAACTCGCAGAAGTGGTGGAATTGGCAGACACGCAAGACTAAGGATCTTGTGCCTGTAACGGGTGTGCGGGTTCGAGTCCCGCCTTCTGCACCAGATATAAAAGGTCTTCCCGATTTCCGGCATCCGGAGGGAAGGCCTTTAACTTTTAAGCTTTGAATTCCATAACACCCTGAGGAGATAACAACGCATACTACAACAAAAACCGGTGACCTCTACCTTGTTCCAACCCCGATCGGGAACCTGGAAGACATCACTTTCAGGGCTGTTGAAGTCCTCAAAAAGGTCGCAATGATAGCTTCTGAGGATACCAGGCATACCGGTATATTGCTTAAACATTATGCAATTGAGACGCCACAAATCAGCTATCACAAATTCAATGAGGCCTCCCGCATCCAGAAACTAATCAGTATGCTAAAGGAGGGAAAGGACTTGGCGATCGTGACAGATGCAGGAACACCTGCTATTTCAGATCCTGCTTACCTGTTGGTTCGTGCCGCGATTGATGCTTCAGTAAAAGTTATTCCATTACCTGGGGCAACTGCTTTTGTTCCAGCTCTTTGTGCTTCCGGTTTTGATCCAGCCAGGTTCACTTTTTATGGCTTTCTTCCCACCAAACAATCAGACAGGCACGAGTGTTTGAACGAAATTGCCCGATCAAACTCTATCTCTGTAATTTATGAATCAGCCCGTCGCCTTCCTAAAACATTGGAAGCCATCTATAACTTTTGTGGTAACAGGCAGATCTGCATCGCCCGTGAGATCAGTAAAATCCATGAAGAATTCATCCGTTGCAATATTCAGGATATCATGCCTGAATTTGTTTCTATGAAAGGGGAGATTGTGCTTCTCATAGCTCCAGCCGAAAAAACTGAACCCTCCGAAGACAATGTGATTCCCAAAATTTCTGCTCTCATTGCCCAAGGCATGACAAACAGCCAGATAATAGCCCGGATTAGTGAAGATAATACATTGCCCCGCAACCGGATATACAATCTTATCCTGCGTTTGCGTAAAACCTTCAATGAATAAAAAACCATATCTTCTGTTTGATTTTGACGGAACCCTTGCCGATTCCTTTGGTTTGGGACTTAAGATCTATAACCAGCATGCTGTTCAGCATCACCTCGAGCCAGTCAGTGACGAGCTTTTCCAAAAGCTCCGGGGGATTCCAACCCACAAGGCGATCCGTCTGCTAAAAATACCATTTTACCGCATCCCGAAACTGATCCCTTTGTTCCTCAAGGAATACCGTGACATCATCCACCACCTGAAACCATTTCCGGATATTCATAAATTACTGGAATCCCTTCATCAACAAAATATTGGCATGGCTCTACTCACATCAAACACTGTAGATAACGTCCAGCACTTTCTTGAACTCCACAATCTGGAATATTTCGACTGGGTGGAGCACAGTTCGGGCCTCTTTAAAAAACAACATACAATCGCCCACCAGATCAAAAAACACTCCCTCCAAAGCTCCGAAGTGATCTACATCGGAGACGAAACCAGAGATATCATCGCTGCCCATAAATGCGGAATTAGGATCATTTCTGTAACTTGGGGACTTCACACAAGTGAGTTACTTGCATCATTTCGACCCGATTTTATTGCGGATAACCCTCAGGAGATCAAGGATATCGTTTCGTCCTTTTTATAACTGGTAATTGCATCTTAGGTTAGATGTGAGATGTAAAATTCTGCTTATTTTGATCTTCCTCCTCGATCGAAAGCCTTAGTCAGGTCTTAATCCCCTCTTAATCAAGCGTTAATAATTAACGCTTGATTAAGAGGGGATTAAGACCTGACTAAGGCTTTGGAACAGGGAAGGTTGAACGTTGGGAATTATTGTCTGAAGAGAGGCAAGAAGGTAAGATCAAAATCCTTGTCGAGCTTGTTTCCGGAGACATCCTGGGTATCTGAGAGGATTTGCAGGGTATAGGAACGGTAGTTCTGCAATGGACTGGAGGGCTGGAACTTATATGTCTTGTGATTGTATTGTAGAATGCGGAGTGGGATCTCCTCTTTTTTATCCGGGGCAAGCAGACGGTAGCGGATGTTTGCAGCGGGGATGATCTCAGAGAAATTGATCTCGAGGACGGGCTGGAGATCGTTCACAGAGGTGCCATTGCGGGGCAGGGTGGACGTTACCACGGGAGGGGTCTGATCGGCTCTGGAACTTCCGGCAAATTCAATCCGGCTAAGTTTGTTCTGGTTGGCTTTTGCGTCCTTTAGATTGGTGAGCTCTATGGCAAAGCGGGAGGTGTCCATCTCAGCGGTGATAATGGAAAGGCGTTCCCGATCATGATTGATGATCTGGGTTTCAAGCTCAAAATCATCTGCGATGCGTTTGATTTTCAGCGAGTTGTAGGAAGTGATGGGTTCGGAGAAAATGACTTCCAGTTCGCGATTGGAAATAGACCGGGCAGAACGGATAACGGCCAGGGTGGTATCCTGATATGCCAGATTGATATCGTGGGTGGTGAAGCGTTTCATATCAACCACTCCCTCATAATATGGCTCGGCCTGGATGTCATAACGCCCATTCTGGTTTTTGTCTATATAGGCACGCAGGATATGAGGCCGGGCATTGAGGGCATCAAGCACATAGGCTTTGCCGAGTAGCGTTTCGCTCATCACCGTGAGGGAATCGGATGAAAGGATATTGAGCAGGACGGATGAGTTCCTGTCCTCGTCCAGTTCGTAGATGATCTTGCCACTCAAGCGGTTATCGGCAAGGATGCCATTGCGGAAGATGATGGTCTGGTTTTTGTCCAAAGGATTGCCCCGGGTGTCCTTTAGCCGGGTAGTGAGGGTAACGAAATAATTAGTATTGGGTTCCAGTTTCTCATTTATTCTGAGGGTAATTGTATTGGCATCATAAGAGACCTTTTTATTGGTAATAGGTGGATAGATATAGACACCTTGGGTGATGGTGGATTTGTCCAGGGCTTTGGAAAAGCTGATCTCGATCTTGCCCTGTGAGATATCGCCATAAAGCTCCGGAACGGAGGCCGTTACCACCGGTTTTTCGATGTCGAGAGGACCTCCGGTTGGGTTACGTTTGCTGCCACAAGCAGTTATGATTGTGAGTATTACAAGGACAAGGCAGATGTTAAAAGCCGTTTTCATTTAACCACTCCAGGTCGAGCTTTTTGGAACCGGAAGATCTCATCCGGCTGATATATTTGCCCAGGACGTCGAACTCCACATTGGCCATTGTGCCGGGAATTAGTTCAGACAGATTGGAATTTTGGATGGTATGTCCGATCAGGGCGGTTTTGAAGGAAGAATCTCCAAGCTGGGCGATGGTCAAGCTAACACCATTCAAGGCAATCGAACCCTGGGGAATGAGCAGATTCCGGAACTCGGCCGGATATGAAAAGCGCAGATACAAAGTTCCGGAGACCGATTCTCTGCTCTCCAGACGCAACATGGCATCAACGTGTCCCTGCACAAAATGGCCGTCGAGCCGATCTCCAACCCGCAACGCTCGTTCGAGATTGACCCTGGTTCCGGATTTCCAGACATAGGCATTGCTTTTGTGTAGGGTCTCCTGCATGATCTCCACCGTGAAAGATGTGACGTCATATCTTAGAACGGTGAGACATATTCCATTGACAGCAATGCTGTTGCCTTCATGTAATTCCGAAAATTGATCCGGACGGCCGATCCGGACAAACATTCCTCCCCCTCCGGCCTGGATGGATGTGATCCCTGAGATGGCTTCAATGATACCTGTGAACATTATCCTATACCGGGAAACGACGCTTGAAAGCATTGGCCAGGGTGCTTTGGCTACTATATTCCAGGTCGCCACCAAATGGAATGCCGGTTGAAAGACGGGTGATTCTGATCCCTGAAGTGCTGAGTAGATCGGAAAGATAGTGGATGGTAGCCTCACCCTCAGATGATGGTTTGAGGGCCAGGACAAGCTCCTCGGGAGGGGTTTGAGCCAGGCGCTGCATCAGTTGGGGAGCATGGATCTCAGCTGGACCATGGCCATCCAAAGGCGACAGCAGATGCCCCAGAACAAAATACTTGCCCTGATATTCATGCAGGTTTTCCAGGATGAAGACATCGGCCGGGGTCTCAACCACACAAAGCTGACGATCATGACGCTCCTCAGAACTGCAAATGGGACAGGGATCACTTTCGGAAAGCATATTACAGGTGGAGCAAGCCTTGAAGGAATTCACAGTGCTCAATATAGTTTCGCTGAGTTCAAGGGCAAAGCTTTTGTTCTGGGCAACCAGAAACCAGGCGAGGCGTTGAGCGGTTTTTTTGCCGATGCCGGGAAAACGGCTCAGGGCTTGAACCAAGCGTTCGAAACTGAGGGAAAGGATCATTTGAATTTAAGAAGGGATTTTAGAACAGGCCGGGGAGCTTCATTCCACCAGTGAGTTTGCCCATGGCATCTGAGGAAGCAGCAGCAACCTTGGACTGCACTTCTTCCAGGGCAGCCAGGATCAGATCTTCCAGCATTTCAACATCTTCCGGATCGACGGCTTCGGGATCAATCTTGATGCTTTTAACTTCATATTTTCCATTCATTTGAACTTTCACCATCCCACCGCCGGAACTGGCTTCAAAGATCTGGTTTTCCAGCTCTTCCTGGGATTTCATCATTTCCTGCTGCATGCGCTGGGCTTGTTTCATGAGGTCTTTCATGTTTTTTCCACCGGGTAACATATATAATCTCCTTTGTTTCCATTTATGGATTTATAGTGTGAAAGGACAGAATTTTCAGCAGGGATAAATAGTCAAGCAATTTGGCTGGCTCAATTGTGAGATTGATAAGAAGAAAGTGAGGTATATGTAAACAAGTAGCCTATTCCTCCTCTTCCTCAAAAGAGGCGGCTGCACTAATGGCGTTAGTAATAGAGGCGGTGGACATATCAATTGTAGTTGTAATCAAAGGGTATTTGTTGTTTTTCATTTCCTTTCCCAATGCTTTGATAGTTAAAACAGATCCGCTTATTCCGTCCAGACGGTATTCACCATTATCAGTTGTCAAACTCTAAGTAATCATGACAACCTTGCTATCCGCAGCAGTAAAGCCAATATAGTTTGCCAGGTATTCCATATCAACAAAATCCTCAACCTGACCTGCCCCACCCATTGTACTGGGCATTTTCCAGTATTGAAAGGCCAATGCGGCAAATTCATTCATCTCAGAGACCAGAGCATTGACATTGGAACGGTAAGCCTGGTTCGAGAACATTAAAATCCCAACCGTTATAGCCACCCCGACCAATATGACTCCGAGCACTACGAGAAGTATCTGCTGTAGTCCCATTTTATAACTCCATCTTACGAATAATAATCTATCTGGTTATTTGAATAAGCAAGAAACGAGCCACAAGCAAATGCGTATTCAATGTATTGAGAAATAAGCAGATATACATTATTTCATTCCTATCCATCTCTATTTATAATCCGGCAAATTGTATCATTTACGATACACCGCAATACTGGGTTGTATTCCATATAACACAGTATTGGAGCTTGAGTCATGAGAAAGCCTGTCAGATATCAATCAGTGGAGTATTACTATATTGGTTTGCTATGTATAATTTTGCATCGCTTTTGGCAGAATTTAAGTATTCTGTCATAGTGTCACGAGCGATAACAGGACTGTTGTTAATTTCACTCAGATGAGCCAGGATCAGGTTTTGTAAGCTGGGGTGATGAAGCAGGGAGATCAATTCCACAGCCTGGTCGTTTGAGAGATGACCATGAGAGCTCTTGACTCTTTGTTTAAGGTGCCAGTCGTAGGGTCCCTCCATGAGCATTTTCAGATCATGATTGCTTTCCAGGATCAGAGTTGTTGCCTCAGCAAGGTGTCTGGTAGTTAATCGGCTGAACTTTCCCAGATCCGTTGCCAATCCGAGTTTACGGTCTTCTTTATCCAGGCAGCGGACATAGAAATTACAGCTATCGGTGGCATCATGTGAAGAGGAAAAGGGATGGATCTGCAGGTTTCCGATCTCGAAAGTTGATCCTGCTTCAAAGAATTCAAACCGGCCACGGATGTTTCCAAGCTTGTGAGCGCAAACCTCGAGAGTATTGGAGGTGAAGTATAGCGGAATGTGTAACGTTCTTGATACAGCTCCGGCACTGCGGATGTGATCTGAATGTTCGTGACTGATTACAACGGCTTTGATTTGGCTGCCATCCATTCCGAGAACATGTAGTGAAGAAAGAATCTGGCGTACCGAAATCCCAGCATCGATCAGGATTGCGGTGCTGTTGCTGCGAACTAATACAGAATTACCCTTACTGCCACTGGCCAGAACTGCTGTCTGAAACATAGTATTTGGATGGTGTTACTTTACGGTTGGTAGATCAAATAGTAACGGCTGTTAAGCTTGTCAAATTCCGTCCATTTTGCTCCAGGAGGAGCACTATCTATGAACTGCATCACACCGGTGCTTTGGGCATCGAGATTATCAGCCAGATGCAGAACCAGCGCTTCAAGGGTTTGGGGAAGACGAACTGAGGCCTTTTCATATTCACCATGATGTGCCAGAATCAGATGCCGGACATGCATCAGAAGATCGGAAGGAAAAAGATTGATCAATCCCGCTTTCTTGCAAACCATTTCATCTGCCAGGGAGAGATGGCCAACCAGGCGTCCCAGATCGGTAAAATCGATGTTGGGTTTGTTGTTGTATTCTATCACCTTGGAGGAGTCATGCAGGAGTGCTCCAGTGATCAGAAGGTCACGATTTACAGGATATTGCACACAAAGAAAATCGCAGAGTTGAGCCACCGAAACAGTATGTTCCAAAAGACCATGGATGAAATTGTGGTGCCAGGATTTGGCCGCCGGGGATAGATAGAACTGGGAAAAGAAATCCTTGTCTTCGAAGATGCTCTTCAGTAGTTGTTTGAGATACTGATTCTCGACCGAATCTATAAAGCGGAATAGCTCTTGTGAAAGAAAGTCCGGATCTTTTTTACTGCGGGAGAGAAAATCTTCGATGTGATACTCACTGTGGTCTGCATAACGAACTTTCTGGATCGTGAGTTGAGTCTGGCCTTTATAGCTAACCACGCTGCCCTTGATCTTGATTATGTCGCCTTCGTCAAAATTCTCAGCTTCTTTTTCGGCATTTGTCCAGATATTTGCACTGATGCTTCCGCTTCTGTCCTGCAGTTTTAGACGCAGATAATAGCCTGCCTTGCCTTCACGCAATTCTTTTTCCATTACCAGATAGAAGCCAGTTAGCTCTTTTCCGGTGAGTTCGTGCAGATCTTTTACTAAAATATGGTCTTCCATGTTGCCCTCAATTGATATTAGTGATCTTGGTTCTGGATTTTATCTGTTTACCGGCTGGATCGATATAGGCAAACTCGATGAAATACACACCGGAGGTGAGGAAAATGGTCTTGGGTATATCAAACAGCAGTTCATTGGTCTTTTTTCCGGAAAGTGGAAATAGCCCAATCCTTTGCCCTTTTAGATTATAGACAGCAATCTGAACCGGACGGAAGACATCGCTGGTCTTCATTAGGACAGACATACTCTCACTTCGGAAGAATGGATTGGGAAAAGCGCGTAATCTTGCCGGATGGGCTACCAACTCCTCATTGGCTGTGCCTCCACTGAATAGGGCCTTGGCAGAATAATGAATACGCCTGGTACTTACATGGGCTTTGATGTTTTCCGGAGTGGAAACAAGCAGGGTGGAGGGATCGAACTGCAACCAGTAGAGAACCTGGTATTGACTGGCAAGCTCAGTTTGGTCGATGCCGGATAGGGAAAATGCAAAAGTGGTGTCTATTGATTGAGCATTAGATAAAGAACCAATCAAGGGAACCGAAAAAGCAATCCAACGATCGAGTACCAGTCGAACTCCGTTGGTGAATTGTTCTTTCTTATAAAGGCCTGCAAAGAACCTGGAGTGGTTCATAATCCGGAGGTCTGAGCTGTTGCTGGTAAACAGATGAGTATTGTTGTTTGAGAGGGTGACACGGGCAATGGCAGTTTCACCGGTGGTCGGTAAAGTAAACCTGCAATCGGAAGATGAGATGAAACTCCGCTCCTGTCTCACCTCAGAAATCAAATCCTGATACAGGTCTGAGTATGTTTCAGGATCAAAACCAGCAATCTGGCCATCTCCACCCACAACCGTCCGGCTTAGTGTATTAAAGCCATACCAATTATATCTTTGGGCAGCCTGAATGCCACTTAAAGTGTCACTTAAGACCGGATAGTAAAAAACCGGTGTGACGTTTGAAAAGAGCTCCGCATGCTGAATGTCTGAGATCAAATCCGACTGGGTCTGGCGCAAAAAGGTCTCACTGAGATAGGTATTAAAAGTGTTATCGAAGACCGCCTGGAAAGTGATCTTGGTATTATTTGCAGTATTGGTCTCGGAAAGGGGGCTGGTTAGAACTGCCTTGAGGCGGATCTGCATTGGGTTCTCTGGAAGTGAAATGAAGTTATAACCAGTACTTTGATCGGTTATGACCAATTCTCCTCTGGGTGGAATAGTCTGAACGACTGGAATGGACGTGACAGTAGAGTCAAGGTCTGCCTGATAGATCGTGAGATTGATACTGGCATCGGAGACTGTCTGTCCGGAGTGATTGATTATCCGGAAAACCGGTTTAACATCCTCCCGGGGAGACATTCTACCTGCCAGATCAAATTCTTTAAGTTCAAGATCGTCACCATTCAAAATGAAGTATCCCATCATTCCAAACATCAGTTCATAATTGAAACCAGCTGCATTGAAGGACTGATAATAGGAATTACCGCCAGTTGTATTTAGATAATAGCTGTTGGCACCACCCCCGGAGGAGGCAGAAACGAAGCGGTCGGGGTCGGCAGGATGATTATAGGATGTCTGATAGGTCAAAATCATCCAGACCAGACCGGTTTGCAGAGAGTCACTGAAAGTGAAGGATGCTGGGCTTGTGGTGTTGTCAAGTCCTGCCGTCCTGAGCGGTATTCCACCCGGCTGTCCATTGTTGTCGGCAAAGAGTTCGACAGATGCATCCTGGGGTATTTGTGGAAAATGGATGACTGCTTTCTTTATCACGAACTCTGCGGATGGAGTTGATGGATATGCCTGGGCAAAATTGAAGCGGACTGCCCATTTATCCGTCCCAAAGAATAACTGATCCACTGTTGAATTGTGATATTTGAAGATATAGTCCCGGTCGTTATTGTTAACGACCATCTCACCATTACCGGGAATGGACATAATCTGCGCTGTCAGCAGGAAACTGCTGAACAGAAGCATCAGGCAAAGGATCAGTTTGTTAGCTAACTTCATAATCTTTATATCTTTCTGCAATCGCCAGGTCATTTCGCATCGCATCGACCAGTTCAGACCGGCTCGAAAATCTCTTCTCATCCCGGATGCGTTTGATAAATTCTATCTTAAGTTTTCGGCCATAAATATCGTTTTCAAAGCCCAGGAGGTGGGTTTCAACTTCTGGTTTTGCAAGTGATTTCATGGTTGGACTGAAGCCGATATTTGTCAACCCCAAAAAGGAGCAGTTATCTAAATGAGCCATTACCAGATAGATGCCGTTGCGGGGAAGCAGCTGTTTTGCTTCCAGGAGGCTTAGGTTTGCGGTTGGGAAACCCAATTGGCGGCCAACGCCTACTCCTTTAACAACTTCGCCTGTGATGGAATATCTGCGGGCTAGCAGCTTATTTGCAAGATCAAGATCACCCCGCTTCAGATATGAACGGATCATGGAACTGCTTATGGGTTCGCCATTATGCAGCTCAGGCATCACTTTGACTACCCGATAATCATATCTGTGGGACATTTTTTTGAGGAACTTGATATTCCCGCTGCGCTGTTTGCCAAAATGAGAATCATATCCAACTACTATTAGTGCCGGTTTATACTTCGGAATGATGTAATTTTTAAGAAACTCAGCTGCACTTTGACTGGCCAATTCAGGACTGAAAGTGAGTACTTCGGTCTGATCAATACCAAGCGATCTTATCATATCCAGCTTTTCATCGGTAGGGCTGAGGATACAGAAATCCGGTTCCGGGCTTACGGTGAAGCGGGGGTGATGATCAAAGGTCACGATTACAGAATATAGCCCCAACTTTTTGGCCTCGAGCCGAACCTTGCCGATCAGCTTCAGATGGCCGGTGTGCATCCCATCGAAGGTACCGATGGTAAGGACAGATGTCCCTGTAGGATTCTCTGTGTTATTGATTGTCATTGTTTAACGATCCAAGATTGATCTTTGGTCTAATCACATCGCTGGTTCTGGAGCAGACGCTGACAACGTGACCGTTGGGAGCGTAGATCAACAAACTTTCCTCGTCATGGCCAGGATTGGATACAGAGATTCCAGTCAGCAATTGCTCAATTTCGTGTTGTTCCAGGTTTTGGCTGGGGATATGTCCCAGCAAGGTTTGTGCTTCCAACACAGCTTCTTTCCAGGTGCTGGAATCTTCCAAAGAGCTATCTCCAACAACGCTATTGCTGATTGCGGAAAGGGCATCCAGATTGCTCGCCCTGCTCAGATCAACCCGACCAATCTTGGTTCGACACAGAAAGACAGTGTGTCCAACTGTGCCCAGGAATTCTGCAATGACTTCACTTAAGGATCTGATATAAGTGCCTTTGGAAACAGTGCATGAATATTCCAAATATGGGAAGTCGATGGTGTGTAACTCAAAATCTGTGATATTGGTCTGTCGCATAGGAAGCTTGAGGTCTATACCCTGCCGGGCATAATCATAGGCCCTGCGTCCTGAAACCTTGACGGCAGAATGGGATGGGATCGGCAATTCTGTTATATTAAGGACGTATTCTTGCAGTAGGGGTAGTAGATTGGAGTTCCAGCTTGCACAGGTCTGAATGATCTTTCCTTCGGTATCTCCGGTTTCAGATTTTTCACCCAATTTTAAACAAACACGATAGCTTTTGCATTCTGCTTCCAGAAGATATGCCAGCCGGGTGTAACGCTCCAGACAGATGATCATCAAGCCAGTGGCGAAGGGATCTAGCGTGCCTGTGTGCCCCATCTTCCGGATACCGGTGATCTTTCTGAGCTTGCGGATAACATCGAAGGAACTCATGCCAGCATCTTTGTTGACGAGAAGAAAACCATTCATGTTTCAGAATTTGTAAAGATCTGGTACTACAGTGTTTTCCAAGGAGTTATGTTCCCTGATCCAGAGTATTCAGGCTTTCTTTGATCCGCCCAAGGAGATCTTCCAAAACTAACTGATAAGACCCCAGAATTGTGCATCCGGACGCAGATTTATGCCCTCCACCGCCATAGATTGAGGCAATCCGGTTAACATCGATTATGGGGGATCGCAAGCTAACGCGGTAGCTGCCCTCCCCCTGCTCACGCAGATAGATTACAACATCCACAGATTGTATCCCCTGTGCCCATCGTGTCATATTGGAGAGTGCTTCCTTGCCAAGCCCGTATTTCTTTAGCATTTCAAGCGTCGAATACATTACAAAAATTCTGCCCTCAAAATAGGTCTGGCTTCGAAAGAGAGTCTCACCTATGAAATTGATCTCGGCCGGACTATGGTTTTGAAACATATTCTGATACAAAAGCTTGGGAGTTATCCCCCACTTCGTAAGACAGGCAGACACCTCAAAACACTCGGTATCGACATTGGCATTGGTGAAATTGTTCGTATCGTTCAAAATCGAACTGTATATGCAGTCTGCAATATATTTCCTGATTTTGGGTTCGAGCTCTTCGATTTCCTTTCTAAAAGCAAGGAAGAAAATCACTCCAACACTAACATGATTAGTCCGAATATAGCAGAAGTCGCATGGTATGGGTTGATGTTCCAGAATGTGATGATCAAGCAAAATCGTCTTTTTTGCTTTTACGACCAGTTCATCTCTTTTGCCCAGGCGTTCCATGCTATTGCAATCCAGCACGATAACGAGATCATACTGCAGATCGGGATGTATCAGAACAAACTTTGAACCATAACTCCCATCCTCGTTGCCAGTAAGCGGAGTATGCCATTGATCGATATCTCCGTAGATTAGATTGCCAAACTGGATTATATCCCAGTCATCAATGACGATGTGAGCGGAAAAGCCTTTTGCCCTCAGGTAACACTGCAAGGCCAGTGAGACAGAAAAACCATCTCCATCCGGATTGACGTGCGACATTATGGCGATGCTTCCTACTGTCTGGCAAGACCCGACTATTGCATCATGTATCTGCTTTAAATGCTCCATAACCATTACTTTGCTTCAAATGTGGACATATCTGCAATCACGCAGATCCTGGTTAAGGGAAAGCTTACTTCGTGTTGCCTTGTTATCGTCCAGCTTCAGAAATTATCTTCCTCATCTTCTTCATCTTCGAAGTCGTCGTAGTTTTCTTCTTCCTCATCTTCGTCATAATCAAAGAATTCGTCATCGTCCAGGTAGTCATCAATATCGATGTCTGGATCATATTCATCCTCATCATCGAATTCATCTTTGATGGAAGCAAGCAGTTGATCAACCTTTTCGGCACGATCTTCCGTGTCATCATAGAAGAAGGAGAGTTCCGGGATGCTTCTCATAATTTTTGCTCCTGCAATTTGTTTTTTTAAAAATCCTGTACAATGGATAAGATATGTCTTTATTTCTTCATGTTCAAGTGGATTATTATAGTGCCTGAAGTATAGCTTTGCATATCTCAGGTCTTTGGAGATGATCACATCCGAGATCGACACCCAGGCCAGATGAGGATCATTGATCTGGGTGGTGAGAGCTATATTGAAGATCTTCTTCAGCTCTTCCTGCAATCTTGGGATGCGATAGGACTTCACTGGAGTTTTTTCTCAACCTGACGGATGATATAACACTCGATCGTATCACCCTCTTTGATATCCTGGAAATTGGTTAGCGTAATCCCACAATCCGTCCCAGCTTTTACTTCGCTTACGTCATTTTGATAATGCTTAAGCGAAGACAGGGAATCTTCCTGGATGAGGATGTCATTACGATAAATTCTCACTTTGCATTTTCTTTGAACCACGCCTCTTTCAACATAGCAACCCGCGATCATACCTATCTTTTTGATCTTGAAGACCTGTTTGATCAGCAGGGAACCGATCGATTGTTCTTCAAAGACCGGTTTGAGCATGCCTTCCAGAGCGCTGCGGACATCTTCTATGGCATCATAGATAACCTGATATAGCTTTATCTCTACCTTTTCATCTTCTGCCAGCTTGCGTGCAAGCTGATTGGGGCGGACATTAAAACCAATAACGATGGCATCGGAAGCAGAGGCAAGATTGATATCTGCCTCATTAATTCCACCGACACCTTTGGAGATGATATTGACGCTAACTTCTTGATTAGAGAGTTTATGGAATGAATCTGCCATTGCCTCAGCAGAGCCGTCTGTATCGGTCTTGAGGATGATCTTTAGCTCATTGATCTGATCTTCCTTAAGCCGCGCAAAGATGTTGTTCAGAGAGGCCTTGTTCTGGAATTTTTCACGCTCGAATCTGATCTGTTGGCGCTCGGAGGCAATTGATCTGGCTTTTTTCTCATCTTCGACCATGTTGATTGTGTCACCAGCTTTTGGAACGTCTGAAAGTCCATAGACCACTGCCACATCGGAAGGCAGCAGGTCTCTCACCTCTGCTCCTCTTTCGTTCTCCATCTTTTTGATTCGGCCAAAGGTTGCACCACAAACAACGGCATCACCTCGTCTGAGATGTCCTTCCTGGATCAAAATAGTGGCACTGATACCCTTTCGGGCATCCTTTTGGGTTTCTATTACTATACCTGTGGCTGGCATATCGATCTTTGCCGAGAGTTCTTTGATCTCGGCTGTCAAAAGAATCAGCTCAATCAGGTTAAGAATACCCTCACCAGTCACGACTGATGTCTTGCACCAGGGAATTTCTCCACCATACTGCTCAAGATAGACACCGTAATCCAGTAACTGGGCTACAACCCTGTCCAGATTGGCGTCCGGGAGGTCTATCTTAGTGATAGCGATGATTATGGAAACTCCCGCCGCTTTGGCATGGTCTATCGCTTCCTTGGTCTGAGGCTTCATTCCTTCGGTTGCTGCCACAACGATCACAGCAATATCCGTGATATTAGCTCCCCGCGCCCGCATTGCGGAAAAGGCTTCATGACCCGGAGTATCGATAAAAGTTATCTTATGTTTATTAATTTCTATCTGGTATGCACCAATCTGCTGAGTAATTCCACCTGCCTCACCGGCAACGACATTGGTATTCCGGATATAATCCAGAATAGAGGTCTTGCCGTGATCGACATGTCCCATGATAGTTACAACGGGAGGGCGTATGCTCTCTTCCAAGTCCTGATATGCCTCTTTTTCATCTTCGATCAGTTCGGATCCGAATTCATTTTCAAAGCGGAAATCAAGTTTGAACTCGTCACAGACCATTTCCAGAGAATCCCGGTCGAGCCGTTGATTCATGGTAACCAACTGACCCAACATAAAGAATTTGGATATGATCTCGGAGGGAGAGACATTCATGATCTTTGCAAGTTCGCTCACGGAAGTGTATTCCCGGATAACAATCTCGTTCACTCTTTCCTGAACGACCTGGGCTTCTCTGTGATATTTCTTTTTCTTCGACGACTTCTGCATCGTCTTTTTTATATTTCTGGAAATCTCAGCTTCATCGACTTCAACAGGTTCGGTCACGGTCTTTTTGGCCTTTTTGGTTCCACCCACCAAGGCTTTTTTATGCTTACTCTTATCACCAAGTTCGTCGGGAGTGGATTTGGTTTTGCCAAACTTTTTAACTTCTGTATCTTTGGGGGGCTCAACGGGTACAACTACCGGCTTTTTAGTAAAATCAGGCCTGGGTGGTTCAGGTTTTTTATATTCCTGTTGCTTCCTTCTCTGATCACCACGATAGGGCTGGGATCCCTGATCCCTTTGGGTTGTGACCGGAGCTGTCTTTTGGATGTCAAGATAGGACGGCACCTTAGCCCTTGGTGCTTCTCTCTTAGGAGCTGTTGCAGTAGAAGCGGGTCTTTTCACTGGTTTAACAACCGGTTTTTCTTCCACAACAGGAGCGGGAGGGGTCTCCTGAACGGGATTTTCCGGTTCGTTCACAGCAGGATGAACTTCTGGCTCTGGCTCGGGCTCTGGCTTAGGCTCTGGTGTTGGTTCCGGTTCCGGCTTGGATTGAGGAGCAACCGGAGTAAGATCCGGCTCTTTTACAGGTTCCGGTGTCGGTTCGGGTTTGGCTTTGGCAGCATGGCGCAATTCGATCAGGCGCTTTCTTTCTTTTTCCGCTTTCTTTTCTGCATCGATTTGCTCATTGTATTTGAAGCGGATCTTGTCTGCAATCTCATCTTCGATCTGGCTCATGTGGCTTCTGGTGACCACTCCCAGATCGGTGAGATGCTTTTTCAGCGCCATTGTGCTTATTTTTAGCTCTTTGGCTAATTCATGAACTCTTATCACAAGGTTCCTCCCCGTTGCTTGCCTGCCAGAGTTCCAGGATTCTGGTGGCAAATTGTTTGTCGGTCACTCCAAAGACCGCTGTGTCCGGCACCCCAAGGGCTTGGGACAAACGGCTTTTATCCAATATCTTGATCTGAGCGACCGAGCGTTGTATAGTATCTATCTTCCTCAGTATTCTTTCCAATGTATTATCGGAAATATCTGCGGCTAATACAATTAAATGTATCTTAGAACCAAAGATCCCCCGCAGACAGGCATCGGTTCCATGAATAATCTTACCAGCTTTTCGGGCAAATTGCAGCAGAGAAAGTATTCTGCTTTCGGTTTCGGAGCTGCTAAGTTCCGGTTTGTTGTTGTTAGCGGAGCGTGACATTGGCTTCTCCCATGACGGTATGGTTTTTTCTGCGTTTTCCAAACCGCCGGTACCAGGCATCAAGACCTGACTTGCATTCCACCCGGTCACAAACATACATCTTCCTGTTTGGCAATAAATTATGAACATCAAACACCAAAGAGGAATTGAGTTCCAAAAATCCAAGCAGCAGCGAGCGGTCAACTCTTTTTTTACACACCACACAAGTGCGGATTGGGATGTGGCCGGCTTTGCTGTGCTTGTTTGGCATGTTTAGAATAGCTCCGCTGCTTCTTTGAGACGCTCGGCAGTCTTGGTGCCGATACCTTCGATGTTGCAAAGTTCATCCAGTGAAGCCACAAATATATCCTGCACAGAAGTATAACCCGTCTTACGCAAGATCTCCGCGATCTTGGGAGTAACTCCATCCAGATCAATGATATGGCTGATAGTTCTGCGTTCTTTGGCCATTTTTTCTTCATATTCGGACTGGGTATAGATATCGATCTTAAGTCCAGTAAGTTTGGCAGCAAGTTTCACGTTCTTGCCCTGCTTGCCTATGGCAGTGACTTTATCTTCTTCACTTACTATCACATAGGCGGCCTTGGTACGTTCCACGATCACGCGTTTGACCCCCTCGATACCCAGGGCATTTTCTATCATCTTTTCCATGTCCTCGCTGTGGAGGACAAGATCTATCTGCTCGCCATGCAATTCTTTGCGGATTGCATCGATGCGGGAGCCCTTGCTGCCAATGCATATGGCAACTGGATCCATCTTCAGGTCTTTGGTCTCGAGTTCCACCTTGGTTCTGATCCCCGGTTCACGCACAATCTTGCGGATATTGATGATCCCCTGATAGATCTCAGGAATCTCGGCTTCAAAAAGCTTCTTGATAAATTCAGGATTGGTGCGGGAGAGTATTATAATAACGCCCGAGGCCTGGCTGCGTATATTGACGACATAGGCTTTTATGTTATCTCCCACGCGGTAAAATTCATTTTCAATCTGCTCATCCACCGGCAACAAGGCATCCGTGTGTCCAATGTCGATCCGGTAGCCACCGTTATCGTCTATAGTTTTGATCTTTCCGGTGACAATGGTGTGCTTCTGTTTGTTGAAATCCAGCTTGATCTTGTCATCTTCCAGACCCCGGATTCGATCGAGGATAATCTTCTGGGCTGTTTTGATGATCTTTGGCTCAAACTCATGTAAGGCCAAAGTGCGGGGTATCAATTGATCGATCCTGGCTTTGGCATCATAGAACTTGCGGGCATCCAGAATTGAAATCTCGCCAAAGTTCTTTTCTTCCTCGACAACTTTATTCAGGTAACTCACGTAGATCGAACCTGTTTTGTCGTCAACAAAGACCTTGAGTTCGTTATCTGGCTGCAATTTCTTGCTGAGTGTAGATGTGATCGTTTCCAGGATGATCTCCTGAATGAGATCCTTATCCAGTTGCTTGGTGACGGCAAGCTTGATCACAGCATCGATGATATTGGCACTCATTGATTACTCTCCTTATGAGATGTGCTCAAAAAAACGGTTTTGGCCCGGTCGATCGCCGAAAATGGAATTTCGAGGATCTCACCCCGGTCGTCAAGACGGATAAAATCAGGGTTTACTTCCACCAAAGTCCCCATGGCTGAAAGCTTCTCAGCCTCAACATGCCATTGCACCGCCACCTTTTCATTGATGGCACTGGTATAATGCATCTTGAGCTTGAGCGGTCGTTCCAATCCGGGTGAGGATACCTCAAGGAAATAGCGGTCTGCAACAAAATCCAGCTCATCGAGCTGGTTGCTCAAAGCCCGGCTGAAAGCAGCACATTCATCCAGAGAAACGCCACCTATCTTGGTCAGATAGAT
>Ga0116204_1000715_pt1 | contig 19141 bp, 17 predicted proteins | sample LakKivwa52mmetaG_FD_94481 | JGI IMG/M metagenome (GOLD analysis project Ga0116204, IMG submission 94481) | Anoxic lake water microbial communities from Lake Kivu, Rwanda to study Microbial Dark Matter (Phase II) - Lake Kivu water 52m metaG | ecosystem: Environmental > Aquatic > Freshwater > Lake...
GGGTTGATATATCGCGGCCAAACTATACCGTTGGCGCCACCATTAATTTTACCGAAGACGCCGGCGATGACGGCACCGTATACGGCGGCATTGGCGCATAAATGATCACAAAAAACACGATAATGAGTTATTTCTCCAACCGATAATCTATAGTTACAACTCACTGCATTTTACTACCCATCCAACTCCATACCCAGGGTTTATCTGTTGTATACCACATAATTACTAATTTCAATTTTTCGATGTTGAAGTTTCGTGGGCAAAAAATAATAATATGTTTGTATTTATTTAGATATGCTGTTCTAAAACAATTGTTTCAATTGAGATTTCAACACCTTGCGCCTTTTTGACTTATTATACCCCAATCCCACGGTTTGTCCGGGTATAGTAATATTATGTCAAATGTGATGTTTGGATTATAGCTTAACCCATACCAACCCCATGGTTTATCTGGATACGCTAGCACTACATCAATTGTGATGTTTGGATTGATGCTTAATCCATACCAATTCCAGAATTTATTCACGTCTGGATGTGCTAATACTATATCAAATGTGATGTTTGGATTCCAGCTCAATCCCTTCCAACCCCATGGTTTATCTGGATGCGCCTGCACAATGTCAAATGTAATGTTTGGATTTTCACTTAAATAATACCAGTCCCATGGTTTATCTGGATGTGCTGATATTATATCAAACGTAATATTTGGATTTCGGCTTAACCAAGTCCAATTCCACTCTTTATCCAAATGTGCTAATACTATGTCAAATGAAATATGTGGATTTCTGCTTAAACAGTCCCAATTCCACGGTTTGTCCAAATGTGCTAATATTGTATCGAACTTGATGTTTGGATTGTTGCTCAACCAAAACCAACTCCATGGTTTATCTGGATGTGCCAGCACAATGTCAAATGTAATGTTTGGATTCCGGGTTAATTCATACCAATCCCACGGTTTATTTGGATATGTCAAGATTGTACCAAATGTGATGTTTGGATTTTGGCTTAACAATTTCCAGTCCCATGGTTTATCCGGATAAGCCAGCACAATGTCAAATGAGACGTTTGGATTTCCGCTTAAGCAATTCCAATTCCATGGTTTATCTGGATGCGCTAATACTATGTCAAATGTGATATTTGAATTCATGCTCAACCAATACCAACTCCACGGTTTATCTGGATATTTTGTAATCAGTTCCCAGAGTGGATTACGGTAACGCAATCTGTTGATTCGCTGCAGGCGTATGCACTCAATTTTACTGCAATAAGACGCGGGGGTTATCATTTCGTTGAATTGGCGATTAACGCGCCGCATTCGACCGGTCGACTTTACGTCAAGACGTTTCACGATCTCGCGCAGCATATCGTTAGGAAGCTTCATTAAAGTATAATTATATTCATTATTCATTGGATGATGTTTATAGTTTCATAATTACAAATTATAATTTTTAACCACGATAATCATCAGTGATTGATAAACAAAAAATATTTTTTATGTATTTAGGTATTTAGAATCTTATTTGTATATTTCAAAAATCTAATTACTGGATTCACTTTTAAGTAAATTAGCGAGAATGTCTTCAAGTGAGTCAGAAACATTATCTTGTGGAACTAACTGATCAACTGCTGGTTGTATAACTACCGGCTGCTCAACTGCCGGTGATGTGACTGGTTGTTCTACTGGTTGTATAACTGCCGGCTGTTCTACCGGTGGTGTAACTGGTTGCATAACTATCGGCGTGGGTTCTAGTGGTTTAAAATCAGTTGAACCAAATCCTAAATGTTCCTGATCAGCAGCGGGCAATGTATCAACAACGAGCAGGGCCGGCTTGGCGTTTCGGATAACCAATAATTGTGCAAATTTAACGCCATTTTTCAGTTCAAATTCGCCGGGCGAGTGCAAAATAACCATGATTTCGCCGCGGTAATCACTATCGATAACTCCGGCCGTTACAATACAACCCGATCTCAAGCTAAATCCGCTTCTCAGTGCAATTTGGCCGTAGTAATCAACCGGAATTGCCACCATTACGCCAGTTCTAACTTTATTGATTCCGGCGTGTAGAATGTGGTCGCCATATGCGGCCAAATCGTATCCTGCGCTTTCCTTTGTTGCACGAGTGGGCACAACCGCACCATTTGCAATTTTTGCGAACATTTTATACTAAATATGTGTCTTTACTGATAATATATATTATGATTTCAATTTTTGTTTATAACATAAACATACTAGATATATATTCATCATTGATTACAGCAATAATCAATACACCGTTCATATCTCCTCCCAAATGAGCTGCAATTTTATTTTCTATGGTTTGACCATGTCGGCCGATGTCGCGCGCGATGTAATCGCCTTGGTGCGTAAACACCCGGTTTATATGAACATGCATTCTGAAACTGGTCATGCCGGCACTGGCTTTACTGCATACAGTTCATATAATGCCGATAGTGAACCCTCGGCGTTTTACTACTACATTGATGAAATGGAATCTGGTTACACTGATATGATTGATAGCATTTGTCCAATCAATGTGAATAATTTAATAAATGCAACACATGATCACGCCGCGGCCATTGCATATATTGATGAACTTGACGACTACATCCACGAACATTTAAAAGTCAAGACAAACGTCGGCTGGTTTATGGTATCATGTGATTTTGAAGACTCAGACTGGTCTGAGTCCAGTGAGTCTAGTGAGTCTAGTGCGTCTACCAATTCATAGAAAATTAACAGTAAACTAGTGACAAAAAATATAATTATAATCGCGATTTAATTTCGCGAAGTACTTTACATATCTCTGTGCCTAAGTCGGAAGTTTTTCCCATTACTTCCATCATTTGTATCAGTACAAGATCATTATCCGACAGGAATAACGCGGCGCCAATGTAAATGCAAACATATGCAGTTAACGCCGTTGGTTGTTTGATCATTCTATAAATTCGCTCGCTGTAATTCAACACCAACATTGTGCATCGAGGCAGTATGTCGGATTTATTGACATCCTTGGAACTCAGTCCTGAAACAACTGTATGCTCATCATACTTCTGCATGGACTTCACTATGGGCATTTTTGCGGCATCGCAAATTGGCTCAATATTTAGATGTTTTTTTAATATTTCGCCAGATTTTATGCGTTTTTCGGGGGTTGGCGCCAGGCAATCTGCAATAATATGCAGATATTTATGATCGTGTATCCAATCTGCGTGCATGCGCGCGTAAATATCTTGATGCTCAAGTAAGTAAAATGCGGCCTCGCTAACACTGAAATATTCCAGTAATTTTGGTAATGTACAAGGAATGTTGTTTTGATGTTTAATTATGTCGCGCCCCATGAATAATCTATAAATTACACAACCAAATGCCCAAATATCAACATGAAAACTGTATTTTTTGCATTCGCCCGAGGTGTTGATTTCTGGCGCTCTATAGGGATACGTGACTATAGTTTGCGAGAGCGGCCCCGTTTCTGCAAATTTAGAAATACCGAAATCCGCTAAACAGAATGTGTTTGTTTTACTATCGTACAATATGTTTGATGGTTTTATGTCACAATGTATGACGCCGCGCGCGTGTATGTGATCCAGCGCCTTTGCGACGTGTTCAATACATAATTCGCGCTGGGCCAAACTTATTTTGTCACCAATTTGGAATAAATCGCCGCCGGTATACCACATCATTCGAGTTTCAATTTCGCTTTTATTTGTGATTCCAATTGCATTGATTCTTATGACGTGTGGTGATTTAAACCTGCGGCTCAAGAATATTTCTCTGAGAATGCAATCATAAACATTGGATTGTTTTACGGCCTCATTATTGGACCTATAAACATAACCATACGTGCCCTGCATTTAGATGATATTCTTCTCACTGAGATAATATTCCTATTTAGGTAATGCCCTACTAAGATAATAACTAAACACATAAAAATCAATTTTTATATTGGTTCTTCAACAGGAAATTCGTGAAATGTTATATTGGGCACCGTTTCGCGATCAATCAACACACCGGTGGTATACAAAGTAACGCATTTTGTCAAATTATCATTGGAGATCACGCCGCGAAGTTTTTCACATGTTTTTGTTAGCGATTGAGTAATTTTCATTTTGCGCATGAAAAGATCATATGTTTGTTGCGGCACCTTGTTATCGACCAGCAACTGCAGCAACTGACTATGCCGCCCGTTGTAAACTATATTCTCGGTAGACATGCGGCGCCTGTTTATATATCTGAACGGTAGATTCAATTTTGGAATCGGGGGCCAAATGTAGTTTTTAATATGGCTTATTATTTAAATTTATTTTAAATGTTTAAAATATTAATATATGTAAATTCCGTCTTTTGCTAAATTTGAATTGCCGTATTTGTTAAATAAGAAGTATATCAATTACGAATGTCAGAATACAATATCTTGGATTTCATCGAAGCAGACCCTATCATTACTGGTAGCAAGGATGAGCCCGGGCAAATAGACCCAGCCATTTCTGCCGATGACATGAAAATGATTATTGATTGTGAAATTCGCGATAATAAGGGTATTGCAAACCATCATATTAACAGTATGAATTCATTTTACCAAACTGGAGTCACACAAATTGTTACAAAGGGATTTGAAACATCCGGCCGGACACGCAATCGTCGCGATCGTACTGAAGAGGACAAATCCATAAGCGAAATAACTTATCGCGTGCAGTTCACCAAAGTGCGGTTGGAGCAGCCTCGCACATTGGAATACATAAGTGGTTCATCTGTTAGTTTGTTGCCAAACAGCGCGCGTTTACGCGGCCTTACATACGCGTGTAATATGTATGTATCGGCGAGTATAACCGCAACGGCTCACTATCGCGAGGGCGGCGAGAAAGTGCGAACTGCCGACATTGCCGATCACCGTATTGCAACAATACCGTGCATGGTGAAATCCATATTGTGCAACACACATATGTGTTCGCGCGCGACCCTCAAAGAAATTGAAGAAGATCCCAACGATTCCGGCGGATACTTTATTATTAATGGGGGCGAATGGGCGGTTGACTTATTGGAGAACATTCGAGGAAACACCTTTCACGTGTATCGTAATGCTTATAACAATGAGATTGCGCGAGGCAACTTCTTGTCCAAGCCAGGCGACGCCTATGAAAACTCATATCAATTGATTATTAGATATTATGTGAGCGGCGCGATTACTATTGAAGTAACCACCGGCAAGTTTGAAAAGTTTGAAATACCCTTTTACTTGTTGTTCCGCGCTATGGGTATGACGAGCGATAAAACCATCGTGGACACTGTTGTGCATGGAGTTGATCTCACAAATGATGACCCCGTGCGCAAAAAGATGTTGCAAGTATTGGACGCCGCATTTGACGTTGAAGATGCGCAATTCAAGCCGATTTTGCGCGAAAACTCTAGTGATGTTATATTGGAGTATATTGCCAACAAAATGATGGAGACTGCTAACAGCGCAAATGTGAAAAAAGATGACAATGTCATCAAATATCAAAATACCACGTACTTGGGCAATATTGACAGATACATTTTGCCACATGTTGGCCAACGCAGCGAGGACCGAATTCGCAAGGTTAAATTCCTTGGGCTGCTTATCAACAAATTATTACGTGTTGAAATGGGCGTGCTTGAATCCACCGATCGTGATGCGTATCCCAATAAACGTGTGCACGGCGCCGGGGTTTCCATTGCGAAAACCTTTAAGCGCAGTTTCAATGCGACAGTGCAAGCATTAAAAATGCACTTTAATCGCGCGTTTACCAACGCGAGTTTCACTGATGTGCGCCTCGCCGACGTATTCGTTGATGCTATCAATGTTGACGACCTTGGGCGTCTGCTTGTACAATCTATTACCACCGGTAATAAAGTTATAACAGTGAAACAAAACCATATTCCTAATCGTGTTTCATCACAAATGTTGTACCGTAAAAATGACTTGAACGTTAAATCAATTCTGAATACAGTAACAACGCCAGGTACGACTGCATCAAAATCAACAGGGCGCGCTGATGAAATGCGTCGTGTACATGCCACATATACTGGCTATATAGATGTCTCACAATCGGCCGATACAGGCGAAAAAGTGGGCATGACTAAGCAGCTTGCATCAACCGCATCTGTTAGTGAAGCCGGATCATCATTTGTGATCAAACAACGGCTTTTGGAAGATCCCGATCTTATACTTTTGGATAATGTCGCGCCGGTTGAAATAACTGTGCGCAGACTCGCCAACGTGTTTGTTAATGGTGAATGGATCGGTTGTTGCGTCGAGGCGCATAATTTGGCGCGAAAGTACCGCAATCTCCGGCGCCAGGGGCTTATCCATCCTTATACAACCATTGTATGGGAAATTTCCATTCGCGAAGTTAGCTTTTGGACCGATGTCGGGCGATTACTACGCCCCTTGGTTATTGTTTACAATAACATTGAAGAATACTCTGCAGCGATGAAGGCCGGAAATACTGGCGTTGAATTCAGGCAATGGATTCGACTCACGTCATCTCATATCACGTTATTACGCAGCGGCAAACTTACAATGCTTGAATTGCGCGACATGGGCGTTATTGAATACATCGCGCCAGATGAACAATCCAATGCATATATTGCAGTAAATATAAACATATTAAGAGCTCACGAAAATTCCATTGAGCACATGTATACACATTGTGATGTTGATCAGGCAATTTTTGGTATTGTAACACTGGCGTCCCCAATGGCAAACCATTCAAATGCTGTACGTAATACAATGTATACTAATCATAGAAAACAATCTGCGAGCTGGTTTGCAATGAATTGGCCGTATCTTATACCTAAAGGGGCAACCTTTCAATGGTATGCTACGCGGCCAACTGTCACAGCATTCACAGATAATCTTACATATCCAAATGGGCAAAATGCCATTGTTGCATTAATGATCCACAGCGGATTTAATATGGAAGATTCAACTATTGTCAACAAGGATTCAATTGATTATGGATTTATGAATGCTTCATATTTCACATACGAAAAATCCGAACTTGACAAGGGCGAACGATTCGCCGATCCTGACTACGCCCATACAATGGACGTAAAACGCGATGCATCCTATGAAAAGATATCAAATGGTATAATTCGCGAGGGTGTCATTGCGCAAAAAAATGACGTCCTAATCGCAAAATGCGCCAAGATAACAAAACCGGTTAATCAATATACCGAAGTTGATAAATCCACGGTTCACCGTAAAGATGAGCCTATGTTTGTTGAACGAGTTATCATGCCGCGCAATGAAGAGGGCGTTTTTACCGCAAAGGTAAAACTGCGCGCTTGTCGACCAATTGGCATTGGTGACAAAGTATCATCGCGAACTGGTAACAAGGGTATAGTGGCCAAATTAGTTCCGCGCGAAGACATGCCATATACTGAAGACGGTCTTGTGCCAGACATCATAGTAAATGCTCATAGTATACCTACGCGTATGGCCGTGGCGCAAATCATTGAATGCTTAATGGGCCAACTTGCGGCCGAAAAAGGCACTTTCCTGGATGGTACATCATTCAAAGAAATTGACACTGATGGTATTATTGCCGAACTTGAAAAATACGGCATTAAAAACGCCGGAAGCCGACGTATGTACAACGGCCGAACTGGCGATTGGCTTGATACATTAATATTCATTGGCCCAACCACTTATCAACGATTGCAGAAATTTGTAATTGATGAGCATTACGCCACTAACAGCGGTCCAACAAATGCATTAACTATGCAGCCGCTGGATGGTAAAACCAACGATGGTGGTCTTCGTATTGGAGAAATGGAGGCCTGGGGCTTTGGCGCCGCGGGAACCATGCGATCATTGTATGAAAAATTCTATGATGATTCGGACGGTATTACTGTATATATTTGCAGAATATGTCACAACCGCGCGGTTATCAATGAAAAACTCAACATATATAAATGTAAATACTGCGGCGATAATGCCGAAATAGTTGCAGTACCGTCAAGTTATGTTGCCAACTTATTCTGGCAGGAAAGCGGCGCCATGAACAGTAAGTTATACTTTGGTATTGAACCGCATCGTTATCCTGTTAGTGCTGAACAAATTGGAAAATAATATTTCAATCTTATCCAAATTATCACAAAAAATATTTTTTTATTTTTTTAATATTTTCGCAACATTTTACTGCTCGTCAAAATATTTTTGTAGCGCACTAAATCCGCCAATAAATTTACCATTATGAAATATCATTGGCACAGTTTCCCAATTATCAGTAAGCTCGGCTAATATTTTGGCATACTGCGGCGCATCGGTTAAATCAACATAAACTACACCCGTTCCTTCGAGTCGCGCCAATGCGCGCTGTGTCCAAACGCACATAATGCGGCCATAAACCACCCATTCAGCATCTTTGGGTAATAAAATTTTAGTATTTAGATTCGCTTCATTGATATTCATCATATCACTCCCTACCTTAGTATTTATCTGCTTAGCATTTATCTGCTTAACATCCTTGGCGTTCGCCTCGTCGTTGGCGCCGCTGTCAACAAATGATATGTTCATGGAAATACAATCAATGGCGCCCAGTTTTGATGCAATGGATTTAACAATACCGTATCTGTAACAAATAAGACCATTCCCATATTCTTGGTTGTATTTTTTGTATTGTTTGACGTTACTGCGCAACATAAATGATATTGGAGTGCCGGCGTAATCTTTGAAATCAATCCACTGCACTTTCGCGCCATTGATTATAACTGGTTCAACAAACAATAAATCTGGAGTAATAACCGCGCGCCCGTGGGACTGCATCTGCTCGGCAATTAAATCATTTTGCGTTTTAAGTTTGCAGCCGGCATCGCGAAAGAAATTAACAAATAAATTTTCATTTAGCTCGGCGCGCCGCGCAGCCTCTCGTTGGTTGATTATGGTATCGGCGTCATTCGCCGCGGCCAGATTAAATTGTGCTAAATCACGCCCTTCAAACTGCTTTTGCGGCGGTTCGCGCCCGGCAAACGCCTCATAAATGTCCCGCGGGTCATAACCATTATATATGAATATACTGCGCAATAAGTTGAGCGGCGGGTGATCATATTTGTGCGACAGTTCAATAATACTTTTTTGTTTGTAATCATCTGATATTTTGCCAATGTTTTTGTTGATTCGCGTGATTGACGTAACTATTTTTTCTTTGACCAACAAATGATGAATTGATACTATTTGCCCCTCGGCGATGCCTATTTTGGCGCCAAAATCAACCAATTTTTGGCGAATCTCGCCCTCGATGGGGCCGTAATATCTGCTCTTGTAAATGATCTGCCGAAGTAAGTTGTATGATTTATCTTCTATATACTTGGGCGGGAAACTGAATGTTTTCATTTGTATAAAAATCGTCCGTCGGGCGTCAGTGTAAATGTTGGTTTATTATACTTTGCGTCGCAGAATAATTTCAAAGGGAATTCGCTATTTTTATAATTTACAAGATTGAGTCGCATATCTGTAAATTTCTGCTTGGGTTTACTAAACACGAACACAAGGGCAAAAACTGCAACAAATGCCGCGGCAAATAATGCCGATAAAACAATTATGCCGAATCTCATTGATTATATTTACAAAAAAATAAAAATTACAGGTGTGTATTTATTTCTTGTTATAGCATGCGCGGCAAACTGGCGCATATGATTTCGCGCCGCCAACATCTATTTTAATATCATCGACGTACTGCGCGGCTTGCTCAGTTTCGCCAATTTTAATGGTAAACGGCGCATCTTTGCCGCAATTTACGCATATTGCGCATAATTTTGTGACTTTTTCGCACTTCGGTATCAGTTTATGAAGCTGGCCAAAGTTTTCGCGATTTATATCGCCGTCGAGCCCATCAACAATTACGATTTTGCCGGCGTTCGCCCATTCATCAACAACAAGTAAATCTGGATAAAATTGCCCCTCATTAACACCAATAACATCATAATCAGTAACATCTATTTCTGAAAGTTTACTTGCGCGAACAGTCGGTATTAGTGTTTTTTCTTCGCCGTTGTTGCATACTATACCGCCCTGTTTCACCAAATGATCATATCGCTTATCGGCGCTATGTTGTATTACCAAGCATTTGCGCTTGGCATACCAGTGGCGCTCTAATTGATTAAATAATTGTATGGTGTTATGAACCACCAAATGGTCAGCAAGTAATACGCGGTCGGGCAAGCCAGGTATATTCATTACAGTGAAACCATAATATGAATCCTCGCCAACATATTCAAGTGTAAATGCGGCCGGCCGATATTTTGCCCCATTGCGATAATACATTGTATAATTAGCATACTGCGCGGAGTTTTCGCCGCAGTAAATGTTCAGCGGAACATCAATGAATTTATCCGAGGATTTTATTTCGCTAGATCGCATCAAACATAATACATGATCTTGTGTCACCGTGATGGTTTTCTGCGCCGATTCAATATTGTAGGTTATTTTATACATTTTGTCAACACCGGCGCATGTGCTGATGACTCGGCGCAGTGTGCCATCATGCCCAATCAGATGATAACCTACGCGGATATCCTGTACTGGTATAATATCGGCGCATGTTGAATCACTGATAATTGGAAATTCAGCATCCTTGCCAAAACATTTGCCGCTAAACATAGCCCCAATGTATAATACTATTTCACCCATATTTAGTTATTTGATTAATAACCTGTATATAGATACTCAATCGTTACTCTTTATAATTGTTAATTTTGCGAATCAATTTTGATTTATTGAGGCCGCCGAAGGGTATGCCGCGCGATTTTGCCATGAACTGCAGCTCAGTGATTGACATGGCGCTCAGCGCGCGCGAATGATGATGGTAGCTCTTGGATTCTGATTTTTTTGATGCCCTGCGCGATCTTTTTGATTTACGTTTTCTATCCATATGTTTAAACGACTACTATATATTTAAAGTAACAGAATAAAAAATTGAATCTGTATATTTCCAATTAAATAGTATTGATACATTCGACGCGGATTAAGGGCCGGTCTGTATATTTCCAATTAAATAATATCGACGTAACTACTTGTAACAATGGAACTTAATAACAAACTCAAAGACGTTTATGCTAAATTATTACAAACTGATTTAGTCAAAACGCGCGAAGTTAATGAATCATATATCAAGGAATTTTCTGACATCCTAAACACACTCACAGTGCAGGAATGCGCGTTTGTCACTATGTTGCATGACGCAAACAATATGACTTTCAAAAAATTAATTCACGGTTGGGGTGAACATTTACTGGTGCCAACATCATCACTGCGATACCACTTAGGAGTGGCAGCATTAATTGATATCGACATTTCAGCCAAATTTACTGTGACGCAATCCGACGGCTTTGTATATAAACTACAAACTGACGAGAGCAAAACAGCCAGCCGCGGCAAGTACACTAATTATGCGCAAACTCCGCGCCAGTTTAAAACCGGGCCTAGGCCAACTGGACCCACTAATACCAGATATCCTCCTCCAATGGGAAAGGGCAAATACGACAAAGAAACTCGCCTGGCGCATAAAGCCGCCAAGAACGCCGCGGCCAGCAAAACCGCCGAACCGCCATTGCAGTTTTCATTTAGCGATTTAGGATCATGGGATGAAGTAACTGATTAATCGGTTTATGTAAATTTATTTTTTGGGGGTAAAAAATAAACGTAAATCAGCAATGATTAGTATAAAAAATCTAATCACTACTTACGTAACTGCGCAATCACTGGGCGGAAGTCAATGTAAATCCTTTCTGTGGCGTACCACATTATTAAATCCAATTCAAATGCTTGAATTTCGTAAAATGCTTCACCCATAGCAATAGTATGACTGGATAGTTTTTCCAGTTCATCGTCTGTTAATTTGGCCGCGTCTTGCAATCTTAGTTGCCGATATCTGTCAACAGTGATATTTAATATCTCATTGAACTTGGCGCGAATTGAAATGTTTTGACCATTCAATTCGCGGACGGCGTTTCTAACCAATGTTTGCTCATTCATCGCGGTTTTATCACCCCAGTTAATTTTACCAATGGCTTGCCAAAACTCCAGATCAGAACATTTTTCCGCCGGCTTTGGCGCATCTGCGATCTTGCGCGCCGGGTGTCTATCATCAGATTCATCGGATTTATCGCCATGCTCACCGTCAGATTCATTATCCGAGTCATTTTGTTTTTGTTCTTCGTCCTCATCATCAGAATCATCCAAAGGCACTTTGATGCGCGGTTGGCCAACTTTTCGAATTGCCATCTCAACGGGTATTTTTTTCACAGCGGGCTTCCGTGCTGATATTTTTTTCCCATTAGGTTCATCATCGCTGGGTTTTTTGCCGGTGATTGCAAAATACGCGTTATCATAATTTTTGTCGACGCGGCGGCCGAAGGGTTTATCGACAACAAACCCATTCTTTTTGGCGCTCTCGATGATTTTTTTATATAACCCCTGATATGAATATTTAGTGCAACTGGGAAATTTTCCAGCGTCCATTGTGTGTTGGTACAGATTGGTTCAATAATATGTCATCATTACAAATTCAATTTTATATTATAATTTTAGCATAATGATATTATTGGAATAACTTATATCAAAATAAATGGACGATACTAACATCAGTGAACATATTGAAAATCGACGTCGCATCAATGATGTGCAAATGGCCGTCATTGATTTCAAGCATGATATGCACAATAAACTGTCATCCGATCGCGCCCATATAAAGGACGGTTTATCGGCCGATGTCTTGAAACATATTTTGAAGCTTGAACTCCGAATTGTTGAACTTGAGGGGCAATGTTTAACAGATAAATTAATGGCGCCAAAACCTACCGATACCGCCTTGGCGCTATCCAAAGTGCAGCAAAATATCCGCGAATATGGCGAAAATTTAGACGCGAATGTGCGCGCCATGATCAGTGACATGCAAGGATTTTTGGAATCTTTGGATGATTTAAGATCCAACGGCCAACAGTTGTTGAATATTTGCGCGGGCAATGCAAACAAAAATTGAATTTACATTTATTGATTCAATAATAGTAAGTATTTAAGTATACTGATAATATCATCCCAATTGCCGTTTCCATGAATACTGTTTTTAATCGAGCATTAACCAACCAATACAAAAAGGTTATCAAAGAACGTGACGAATTTGCCAAGTATACCACGGATCCAGATAACATTGGCATTTGGTATGTTAAACTGCACCATATTGGCGGCAACAAAGATGAATTTGTTGGCGGCGAATATTTGGTTAAAATAACGGCCCCGCCAGAGTTTCCAATGAAACCACCGCATTTTGAAATGCTTACACCCAACGGTGTTTATGGCATAAATTGCAAAGTATGTATTTCCATTGGCGAATTTCACGCTGAAAACTACCGCGCAACACTCGGAATTGGAGGCTTCATTCAACAACTGGTTAGTGGATTCATTGGCTGGGATCAACTCGGCGGCGGTATATCAATCTTGAAAACCACCATTGATGAAAAAATAAAACTCGCCGCGGCCAGCAAAGAGTACAACAAAAAAAATCATCAACTTATTGATGATATGATTGAAACGGCATATCTGGAATATTCCAAACATTGGCCTAGCACAACTACTACTGTAACTACTACGACTACATCCACGTCAGTTAACACCGCCAACACAACATCGGATATCAGCCTCGCCACTCAAAGTATGACGCCGGTAGTTGACACGACCACAACCACAAAAATGTAAATTATTTTTTGTGTTTAATAATTTACACTCCACATGTTTTTACAATCAACAAGTAAATTAAATACTCATTATATATCAATATATATAGATTTCATTTGGCGTGATGTACAAGAAAATAAACGACTTATCTCGTATTTTTGAAGAGGCTAATCAGTTTGTGATGGATAACGACAGGTCGCTTTATAATCCATATTTACAAGTTGTAGAGCAATTCTGCATTGATAATGCTATACTGGTCGGCGGTGCTGCGGGCACTGATCTACTTATTGGTAAACCGTTATCCAAAGATTCATATCAATGGGATTTATATACTGACGATACATTTGCGCTGGCCAAAAAGCTCGCCGATGAATTATACAAGGTTAAATCGGCGCATATTGACAGCCGATTCGTGGCGCTTCGTACAGACATAAAACATCGCGAATTTACAATTATGGTCAACTTGCGCCAGATAGTTAAAATATATAATTTGGACAAGTATAGGGGCCTTAAATTATTTGATTTAATGGGGCCCGCGTCGCGCACTGGTTATTTCACGAAAAAAATTGTTCAATTGGTGCCCGAAGAAATTCAAATCATTGAATTATATAGGTCGCTATATTCGCCGGGCAAGTTGGACCGCTGGGAAACATGTTTGAATGCCGAAAGTATATTATACAATCTTATTAGTGAAACATTAACAAAAAAATCTGCAATAAAGGTCGGCGGCGGGCCGGCACCGCTCGGTAAACTCACGCGCGTATTGATCGATAAAATGATTAAAGGATCAGATTATGTTGTCGTGGGCGATTATGCCGCGCAGTTGTATGGCGCCGCGCCAAAGATGCTGAGACTGCAAATATTGATATCTTCGCCAATAGATGAATTCATTGAAGTACTGCGCCGGCATATCGCGGCTGCATACCCAAATATGGGCGCCGTGGTTTATGTGAAATATTCAGTATGTTTACCCACCGATTTTCAGATTGAAAAATATACAATTTACATAAATCGCGATGATGGTAAAGATTCATTATTGGATATCTATAATTCGCCCGCATATGAAGTAATACCATATCGCATTGAAGATGGAGTCAAATATGGCAATCCTTACGTAGTTTTACGATTCAGGTTCATTGAACTGTGGATATTGAAATTAATCGCCAATATTGACGAAAATTCAGCAAAATTCCTGGGCGCCAAAATGGTCGAGCTCATATCAACCATCGCGGACATTCGAGAGTATATCGCGCGCGCCGACCCCGAGGATTTATTTCAATTAAACAACTATGTTGGTATATATCGCGATGAAGATGTCGCAAAAAAGAAATTATTGCAACGCTTTCCGCTGTATTATCCATTTAGGGCGACCGCCGCGCCAACAGCCGTGGACTCACCGCCGGTGGAAACATAACAGATAACCACCCGAGGTAGCAAAAAAATATCAATGTATATCAATGTATCAATATATATCAATATATATCAATATATATTTATGCTTTAGGTGATGGTGGATCTGCTGCAAGAGTATTTGCCGGGGCGGCATTTGCAGTTTTGTACTCATTGAACTTGGCTTCCATTTCTTTGTTGAGTGCTTTAAGCGCATCTGTGGCGCCGGATCTCAAACATTTGTACATTTCCCCAGCCATGTGTTTGAGTTTGCTATCACCAGTTTTTTTGGTGTAAGCCTCTTGTTTCATGATTGCCTCAGCGCATGCGGCGTCATGGAATTTGGCTCGAAAGTCGGCATCGGCAACATATTGTTGTTTGAAATACGACAGGATGTTTGGGGCCGTGGTTTTAGCTGGAGCTGGGGCCGGGGCTGGTGCCGCGGGGTCTACAGGTGCTACTGGCTTGGGTTGTTTGGTTTTAGGTTCCAATTTGCTGATGGCGATTTGTAGCTCATTAATCTTAACTTCAATACCCATCAAGAGTTTTTGATTTTCAAGGCCATTTGCAATTACAACTTTGGTGAGATCGCCGACAATGCCGGTTTTCAAGTTATTCAAGTGGTCAATCAAGGCTTTTGCGGTATCAGTCATGCTTAATTTATGTTGTATAAATACTATAATTACCGGTTAAACCCTGAGTATTGTTTTTGTGATTATTGAAAATGCAAATTCAATTTTTTATTTTTATATTGTATGTTTAATTATATATTAAAATTGATTACGCATATAGGTATACAAGAATCTCATCATTATTCACTATGTACGTATACAAGCGCAACGGCCGAAAGGAACCTGTTAATTTAAACAAGATCACCAAACGCATCCGAGCCCTTTGTTACGATCTGAATAATGTGGTAGACCCTATTGTAGTCGCAATCAAAACAGTGAGCAACTTGACCGATGGAATTAATACAGAAACCATTGATAAGATTTCATCAAATGTTGCAGAAAACAATGCCGTTCAACACCCGGATTATGGTAAGTTGGCCGCGCGAATTGTAATGAGCAACATTCACAAGACAACACCGGCCAAATTTTCAGAAGCAATGGAATCGATACAATCGCGTCTGGGTATTATCTCACCAACTCATCTGGAGTTTATTCGCGCGCATGCGGCCGAGTTGGACAAAATGATAATTGACAAGAATGATTACACATACAGCACTGGTGCATTGCGCACATTAATGTATAGTTATTTACACAAAGAGGGTGGCAAATGTATTGATAGGCCACAGTATATCTATATGCGAGTTGCTATAACTGTACATATGAATGATAATGTTGACGATGTCACTAAATTGGCGCGTATTCATGAAACTTATTTGATACAGTCTTGTAAATATGCCACCTTTGCATCGCCCACATTATTCAACAGTTGCACAAATAATCGGCAATTATTGTCATGTTTCTTGTTTGGAACAGGCGATTCGGCCGAGGAAATCACACGAACGCAAACAAATACAGCAATAACCTCCAAATATAACGGCGGTATTGGTATTTGGATGCACTCAATTCGTGGTAATGGTTCCATAATTCACAGTTCCAATCGCCCATCCAGCGGCCTAGTAAAACAAATTAAAATTTATGAGGGTATTAGCGTGAATTGGGATCAAGGCGGCAAACGTGAAGGGGCCGTGGCAATCTACTTGGAATTATGGCACATTGACATTATGGAATTTCTTGCACTAAAAAACAACAGCGGTGATGAAACTCAGCGCGCAAGACGGCTGTTTTATGCCATGTGGATGTGCGAATTGTTTCAAAAACGCGTCCAAGAAAACGGTGAATGGTCATTGTTTGATGAAACCACGGCCCCAGGCCTGAGTGATGTTTACGACGGCATGCCAATCTGCACCAACTGCGGATTTTGCCAAAATCGTAACTATTTTACTCATAAATTTGGCATCAAGCATGCGGATCAACACATCGTACACTCGGGCGAACAGATATTAATGCGCAAAACTGACGACGGCGCCGAAGTTGAAGCAAAATTCGCTGAGTATGTTGCCTCCAACAAACAATGTCGCAATAACTCCACACACGCGTTTGCGAGACGCGATGTATTCACCGAACTATATCAAGAATATGAGGCGCGCGGATTGGCCCGACGTAAACTCAAGGCGCGAGACGTCCAAATGGCAATTCAGGCCGCCCAGATGGAATCCGGCACGCCATACATTTTGAACAAAGACGCAATCAATCGGCGAAGTCCGCAAAGTAATATTGGTACCATTAAATCATCGAATTTATGCGCCGAAATCACCCTTTGGACCGATAAATATTCTTATGCCAACTGCACATTGGCCTCACTTAAACTAGATACTTTCCTAGTGAAAACCGAGACTGGTTATAAATATGATTTTGAATTATTGCGCAGCACCGCCAAAATCATGACCAAAAACCTGGACCGCATCGTTGACGTCACGATTTATCCAGTTGCTGAATGTTTGCACAACAAAAATAAGTTCCGGCCGATCGCGCTGGGTATCCAAGCGTTGGCCGACGTTTTCTATAAAATGCGAATCCCATTCATTTGTGATGAATCCAATGAATTAACAATTCGTATCATGGAAAATATTTACTATGGGGCGGTTGAGGCGTCTTGTGAATTGGCCATGGAATTTGGCCCATATTCTGAATTTGCCGGCTCACCTGCATCTATGGGCAAACTGCAATTTGACTTGTGGCGCGAGGATGCTGAATATCGCGGCATTACTGAATCCATGATTTGGGGCAATTTCAAACGATTTCCATTAACTACTCTTGATTGGGACTCACTTAAACAACGAGTAATGAAATTCGGCCTGCGAAACTCCTGCATAATTGCGCACATGCCGACTGTCAGCACTGCAATAATTGCGGATTCATATGAGGCGTTTGAGCCGGCCACTCATAATTTGTTGTTGAAAACTACACTTAGCGGCAAATATGTGCATTACAACGACTATATGATTCGACATTTAATTGAGCTTGGTCTTTATGACGAAAAAGTTGTAAATCAGTTGTATACAAACGGCGGCACTATCATGCCAATTGAAAGTATACCCATGCATGTACGAGAAATCTACAAAACTGTATTTGAAAACTCGCAAATGGATTTAATGCGCCGGGCCGCATTGATGAGCGCATTTGTTGATCAATCAATGTCATTAAATATTCATCTCAGCGAGCGTACCGACGCGAAACTCGCCGCGGTAACCAAATTTGGTATGTCAACTGTGCCGCTGAAGACAGTTTCATATTACATTCGAGGATTGCCGCCCATTCAAACTATGGGGGTCGGCAAGTTGACCTTTGAAAGCGGCCCAAAAGTATTGGCAAGCGAGCCCTCTGAACCATGTACGAGCTGTTCAGGTTAAATTAATTATATATATTTTTTTGATTTAAAAATTGAATACATAAATATGGTATTAATAACTATGTCACAACAAGAATATCAACCAATCGCAAAGATCCCCGGCGATGACCGATTGACCACTTATCCCATTTCCAGGCCTGGTATTTGGAAGTTTTATAAACAACAAGTGGCGCAGCTTTGGGTGGCCGAGGAAATATCCCTGGGCCAAGACAAAGTTGATTATTCTGAAAAGCTGACTGACGGTCAACGGCTGTTTTTGGGTGTTATTTTGACATTATTTGCAACACTTGATAAATTTGTTATCATCAATATTGCAAAAAAATTCAAGGATATATTCGGCATCTATGAAATCGATATGTTTTACGATGCGCAAACATTCATTGAAAATATTCATGCCGAAGTTTACAGCCAACTTATTGACACCTATATACTTGATGAAAATGAAAAATTAAAGATGATAAATGGCTGGAAAACAAATCCCGCCATTCACAAAATTGTAAAGTGGATCCAAGATGTTTTTGATGATGATAAGATGAGTGCGGCCGAGGCTGTATTCAGAATGGTGATTGTTGAAGGCGTTGTGTTTCCCATCGGGTTTGTGCCAATTTATTGGATTACTGATAATCCATTGGGCA
>Ga0116204_1000718_pt1 | contig 19103 bp, 14 predicted proteins | sample LakKivwa52mmetaG_FD_94481 | JGI IMG/M metagenome (GOLD analysis project Ga0116204, IMG submission 94481) | Anoxic lake water microbial communities from Lake Kivu, Rwanda to study Microbial Dark Matter (Phase II) - Lake Kivu water 52m metaG | ecosystem: Environmental > Aquatic > Freshwater > Lake...
AAAACCTGGGGTGGGCTGGCGGCAATAATGTGGGTATACAAGAAGCTCAAAAACATAATTGTGAATATCTATTTCTGCTCAATAACGATACGGTTGTTGAACCTGATTGCTTGAATAAACTTGCCCAGGCTGCTCACGAGTTAGGGCCCTCCCTTTTGCATCCTACCCTTTACTATTACGATGAACCCCATATGCCACAATTAGACCCCTCGTACGGCTCTCCTCCACCGCATCCTCCAGTTATACCAATGAATCATGCTTACGGTGCTGCACTTTTTGTTCATGCCTCGATTTTTAAAAAAATTGGACTGTTTGACGAGAGGTTTTTTCTTCAGCTAGAAGAAACTGATTTTTACTACCGGGCTGCCCGGCAAGATTTTAAGGCCTTCTGCATCACAAACACAAAGGTCTTTCACAAAGTCTCTAGATCCTTTGGTGGCAGAATATCCCCCCTAAAAACCTACTACACCGCGCGCAATTCCCTCTTGATTTTTTTCAAGCACCCTCGGGCACAGGGTTCCCTGCTCATGGGAATAAAAAATGTGCTTTGGCAGTTTCAGACACTGGCCGCGTTTGATACTCCCAAAATATCACCCTCTACTCAAATATCACTCGGACAACTCTTTCTAAGACTATTTGCCCAAAACCCATTTTCTCAAGCCCTGCGGTATGCCCTAGCAGATTTTTTGCAGATGCGTTTTGGAATGATAGCACAATCAAAACAAAGAGCTTTACAAAAAAAACCAAATTAAATTAGGTGGGCTTTTAGCTTTTCGACCAGACAATCATAGGTGAATTGGGCTGCCCACTCTTGCCCCTGCTTTCCCAGGGATTCGCGTAGCGTCTGATCTTTTAAAAGAATATCGAGCTTGTTATATAAATCTTGACTGTCACCTTGTTTTACAAGAAATCCACTGTACCCGTCTTTAATGGCAGAAGGAACTCCGCCCGCCAAACCACCCACTACAGGCTTACCGCAGGCATTAGCCTCCAAGAATACAATGCCAAAACCTTCAACCACTACTCCACCCTGAGGCTCGGAGACTTCAAAATTGGGCATTACGAAGATGTCGCATAAATTATAAAAACTCCGCAGACTCCCTGACTCAACACGGCCTGCGAAAATCACATAATCCTGAAGATTGAGTTGAGCCACTCTTTCTTTTAATGTTCTTTCATAATCCCCTGTTCCACCAATTATATATAGAAGATCGGGATATTTTTTTATAAGCTCGGGTAAAACCTCTAAAACGCGATTATGGCCCTTAGATTTTTGAAGTCTGGCCAGGGTCATTAAAACAAGTTTACCCTTTGCTCCAAATGACTTCAATAAACTTTCATTTTTGGGTTCGGGAAAAAATTCACTTGTCTGCACTGCATTATATAAAACTACTGTTTGGGGGTTGAGGGGTTTAATAAGAGATTCTGTATAATCACTGACCACAAAAACTTTTTGAGCACTCTTTATTGCCCATTTGCGGATTAAGCGAGCCAGGCTGTTCCATTGCATTCCAGTAATTTCTTCGGCATGTGCATAGAGAGTGTATTTATGACCCCACACCCATCTTAACAAAAGCATTGTCAAACAGGGATTAACATTGCCAAAGATGATATTCTCTATGCCTTCATTTTTGATGATGGATCGTAAATTTTTAATCTCGGCCCAAAATCCTTCCCAAAAAAAGGAGCACTGTGGGGTACGGTAGATTTTAAATTTCTGTTCCTGGTCAAATTTCTGGCACCCGGGACTTGTTTGGGTATATACAACAATATCAGAGGGTTGAAATTTCAGGCAAACATTGTAAAAAAGTGTTTGCGTGCCTCCAAACAAGGGCGGGAAGCGATTAGCCCAGAGCAAAGTTTTGGGCACTAGGAATTCCTTTTTCTGAGGGTTTTGCCAGGATTACCCACCACTACAGAGTAGGGTTCTACTTCACGCGTTACAACTGAGCCTGCACCAATGATGCTTTTGGTACCCACAGCCCGCATGACCAGCGCCCCTTCCCCAATCCATACATCTTCCCCGATTACATAATGCGGAAATTTGCCCGGCTGTTGATTGATCGGTATATTCAGATCTTCAATACCATGCTGCTCGGAACCATTGATTAAGCTTACCCTGCTGGCAATGATAACATCGGCCTCAAGCGTCACATTTCCTACAATACAGTAAGGACCTATATATACCCGAGATTTAATTTTAGCTGAGGGGTGTGAAAAAATGGTGCCAAAACCTATGTAGCAATCAAGGGCACAGGAATCGAGAACCAGAAAATAAAAAGCCCTCCGTAAATAACAGCCCGGGTGTCCGGGCAACAAACTCAGGCCCTGCGAAAAAGTCTGAAAAAGGGCTTGTTTATCACATAAAAGCGCCAACAGAAAATAGATCAAAAAGACAGGGAGGAGCAGGAACAGGCAAAGAAGATTTATTAAGTTTTTTATTTGCTTTTTCATTTCTTTTTTAAACCTGCCAACTGTGTATAGAGAGTTTCATAGCGTTGCACCATTTTTTGGTAACTGAAGTTTTCCTTGACCCTGGATTGGCCGGCAAGGCCCATCTGCAGGCGCAGATCCTTATCATTAGCCAGTTTAATGAGAGCCTGGCTAAACGCTGATACATCATCACTAGGAACCAAAAAGCCTGTTTCCCCTTCTTTGACAATTTCGGGATTTCCTCCTACCCGGGTACATACTACGGGTAAAGCATAAGCCATAGCCTCAAGAAGTGCTCCTGACAAACCCTCTGTATAGGAGGAAAGTACGAATATATGTGCACATGCCAAAAAATCTCGCACTTGGGTGCGCAAACCGGTAAAGATGAGGTCTTTATCAGAAAGACCCAATTCTGCCCCTAGTTTTTTACAGTTTTCCAGTTCTTCACCCTCACCTACCACAAGAAGCGTGGCAGTTGGCTTTACTTTCCTAAGTTCAGCAAAAGACCTAAGCAAAAGGGGGAGATTTTTAACAGAATTTATTCTGCCTACAAATAAAAGTAGAATGCGCTCTGGGGAAATGTGGAACTCGGTAAGGATAGTCTGGCGAGAAGATTCCTGGGTTGAATAAAAATTTTGCGTATCTATACCGTTATAGATAACTTCGATTTTATTTTGTGCAAAACCTTCCTTTTCTACAAGGCTAGTGCGCGTATCATCCGAAACAGCGGTAATTTTATCTACCCAGGGATTTATAATGCGGTTAAAAAGTCTGCGTTTAGTACTGACTAAATCGGGGTAAAAACGCCCTCTTTCATTAAAGATCACCTTGATTTTGGGATGAAATAATTTTGATAAAAAAGAATAAAAAAAAGCTGTATATTGGTACGCATGTATAACCTGTATGCCATTTTTTTTGCAATGTTGGGCCAAGCGTATGGGCAAGCGCCCATCCAATCCCGGTTTCCTCTGCATACAGACCACCCCATACCCATCAAGCTCCAGAGCTTCACCTAACAGACCCTTTTCATCCAGGCAGGCAACCAAGTTATTGAATTTTTCTTTATTGAGACTCCGCACCAGGCCTTGTACATTTTTTTCTGCACCACCCATCTTTAAAGTTAATATCACATGTAAAACCGAAATTTTATGCACTGAACTGTCCTTTTTAGCGAACTAATATAAACTTACCCTTGGCTTTTTTTGCCCCTTGGGAATCAAGAATCAGATAATGATAAACACCTGATTGCGCCTGCATACCATTATCACCCACTCCATCCCAGCTGGTCCTGCCAGTTTGTTTGATCTTGAGCACCTTTATTTGTAAGCCATAGGGTGTGAGTATATAGACTTTATCCCCTTCCCTCACGGGACTGATAATAAAGTCGCCTTGGGAAGGCATAAACTCTGTGGGGTAACCACGCACGGGTTTATTAAGAAAACTGCTGTCCTGCGGCAGACTGTCGGAGGGTATACTATCATGTGGAATGCTATCAAGGGGCAACGAGTCCCTAGGGATACTATCGGTAGGAAGCGAGTCCTGAGGCAACTTCAGAGAATCCTGGGTCAACATCTTGAAGCCATTAACCATAGCATAGCCTACTAGCCCTGAGGCATCCTCCACACGCGCCAACACCTGAAAAGTGGAGGGGTGTTGATTTGCTGGCAAGCTGTAACTATGTATCCATTCATCGCCAGAACGAGAAGCAGATATATCCGTGGGAGGAGCAGGGCTCAAAGCAAAGGGGTCTTCAAGGTTGGCCAGGGAAAGAGATACTTTTTTTACCTGGTCGGGATTTTTGGGTTTTATAGTAAAACGGATGCTTCGGCTTGCCAGATCAGGTACAACACCCTTAGCTTCAAGTATAGATACCGGATAAACAAAGGGCTTGTCTACAATCAGAGGTAATGAATCGTTTATCAGATTGTCGGCTACTCTGTTGATGTAACACTCTATATTTGTATAACCCTCTACTCCAGTATATTTGCGCGAAAGGCTTACTCCGTTATGATCTTGCACCAAGGGGTTGAGTCCGTTATGAATTTCCCACCAGTCGGGCATACCGTCATAATCCGAATCAAGATCGGGGATGGGCATGGAATCCAGAAGAAATGCAGAATCATTGCGCAAGGTACCCTTGTAAGTGCGGACTTCGTCAACCACCCGTTTAGTCATGGGATCGTGAGGAAGGCTTCCCACTTTGCTCAGTACATCAAGATAAGCCTGTTTACCTGATGTTGTAGTTACGGCTGGCATAAACCAGGCGGTATCAGTGAATGTAGGTTGTGGTGCATTGTTGGCATCGTATAAGATGCGTTTATCTTCTACAGTAAGCTCTTGATCTTCCCATACATTATCTTTCATATAGAGTTTGGCAAATTTTGCTTGACCTAGATTTATGGGGCCCTTGGTATTACCGGGGCTGGCTGGTTTAAAAGGCATTCGGCCGGGAGTATCTGTTATAGGACCATCTTTCCAGTAATTTCCCACCATATTCAATCTTAAATCTCCATCTATACCTAGGGAGAAGGAACCCCAATTGCTGTAGTTATAGCAGACATTATTGCGGTAGTCCACCATGCCATAATCAGGAGGTACACCATGTAGCGAAGGATCTTCGCCCTCAATTCGGGCCCAGTGCATTTCTGGTCCTCCTCTGCCCTCTGTATGTGCCCAAAGGTTGTGGTGCAAAGTTATATGACTGCTTGGTCTATATGCTATAAGCGAGCCCTTGGCTTCATCCTCCCCAGTGGGATTAGCAACCATGGACCACTGCAAAGTAAAATGATGGGAAACTGTAAAGCTGGCTGATTCATCATCACCACCGCTAAATGTACAATGATCAAAAATAAAATTGCTGGCATGGGCAAAACCTATAGCCTGATTATTCCCATACTTTTTATAGGCATAGACCCTGAGGAAACGGAAAATTCCATTTGTAAAATTTGATCCATAAGTATTGAGAACTTCAGAACCCCATTTGTCACTTATAACAGTGACTCCCCCGGGCGCAGTTTGCCCAGCCACAGTTACATGAGCCTGTTTAGTAGAACAGGGTGCCGCGCAACCAAAGCCTATCCCATGTTGGGAATTGGCATTTGCCTTACCTACATTAAAAACACCAGAAGCCCTGAAGACAACTATACGGGGCTCGGTGGCCTGGAAGGCATCACGCAGGCTCCCAGGGCCCAAGGGATTCTTGTTTGTGACTATCATGACCTTACCCCCACGACCACCACTGGCAGCAGCCCCAAATCCCTCGGCGCCCGGAAAGGCCCTGAGCGCATTTCCCAGATCGGGTAGGGTCAGGGAAACATCACCAGATCGGGCCAACATAATTCCCTGGGCATCAAAGGCTTCGACTTTATATACATAGGAAGTGGCAGGTGATAAATTGAGGTCAGTATATGAGGTCAAGGCACCTTGGTAACGGACTGCGCCATTACGGTATAACTTGTAACTTGCTGCCTGAATCTTGTTTTGGAGAGTCCGCCAGCCCAGCATGGCCTGTTTACTGGTGTAACTCTCAATGGACAGTCCCAGAGAGTCCGGATAGGAAGGAGTAGAAACAACGAGTTGCGGGCTGAGTGCACTGCTGTTCCCCTGTTCATCAAAAGCCATGACTTGATAGGTATAACTTTTATTGGCCAGAACCGTGCTATCGCGGAAAGAAAGATTGGCAACCGTTTTAAATAATACCCCGTCTTTATAGACATGATAGGCATCAACTCCTTTATCATCCGAGGCACTTGCCCAGTTGAGGATCACCAAGCCACTGGTCAGAGTTTGCATTTGCGGTGCTAGTGGCGTTTGAGGTGGACTTTGATCTAGGGATTTAGGCTGAAAAACGCTTAATTTATCGAACACTAAACCCTTGTTTGTACCATAAGCAGCAGCAATATTAATCAACCCATAGGTTCCAGCAAGGCTGTCGGGGATATCAAATTTACTGATTGCTATACCACCCGGATAGATCTGGGTTTCTGACATTAAATACCAGTTAGCTTTAGGAGTATTTCCAGGTTCACCTGAATCAATGAAGGAGATTTTTGGTTTAAAAGTAATGGGCGCATCAAAATTGCTATACCAGCGCACGGTAATACGGGTATTTTTCACAAAAGGGACAGGCGTGCCTTTAACACCCTGATGATTGTAATCAGAATTTTTACCAACAACAATAGCCAATCCACCCGGGCCTAGGGCAACATTATCTGTAAACATCTGTTTAAATACCGTGGTCCAACCAGGTACGGGAGTTTTATTTTCTTTTGCTGTTGGACCAAAATCTACTAGCAAACCATCGAGAACGGGTGTTTGCGCTACCACTATCAGGGCAAAAAAAGCACCGTAACAAAATAAGCAATTAAGTGTTTTTTTTATCATAAGGCGGCCCCTCTTTTCTAGGATGAAAATCAATCTCATCTATTTTTGTTTAGAACTGTTGATTATTGATTTTATGAGGTTAAATCGAACTAGGCCTTGTTGTAAGTATAACCTATTTCCATTTAAGATCCCTTTTAAACTTTTCTTTAGCCTAAACTCGTCATTTTAAGTTGCAGTTTCCAATTTATCCAATCACACAACCCTTCTAGCTCACCCCATGCCCAGATTTGTGCGTCCAAAAATAAGCACTCAGGGAGCTACAATTTCACTAAACCACTGGAGGTTTTTTTCCCACTGGAACTGTGCCCTGACGAAATCACAACCTGCTTGCGCCATCACTTCCACCTCTTTATTGGGTCGAAGCACTTTTAAGCAAACTTCCGCACATTCTTCTTCCCCTTGAAAGGCTAATACCTCTTGACCTTCCTGAACGCCATCCAGACTTATTAAGAGTATCCGCGGAATGAGCACAGGTATACCCATAGCCATAGCTTCAAGCACCTTATTTTGAATACCGCGTGCAATGCGCAAAGGAACTACTGCACCTAATGAACGGGCAAGGTAAGGACGGATGTCTTTAACAGTCCCAGTCAGGATAATTGCGGGGTTCTTATTTCCCAGTTTAACCAACTCTGGACCAGGATTGCGGCCTACTATATAAAATTTAAAATCAGGTTCTTTTTTTAGAATGAGAGGTAGAACTCCATGACAAAACCAAACTGCTCCGTCGATATTGGCTTGATAAGCCATATCTCCTGAAAAAACCAGGTATTTTTCTTTGGGTAAAGCAAGAGGAGAAAAAAAGTGTGTATCCATACCATTGGTCATCACATGTAACTTAGGCAGTTTTTTACCTTCACTAAACAAATGGGCTTCTGCTTGGGTAACAATAAGGGAGTGATCAAAGGCTTGATAGACCTGGTGTTCCCATTTTTTAAGTCTCTTCCATTCGAGCCAATATAATTGACGGTGGGGGAAGGTTGAGTTTTCGGAGTACTGCCTAAATTTATCAGAATCGGCATCACAAAAATCAATAATTTTTGTAACCTGCCGGTTCATTAAAAATTGTCCTACTTGTGAGGAAAAACATACTGCGAAGGCATAACTGTGACGGTCCAGCAATTTATCAATATAACGTTGCACCCTAGCTGAGGCATACCAGCCCTGCGAAAGGCTTTTTCCCACTAACAAAAAGGCCATTCCTTTGAGTATGGCCCAGGGCTTATATATAGAATAGACCTGGGCTGAGGCTGTATATTTTTTAAGATTGGGTATGTATTTTCTGTCAAAAGGGTCATCAATAAAGGTGACCAGATCCACAGTGTAATGGCGCGACAGATATTCTAGTTCATGATAGGACCTAATTTTATCTCCCTTATTGGGGGGATAAGGAATACGATGTGCTATATAGAGAATGCGTTTTTCCATAATCAATCTGTATGTTAATTCTGGCACCATTGTTTATGCCACAGTTCTAGCATAAGTAAAGCAAACAATCTGTCAGCTGTCCCTCTTTTGTATGAGACAGGTTTTTGCAAATCATTGAGGAGGGACTGTAAGTAAGTTTTGTCCATGAGGTCACATATAAAGGCACGAGGATTGCGCAGGGTATCTTGTAGCACCTCGGATAAGCCCCCAGAAAACCATTGGGACAAAGGAGGGGTAAATCCCATTTTGGGTTTATGAAGAAGACCTGGTGGTAGCATAGGTTCCAGTGCGGTTTTGAATAAAAATTTCTTTTGACCCTCTCGCAGTTTGAAGTCATCCGGCATTGACCAGGCCAAATCAATCATAGGGTTATCCAGAAGTGGAACTCTCACTTCGAGAGAATGTTGCATACTCATCCGGTCCACTTTGGTCAGGATATCGTCAACCATATAATACTTCATGTCCATGTATTGGAGCTGACGCAAAGGGGAAAGAGTCTGAACTTTTTGAAAAGTATGCTCCATTTTTACTATTAAGGAATTGACTTGGGTTGCAACATCTTTAAAACGGGGAAAAAAGGAATCTATTTCGGAGGGTGTAAAGAGACATCTCGAATATATATAGGCCCAAAATGGAGAAGAAAAAAATCCCAACAGATTTTCACGACCGCGCCAGCCCCTAGGTATAGTTTCTACAAGAGCTTTTAAGGGCCTTTGCAAAATTTCTGGCACTGCCCTGCGGGATCTAGCCATTTGGGTAAGGGTTGTATACCAATTGTAACCAGCAAATAACTCATCTCCCCCATCGCCCGAAAGCACAACAGTGACATTTTCCCGGGCCAAACGGCAGAGGTGGAAGGTAGGCAAGGCAGAAGAGTCTGCCAGGGGTTCATCAAATGCCTGCACGACTGAATGGAGGGTGGCCGGCAAATCCATTTCAAGTTGGTGCTCAAAGTGTGTCGTTTTATAAAACTGAGCACTCTCACGGGCAGTTTGCGCCTCGTCAAAGGCTTTATCGGAAAAACCAATAGTAATGGTTTTCAAGTCTTCCACTCCAAGTTGCCGCATACAAGCAACTACTGAAGTAGAATCTACCCCACCACTTAAAAACGCCCCTAAGGGAACTTCACTCATCAGATGTGATGATACGCTTTGGCGCACTTGTTCAATAATTTCTTGTTTGCCCTTATGCGGAGCAGGATTGTTTTGAGGTGAGACCTTTAGTATATCCCAAAATTCCTTGATTTTTAGGCTGGCCTTGCCTTTCTGCTGGGGTGAGAAGGTCAGGGAGTGTCCGGCTGGCAGTTTTTTAATTGCCTTAAAGGCACAGTCGTCACCAGGTATATATCCAGTAAGTAGATAAGCTTGCAATGCTTCGGTATGTATAGACTTATCAACACCAGGTAAGACAAGCAAACTCTTGAGTTCAGATGCAAATGCGAGTCCCTCAGAGAAAAAGCAGTAATAAAAAGGCTTTATGCCCACCCGATCGCGGGCACAAAACAGCGTACGCTGTTTTTGGTCCCAAACAGCAAAGGCATACATACCTCGAAGGCGAGTAGTACATTCTTCACCCCATTCCATATAAGAATGTAAAAGAACTTCTGTATCAGAATGAGTACGGAAGCTATGCCCCAGGGTGTGGAGCTCACTTTGCAATTCGAGGTGATTATAGATTTCACCATTAAAGACCAGGGCAAAGCCTTGATCGGGAGTAGTCATGGGTTGCTGGCCTGAAGCCACATCGATAATAGAAAGGCGACGGTGCGCCAGCCCTAGCTGCCCGTCTGTATAGATGCCTTCAGAGTCTGGGCCCCGATGTCTAATCTGATTGGCCATGAGCTGTAAATGCGCAGGCTCTACTTTATGGTCTCTGTGGCTGTAGAGAATGCCGGCTAATCCACACATGAGATTCTCTGAAAAAGGTATTTATTTAGACAGGCTATAGACCTGTTTGGACTTTGACTTTTCTCCCCCTTTTTAAAAAGGGAGTTTTTTGGATAAAAAGGCATTCAACGTCCTTTACTTGTTGAATCTATTGTACATCAATAGCTGGTGCAAGTTTAGAGGGTAGCTGAATTTCTGTTGAATAACTCTATATCATGGGCTAAGAGTAGTTCTTTTCGATAAAGAGGAAGCATGGGAGCTTTGCTCTTAGTGGCCTGATGATAACAGCAAAATTTTTCCTTTTGGTAGGGGCTTAATTTACCAGCAATTCTGTATTCATCGGGAAACATCATAAAATAAGTAAGCCAAACCGATCCTTTATTGGCTTCCACCAGTCGAGATACCGCTTGGTCTTCCACGCCTATGTTGTTTTTTTCCAAAAATAACCTTAAGGAAAGGGATGCAAAATCTTTGATTATTTTACGCAACATAGCAACGCGAACAAAATAAACACCCCCCTGGACGTATTTAAAATCAATAAAATGGCCATCGCCCACTAAATCAAATTGAACTCGTGCCAAAGCAGAAAAAAGCCAGTCGGAGAAGAAAAAGACATCCGAATCAATACGGGCTACATAATCACCTTCCTTAAGCCCTTTTTGGGCATAATCATAGGCAGCCCAAATAGATTCTATTTGCTCAATACCCCATCCCTGACTTTTACCCCAGGGGACAATCTCAATATCGGGGAAAAGGCTCCTGAGTGCAGCTTGCTGACTTTCGCTAAACATTTCCAACCTATCGCAAAAAACAACAATTTTCAGCTGATAACCATTTTGTATCCTTTTTAGGCTATGCACGGAGCAAAACAAATACTGAAAATAGGAGTAGCAGGAAAAATAACAGAGCTTTAACACCTGATCTGCTTGGGTTGCTTGTTTGAGATACTTTTTTTTGCGGAAATACTCACGCGCAAATACCGGAAATTGACGGATTCGGATGGGTATTAACCCCTTCATGTTAAAACTCCCGGTTCAAAGTCAGCTTGGAATGTAGATATTTTTATCCTTTTATAAATGGGACAAGCGCATCACGAAAACTTGTAGCTAGGGATTTGGTTGGAGTATCGGAATGCAAACTGGGTCTTGGGTGTCCCTCCCTCCTCCAGGAAACTTAATTTTTGCAGCTCAACGCAAGATTAGACCCACACCTTCTCATAGCCCTTCTAACCAAGATTTGCCTCTTAATACTGAGTTACAGTAGAAAGTAGGGGATTTCCTTGCCCAACTCTTGACTTACTCAATCTTTATAAGGTTTACGCTTACATAGCTTAAAACTGAACCTCACTTTGGGTTTATATATTTGCGGGGAAAGAATGGGTTCTTGTGTTATAATTTCTTTCTAAAACCAAAAGCTTACTTTACCACTGTTTTTTCGACTTTAACCTTGGGAGTTCCATGTTCTATCGCCTCAAAAAGAAGTTTTTCCATTGGCAGCTGATTAGGAATTTCTCACCCGTACTCAAAGCCACCCCTCTTGTTTCCCAACCCCAGGCGCCCTTGGCTTTGGTGACTCTTTTAAATCATAACGACCTACTCATTTACCTTCTAGCCCTCAACAGTGCCTTTAAACATCTACAACCCTGCCAGATACATGTGATCAATGATGGCTCACTTACCGACGAGGATTTATCAAAATTAAGAACTCAGGTTAAGAATATCACGCTTGCACATATCAAAGATGTACCTAATACAAACTGCCCAAAGGGGGCCTGTTGGGAGCGTCTTTTGTATATCTCAGATTTGGTACATAAGGTCTCTGTATTACAACTAGACTCGGATATTTTAGTCAACCTACCCATTCCTGAAATTAAACAGGCCTTTTTAGATAATTTTTCCTTTTGCATTACCGGCCAACAAAATAGCACCTTGCTACCGGTCACTGAACATGTCAGCCTAGCTGCAACTTTTCAAGGTCAACAGGTACAAACACTGGCCGAGCAGGCACTAGGGAAATTGCGCAATTCCGAAAACCTTTTTTATGGACGAGGATGTGCCGCCTTTGCGGGTTTTTCCCTTAACTCCTTTTCCAGAAAGGATGTGGAAGACTTCTCACAACAAATGACAGAACACTTAGGATTGGCGAAATGGTCTGAGTGGGGTAGCGAACAGGTTGCTTCTAATTTTATAATCTCCAACACCAAGAACCGATTTTTACTTCCCAATCCCCGCTACGCCAATTACTGGCCAGATCAACCTGTAGATTATGAAAAAAGTGCTGTTATTCATTTCATCGGTACAAATCGTTTTAAAAAAGGTCTGTATTTTAAATTGGGTAAAAAAGTAATTAATGCTTTTTGAATAAGCCTGGCGCTCTAAAACATTCCATACAAGTTAGCAGGCAGGTGTATAAAGAGCGCGCAGACAGGGCATGTTTGTAAGACACCCTACCTGCTTCAGATCAGGGTTGGCAAGTTTAAATACCATAGCCCGTTTAAAGCTTGAGTTTTTTTCCCTTCCCCATTAAGAAAACTCTTCATACACATCTACATAAGCCTTTGCCATGGCCTGTGCACTAAAATTATCGTATACATATCTTTTACCTGCCTCTGCAAGATCAGCAAGTTTTTGACGGTTATGGGCTAGTTCCAACCAAGCGTCTGCCAAGGCTTGAGTATGATTAAGGGGAATACATATTCCAGTTTGATTGTTTTTTATTAACTGATCAACACCAGGAATTTGGTAAGCAGTCACACAAACACCAGCAGCCATGGCTTCCATAAGGCAACGGGGTATGCCCTCAAGAGTTGAAGTAAATCCAAAGGCTTGAAAATGCGGGAGTAAATTAAGCCGGTCATTTCTGAAACCCAAAAAACGAACCTGGTCTGCTATCTCCAACTGGTGTGCTGCGTTTTGCAAATTTCCCCGATCGTCCCCTTCTCCTGCCAGATAAAGGGTAGAATGCGGATAGGAATTATGAAAAATTTTGAAGGCCTCGAGTAGTGAACCGAGATTTTTGCGACTGATCAATTGACCAATATATCCAATAGAAAAATGTGCAGGACCGCTAGATTCTATATTCACCATACAATCTGGTATATTTTGATCTTTCAAAGCCTGTTCAATTTCAGACAAATCGACGCCATTTTGGATGAGCCTTACCCTGTTAGCCCGCACTTTATATACATGGAGAACATCCTCTTTTATTTGCGGCGACAAAGGGCAAATACAATCAAAACCCCGAAAGGCCTTTCCACCCAACCACATGAACAAACGGAGCTTAAGCTCTTTTGAATTTTCAAAGCCATGTGGAGTGCAGATAGCTTTTATTCCTGCCCTGCGGGCAGCAATTACTCCGAGTATATCCGATTTGTAACCGTGGGTATGAATGATATCTATATTTTGTTGTTTAATCAGTTTGACTAGTTTACCTATAACCTTGAAATCAAATTTATGCGCCATTTCGAGTGTATGTATGTATTCAGGTGGAAGCCCACTATATTGTAAAACTTCAGAGGAAGAACCAGGTTCCAGGGTGATGGCTAAATGTTGCTTATGTACAGGTGAGCTCCAAGTTTTAAGAAGGGCGCTCACCCAGCGCTCGGCCCCGTAATATCCTGTGGGACAGATAAATTGAAGTATATGCATAGAACTATTGTGACCTTTTAAATAAAGAAGGCAATCCACTTAATGTTCCCAAGGTACGCGCAGAAAAATATACTTGGTAAAACAAGTAGATAAAAAAAGGGTTTAAGGGTGCCTTGCGGTACTTGAGCAAGCGCGTAGCATAGATCAAACCCGGTGTAAGCAAAAGAAGAAGCGAGGGCAGAAGGAGTTTGTTATTTACAAATCCCAACAATACACCCCCCCAGGCAAATAAGAGCCAAAAAGGAAGGGCTATACTAGGCCATTCCCGTAGGGGAACCTTGCGTCCTTTTAAGGCTTGGAGATTAGATTTTGACCGCCAAATTTCCTTAAAAAAAGTAGTGCGCAAATTGGTATCTTCACCAAGATGTATGTATTGAGATCGCGAAGTATAAAAGAGTTTACCCAATTTCGCAATTTTATCGGTGTAGTAATAATCTTCACAAGTCTGCAAATGCTCTGGAAAACCCCCTACCAAGTTATGTATATCTCGACTCAGGAGTAGATTGCGACCTGGTAAGAAGGCCACTGATGCATCGAGAACGGTATTACTCAGGGTTGTCCGCAACAACACTGTTTGAGCGGCCTGCGCAGGTGCTGATTGCATGGCACTCACTAAGACAAGATCTTTTTTTTGATTTAATAACTCGAGCAAAACAAGAAGCCAGTTGGAAGCAAGATGGATATCGGCATCAATAAAGGCCAGCCAAGAGGCATTGCCCTGCTTTACCCCAAAATTTCTTTGTTCAGATATAGATTGTGCCTTGGGCAGATAATATACCTGAACTTTTGGACTGTTAAAAGGAGGTAAGGGTTGCTCGTTTTTGGTAACCACTATAATACGGGATATCTGCTCTTGCCCTTGCAATTGCAGAAGGGACTGTACAGTTTGCTCGAGCATAACCGTGCGCCCAAAATGGGGAATTATAAAATCAACAAAATCCATTGATCCTGGAATGTAGAATCAGAAGCCTGTACTTTGTACTAGCGAAGGAAGCTGAAAGCCTCCCTGCCACCGCAATCCATAGGATTGGGTAAGGCCAAACTCTTTATTATGTGTGAATTTACAGTCAATTGAGAAGGCATCCCAATTTAAGCTTAATCCGCCTGTTAGAGGCAAGCCAAAGAGGGGTTGATTATGTCCTTGTAAATGAAAAGTGAAATAGGGGCCCAGAGGCTGTATGTATCGACCAGCCCAGAACAACTCTTGGTTGTAAGTATAAACTCCCAAAACTTCGAATCGTGCCTGGAAAGGCCCCAACAAGGCCAAAGTGCCTGTTAATTCTCGGGGCAAATCTTCTTCTTCCTTGCGGTAGGTATACGGTGTACCCAGGTTAGCAGCACGCAGGGAAAAACTAAGGCGTTTGTAATAGACCAAACCCTCCAACTGTACCAGATAGCTGTGCGCAGTGGATGCACCGAGCTGTCCCTGAAAAAAACCGAGGGCCACTGAAGGGCGAAAATAGGGTAGATTTAACCAAATCCCGGTGTGAAGTAGGTTGTCCGCAATTTGCAGCGCACGCCCTACTGGCTCACCTTGACTATTGAAGTTGTCTTCTAGGCTTGTAGACATCCTTTGAAAGGCAAGTTGAGCCCCACCCCATAATGCATTATATGTAGCGCGTCCTCCGTAAAGCTTTTCTCCACCTGGTAGATTCACCAGATTAAATCCCACCCGGTATTGCAATACTGAATCAAAACTTGCTGGTGTTTCAATAGCAGGATTAAAACTGATGGCAGCAGAATTTTGAAAAACTGTTTGCGCCCAGTTTAATCCATGGCCTAGGAACAAGACATGAATTGAGAGAGAAAAAATTTTCCATCTTAGGCGCGGGAATAAAAAATGTAAAGATATCATAGGAACCCATGCCGTTTACTTAGAGTAAGTATAACATGAATTTATAAAAATGCTAAGTGCAAGTTAAATCCCTCAACACTTCCCTTCCTGTCCTTCGAAAGATTATTTTTGCACCATGCGTGATTTGCTGGTTTTGGCCATACTTGCAGCGGGAATACCCTTGGCCTTCTGGCGTCCTTGGATAGGTCTTGTCTGGTTCGTTTTAATTGGTTTTGGCAGGGTTCAAGATTATACCTGGGGTTCTGTGCAAAGCCAGTCCTGGTCTATGTACTACTCAGTGATCCTTGTCTTATCCTCTTTTCTTCATGGTTATTGGATGCCCATGAAGGATAGTGCTTTTACAAGGTTGCTGATAATATTTTCTCTGCTTCTAGGGGTGACGAATTTCTTTGCGATCGCCCCTAACCTAGCCTGGGAAGGTTATGGTGAGCTCTGGAAAACATTGGCAGTGATATTCTTTGCCATGAGCCTGCTTGATACTTCAAAAAAACTTCATTTTATAATTTTGGTTGTTGCCTGCTGTTTTGCCCTGCATGGTACTAAATATGGCATGCACAGCTTGTTGCGCGGGGGCTCCCAAATTCTCTTTGGTCCAGGAGGTAAATTCCCTGACAATAATGGTCTAGGCATGGTAACAGCAGTCAGTTTACCTCTGCTTGTATATTTTGCAGCCCATTTTCAAAACTATTGGGGTCGGTGGTGTTTTCGTATAGCCATCATTCCTCATGTTGCAACTGTCATCTTCACTTACTCGCGCGGAGCTCTGGTGGGTCTCATTACTGCTTCCCTAGTAATCATCCTCACCTCCCGGCACAAGTTTAAGGCTCTATTCATTTTTCCAATTCTTGCAGTCCTTATTTTTAACATACTTCCTGCTAGTTATAAAGCCAGGATTTCCACCATGGGCGAAGGATTGGAAGATTCTAAATATCAAAGAGAGGAGAAAAAAAACACATCTTCTAATGAAGAGCGCATAGAATTATTTAAACGCGGTTTACAGCTTACAAAGGAACGACCCCTGACAGGTGTAGGAATGGGAAATTATCTGATCGGCAAAGATTACTTTGCCTTGGGTGGGCCTAACCTTTTACCTCACAATAGCCTCATTTTGGCTACTGCTGAAGGTGGCTTTATTGTTTTGTTTTTTTATCTCTCCTTGTTTGTCGCATCTTGGGTTACTCAGTGGAAAAACATACTGCGGCCTATTACACACCCTGATGACCTCAGACGCAAGGCCCTATTCAAAGCTCTTTTCGCTTCCACGCTCACTTTTTTCATCAACGGGCTTTTCAACAATCACCCCTGGTTTGATCTCCATTTTTTTCTGTTTCTATTTACCATGCTTGCTGATAAACTGGAGCCTGTGGGCATGCTTAGCGACGATACACCCTAATTCAGATTAGGTGGGCTCATACTTATCGTATTCCGAAAAGACCTGGTATTTTGACCTTGTTGAGAAAAGGGATTTTGCCCAATAAACTTTGACTCAGATCTTTACCCAAAACCAGGGGTAAAGAAAGGCCTACGATGATAAGGGTAAACACAGAGCCCATTCCAACAAAACCCAGCCAAGAGTGAAAGCTCAACAAATTATAGTGTTTGAATATTTCCAAGGCAATTACAGCTCCAAACACAAAAAATCCCGGTCTAAAAAGGGATTCCCAGTAGAGAGACCAGGAACGGGTCTTCAAAGTTTTTGCTGTATAATAGGGTATCCAAAAGGTATCAAGCAAGGCCGGGCCCAGGGTACCCAAGGCCATTCCCATTAACCCCATATTAAAGACTTTCACAAACAAAAAGTAAAGTATCAAACTTACACCTAATTTTACCCATTCAATTAGGGCCATAACCTTAACTTCTCCCAAAGCCCAGGGTGTCATAGAAATGGCGGATCCACAACGGGATAATAATGCTATAGATGCCAAAATAATTGCGACTTGTGCTGAAGGATGAAAACCAGGACCCATCCAAAGATTAATAAAGCCCCCAGAGAGATAAACTATGCCCAGATACAGGGGTATAGAGATAAAAGCGGATATGCGGGTTACGCGGTAGAGAAGATTAAGCAGAGACTCTTTGTCATTAGCTCCGGCCCTTTGTGAAAATTCAGGATTGGTTACTGATGTGACTTGACCCACCAGATTATTAGCATAGTCAACAAACATCAAACCGATACTAAAATAAGCAACCGCGGTTGCACCCAAGAAAACTCCAACTAGTACGGATCCAGTATAGGACAATAAATTTACTGCGGTAATGCGCACAAAGCTCCAACCACCAAAGGAAAAAAGCTCCTTAACAGTTTCCCTTGTGATATCCCGGATCTTAATTTTTACCTGGGCTCCATACCGCTTGGCCCAAAACCTGATTTGCAACCACTGTAATAGTTGCAAACTCACTTGTACTATAGCCAAACCCACCATGCCATAACCCAATTTTAATACCGTTACGATTACACCCGCCCTTATTAGAGACGTCATGATCGCAGATGCGGAACAGAGGTCGTAGCGGTGTGCAGCTACCAAAAGCTGAGTATCGGTAGCGTTATAGAAACTAAGCCAGATGGATAAGGCTAAAAGAGGAATGGCAATTCGAATCTCTGGAAGATAGTGAAGAGGTGTTTTGGGGAATATCTGAGGAAAAATCCAGGCAATGACTAAACTTGCTCCTAAGACGATTACGCTTAAAAGTGTGTAAATGGCATAAGATGCAGCTACAGATTGACCAGCCTTGTCAATTTGGTTTTTGCCTAAATAAAAATTTAGATAACGCCCTGTAGTCACCCGCACACCCATGTCCACCATGCTCATGTAGCCGGTAAGAGAAATAAGGAGTGACCAGACGCCATAAATCTCTTTTCCCAGAGAGGACACGATAAAGGGGGACATGAAAAATACAGTCACTACCTGAACAAGATAACTGGCTGTATTGGTGGAGATATTTCTTAAAAAACGGTTTGAAAATTGATTCATGATAGGGGGCTTAAATTTTGGAGCTGTGGTTAGGATGGAGGGGTGTAGCTAGTTTTTTTAATAAAGGGAACCTCTAAATGCTTACGAGAACTATTCTTTCTGATAAGTTGGGCTGCCCTAAAGTAGAAAATAAACCCTATTCCTTTACATTAAAAAAGGCACATGGCTGATTTAACGGGATTTTTTCCGCGTAGAGGTACATTTTATCCAAGCCTATTGTACTTGATAATCTTAAGTAGTACAATCTTTATCCATGACAGAAGTATTTATCGGCCGGCAGCCCATTTTTGACACACAAGTACAAATAGTGGGGTATGAGCTACTCTACCGCAGTGCTACAATGAATAAGGCTGAATTTGCCGATGGAAATCATGCGACCTCTGCTGTAATTTCTAATGCCTTCCTGGAAATTGGATTAGAAAAACTGGTGGGCGATAAATGGGCCTTTATTAATTTAACCCGAAAATTTCTATTAGGTGAACTTCCCATCCCCCTCCAC
>Ga0116204_1000719_pt1 | contig 19100 bp, 26 predicted proteins | sample LakKivwa52mmetaG_FD_94481 | JGI IMG/M metagenome (GOLD analysis project Ga0116204, IMG submission 94481) | Anoxic lake water microbial communities from Lake Kivu, Rwanda to study Microbial Dark Matter (Phase II) - Lake Kivu water 52m metaG | ecosystem: Environmental > Aquatic > Freshwater > Lake...
AGACAATCCCCTACTTTCATTCCCCGAGATAACTCTCTATCAAATCAAATGGGCTCGTGAACAAACCAAAAAAGATTCCTACAAAATCATTAAAGGTAAGGGTGCTACTTATTACGGAATTGCTGGTGCGCTTAGCCATATTGTTGAATCTATCGCTCGAGATTCTAAAAAAATTATTCCTCTTTCTACTGTCTTAACTGGACAATATGGACTAGAAAATATTGCCCTCTCTCTTCCTTGCGTACTTGGGAGAGGTGGGGTAGAAACTGTAATTGATCTACCACTTACCCTCGAAGAACAAGCCTCTCTCAGATCATCAGCCCAAATTCTTGCTTCCCACCGCGACGAACTTTAATTTCATTTTTCATCATCAAATTACGTCGTCTGGATTGACTGTTTTTGCGTAGTGCAGAGTCGAACCTTTCAAGGAAAAATGACGAGTACTCCATCACGAGGAAATTTTTACCTGAAGTGAGCTTCGCACAAACAAAAATATGTCAAGATAGATGACATCTTACTTACTAATTTCCCCTAGTGTCAACAGACCCTTTTTCGCTCCTACATAATTTAGCACACCTGTGGCGTTCTTAATCCCCCACTCAATTGCCTGTTCGTATGTTTTTCCATACATTACTCCTGCCACCATCCCACTTGCAAAAGCATCACCCGCCCCAGTCGTATCAACTACTCTCTTCAGCTTTACGCCCTCGAAAAAACTAACTTTATTCTCGATCATCACTTTTCCACCCCTTGCCCCATCAGTCAATATAGTTACATACGCCCCAGGTAAAGCTTGGTGGCTTTGCCATAGAGTATCATCTCTATAATCTATTCCCCACAACTCTCTTGCCTCATCCCGATTTAGAAACAATATCTCCACTTTTGATAGCATTGATATTAGTTTTTCCTTTTGCTCAATTTCTTTCATACCAGGGTTGAGTGAAACTCTCACACCCTTACTTTTAGCCCAATCTATTAACGTTTTTAACAGTTGCATATTTCCACCTAAACTAGAAATGTGCAACCACCTAGTATCCAGTTCATCGAGTGGAATATCATGTTTAGTCAACATGGCAGCGGCTCCACGATGAACCATAATACTTCTTCCTCCATCTTCCGCAATCAACACTACCGACACGGCAGTAGTCTCATCTTGTTCTTGCACCAAGAATCGTGTATCAACTTGTGCATCTTCCAAATCTTTGTGTATGAGCAATGACTGTGGATCATTCCCCATCTCAGCAATAACAGCGGTCTTTAATTCTTTCCTGGCAAATGATACGCCAGTATTGGTAGCTCCACCTCCAGACACTAAAGCCACTTCCTCTATTTCCATCTTCCCTCCATACACACCACACAATGCAATCCCTCCAGGTATTTCGCTTGATTTAACCACCTGAAATTTCTCACTTCTCATATAAATATCGAGAACTGCCGAACCTATAGTCACAACATCATAATTACTCATAAAAACAGTCTACCACAGACTCGCTTGATCAAGCCAAGCCAAACCACTTTAAACAGCTCTCTTTTAAACTATTTATATCTAATCCAAACATCTTATAAAGATCGCCAACTTCACCCGATATGCCGAATTTATTATCTATTCCAATTCTCTTCACTAATACGGGCTTACTTTCACTTACTAGCTCAGTCACTGCACTCCCCATCCCTCCATCAATTTGATGATCTTCCATCGTAATCACTTTTCCTGTTTTTGCCACACTCTTCAAAATTGTTTCACTGTCTAGAGGTTTAATTGAGCTCACATTAATTACTTCACATTCAATCCCCTCTTTAGCCAATTCTTCTGCCACTAACAAACTGTCATACACCTGGATCCCACACGCACAAATTGTGAGATCTTTCCCTATTCTATACACTTGAGCTTTCCCAATCTCAAAAGGTATTTCTTTGGTAAAGTTGGGAGTATCTGGCCTAGTCGATCTAATATAAACAGGTCCTTGATACATACAAGCAGCCTCAACGGCCATTTTCGCTTGATTATAATCTGCCGGCACAATCACAGTCATCCCAGGTATTACACGCATAATTGCCAAGTCTTCGGTAGCTTGATGACTTGGACCATTTAATCCGGTCGCAATTCCTGCATGAGCACCCACGATTTTGACATTAGCTTTTGACAAAGCTACCGACACTCTAATCTGCTCCCAACTTCTTCCTGGAGAAAAGGTCGCATATGATACTGCAAATGGGACATATCCCTCGTTTGAGAGGCCAGCAGCCACTCCAATCATATTTTGTTCGGCTACACCTACATCAAAAAATCTCTCTGGATAATTATCTGCGAACTCACGAACTCTCGTCGACTCCGCCAAATCTGCCGTCAGCACGACCACATCCTCATGTTCACTGCCTATTTTTACTAGCCCTGCTCCCACTCCCGACCTTATCGCTTTTTTGTCTGCAGTTCTCCACTCTGGTATCAAATATTTCGTGCTATCCATAGTTCAATCTATAAAATGAGTAAGTAAATAATTTTTATCGACATGCGAGTAAATATTCAAGATTTTTCTGCGCGACACAAAGCAAACAAGCTGAAAAGTCCTGATAATTGCGCAGTCCGGAGATAATAAAATTTTTTTACCACTCATTGTGTATTCACCCCTAACTCTTGTAAAGCAACCTTCATTTGTTCCTCTGTCGGAACTTTATCGTGCCACTCCGGTTTGTTCTCCATGAAACTAACTCCCTTCCCCGCCAATGTATTAAGTATTATCATCACCGGCCCACCTTGGGACAGCTTTGCTTTTTCAAAAATTTTTTTCATGTGTTCCATGTCATGACCATCAGTTTCAAACACAGTGAGTCCAAAAGCTTCCATTCTCCCCGACACTGGTCCGTAGGTTGCCAATTGACTAATATAGTTTTCGATCTGAATTCTATTACGATCTAACACGAAGATTAGATTATCTAATTGACGTCTCACCGCAAAGTTAAAGGCTTCCCAAACTTGACCTTCCTGTATCTCCCCATCAGACAGAATGCAATAAACTCTTGGGGTTTCTGCTTGAGGGCGATGTCCGTACTTCATTTTGAGTGCGAGAGCCATACCTGTCGCCACCGACACTCCTTGCCCTAGTGGTCCAGAACTCACCTCTATTCCAGGCAAAATACCCCTCTCTGGGTGACCAGGCAATCGAGAATTAATTTTCATAAAACTATCAATTTCACTATGAGGGAAGTACCCTACTCTTGCCAGCGCAGAATACAAAACTGGACAATAGTGCCCACATGACAAAACCAACCTATCTCGCTCTTCCCATTCAGGGACACTTGGATCAAACTTTAATATTTCACCAAAAAATAGTAACGTCAAAAGATCTGCACTAGACAATGGGCCTGCCACATGCCCAGCTTTAGCTTTATAGACCATTTGCAATACATCAGCTCTAATCAAATTCGCAATCGATGATAAACTTTGGGCAGAACTCATGACCTTAGTATAGCTTAATTCATGAATGCAGATTCGTTCTTGTGATCACAGTTTGTGTGATCTATTTTATTCAAAGCCCGTTCCAACTCCATCATTTTGGGCAGAATATCATCTACTCCATCAACTATTTTAAACACATCCATTTCCTTGGCATCAATCAACATATTGTCATAGATTGCTCCAATAATAGGTCGCCAAAATGATCCAACTAAAATAAATGGTTTATGGTGACCATAATACAGTTTCGCCAGTACCCACGAAACACCCAGCTCAGAAAGTGTTCCCGTACCACCATTAAACATCAGATAGATATCTGATTGCTCCATCAGGCCATACATCCTCTCAATATAGTTATCAGTTTTGATTTCGTGATCAGTAATATTTGCTAAGTATCTCCCCTCAAACCCACTCGCATCCTCTGGATAAAATGTCACGGACACTGTTTCTCCGCTTACTGACTCTGCCCCACGGGTCGCCGCATCCATGATACCCGGCCCACCACCATTTACTATTACGTAACCAGCTTTGGCTAGTTTTTTGGCTGCATGGTATGCAGCTTGGTAATGAGGATTATCTGGCAACACCGCTGCATCACCAAAAAATGCCACCTTTTTAAATTTAATTTGCTTACTCATATCTCCCCTTTCCAGTAACTGCTATTAGCTCCAGCTTCACTTGCCCCAACTTCTATCACCTTTTGATAAGTCTCTTTATTTATACCACCATCTATTAAGATTTTACCTGAATATATTTTACGCAGTGATTTAATTTTCTCGATTACCCTCTCATCAAAGGGGGAACCTGATGTGCCTGTTGGAACTGATAAAAGCAGGATTGTCTGCGCTAACTCTAGACTTTCCTTTTCAATTTCATCAATGGGTGTATTTATTGCAAGCGCCAACCCACCTTCTCCACCATAGCTCTCAACTGCCTCGAGAAATAATTTTTGCGATCCCATCCGCTCAATTTGAGCAATTAATCGAGCAGGCTTGAGTGCCACACACTCCTCAATCCACTCAGTGGGGTCATCAACCATCAGGTGCATGTCGACTTCCAGTTTACTCAAATCAAATTCCTGCAAATCTGCCGGAGAAGGACTAAGGTAATCAGAAAACAATCCATCTCCTATATCGATATGAACTCGCTTGCTCTCTCGCTCAGCCAACAACACAAGCTTACTTCTAACCTCCTCAATATTAGTTTCCATGATAATTGGTGTAATCATAATTATTTTCCTTAACGAATATTCAAGTTTTCAATTCTATTTCTTCTCCGTACATGTCTTGTGTTATTAAGTTTTTCTGTTTCTAAAAATATCCTTACCCGCTCACACGCTTCTTCACTAGACATCCAATCTGCTGGGAGTACTAACACATTCGCATCTTCATGTTCTCTGCCTTGTACAACCACCTCATCATTGAAAGCAATGATCGCTCGCACTCTTTTGAATTTGTTGGCTACAATATCAACTCCGTGACCGCTCCCACATAGCAAAACTCCCCGATCGTGAGCCTCGCTCCCTTCAATCAATTCTCCTACCTTTATTGCAATATCTACATAATCATCTTCTGGATCGAGAAAGTATGCTCCCACATCTTCTACTTCAATGCCATTTTCTTCTAGCCAATTCTTAACCAATTCCTTAGTTTCATAGCCCCGATGATCGGCTCCCAGATATACTCTCATACTTAGATATTATCACAGAGATGTGGTTTGGAAGAGGCGACGATCGTTCCAACAGTTTAAATTGCATCTATAAATAGAGCAAGTTGGGGCACATTCCAATAAAAAATATTACGGAGAAATCTGGCAAGCTGGCTCCGAGCAAAGCGAGGATTGACAGATCGAGTACAAGAAAAATTTTGCGCTGGCAAAATTATTTCGCTTTTTGACTTGGAATTACGTCAACTTGCTCATCAATCTACCCAAACCACTCCGGACTCACAAACTTAATCATTGCCGACAACACTATCTGCTCATACGCCTGCCTACGATCCAATTGATTCTTGCTAAATATACCAATCGCTCCCATCTTCTGCTTCACATTCTCAGACTCACTTAATTCACTCATAATTGGACCTAATTCTTCCCCGTTACGAATTCGTTTCGCAATCGCATCTGGCAACTCAAAATACAACCCTCCTCCCAATCCTTCAGGTCCTCCTCTTTTCACAATACATACCCATGCACACTCAAACAATTTACCCTTACCACCTCTAAGTCCAGTCCAGTTTGGAGATGATGGATCAAACTCTGTTACCCCACCCTCAATCCCGACTCCATATTGCGCCTCTTGATCTAACTCAAGAACTGCATACGCTCTTTGTCTAGCTCCACTCATGGTTTCTTTCTCACTCATCGGCTGTGCTCCTACACCACTAGGAACATCTATTCCAAGTACTTCACAGTCACTCCAATACCTCTCAAAGGCATCCTCCACTGCTCCTACTTTTACTGGATTTTTGCTCCCTACTACTACCTTCATACCATCCCCAACTCTAATTTTGCTTCTTCACTCATCATTGCCTTTGTCCAAGCTGGCTCCCATACTAGTAGCAACTCAACATCTTCACGAGATACTCCAGGCATACCTCCAATCGCGTCTTTTATTAATTTATCGATAACTGGAGCTAATGGACACCCAGGAGTTGTCAAAGTCATTATCACTTTTACCCCCTGACTATCGCTAGATATAGTTTTTACTTCGACCTTATATATCAATCCCAAACTCACGATGTCTATATTCAGCTCAGGATCCATCACCTTCTTTAAACTTTCATACACCATGTCTGTAGATATCATTCTTAGATTATACTTAAATTCATGCAAAATTACCCGCTTGACTGGCAATCATGGAGTCCTCTCAAGCCCTCTTTGCTGAAAGTCCCATTCTGGGACTACCCACCCCTTATGCCCCAAAACGAACTCACTCAACCAACAGCTAAGGCTCCCAAACCCAAAATCTCACTTTGGTGTACCTGGCACTCCAATGGAACAGATATCAATCAAAACTTGGTCATCTCTCAGGCAAAAAAGTTTCTTACACACCAATATGTACCAGAGTACATCTTAGTGGACGACGGCTGGTGTACTTGGGGAGACTGGGATAATCCACTAAAACCTTCCTGGAACCACAATCTCAAAACCATGACATATCAGCTTTCCCAGCTCGGGTACAAATCTGGACTCTGGCTTGCACCTTTTCTAGTAGATAAACACTCCAGCATCTTTCAGACTCACCCTGAGTATCTAGCTAGGGATAGCTCAGGCAACCCCATTAACGCCTTCATGAGTTACCCCCTACTGAATCGCATCACCCCAAAATATCTTCTCGATGTAACCAATCCCCAAGTCACAAATTACCTTCGTAGGATTCTCGAAACCGTTATTAACGGTTGGGGATTCACTCTTCTAAAACTAGATCATCTCTATGCTCCGCATTTTCACCCCGACCCTAGTCATAGTAGTAATGCATCAAGCGCAATCTCATCTTTATTTAGGCACATAGATAATCACTATCCCCATGTTTATACAATTGCATGTGGAGCACCTTTTAATGATGTTTTGGGGCATGCTGATGCTGTCAGAATTAGCAAAGACATCAATTCACCCATCCTTCAACCGATATCGCCTCTTGACCACTTACTCTACCTTAAGAGAAAATCCCTTTTAAATCAAAAGCTTGCCATTGCCCAGAAGATCCCAGAACTCGCTGGTCACATCGACCCAGATGCTTGTATAAACGTAAGAGATGCTAAAAATCACCACGTTCTCTGGGAAAATGATAAAATTGCAGTCTTTGGACTAGGATATAACCTATGAAAAAACCTACATTTTCGATTGTTGTACCCACTCTGAACGAGGCTCGCTATTTGCCAAAATTACTTACAGACTTGACTGCTCAGACCTTCCAGGATTTTGAGGTAATTATTGTGGATGGTGGCTCTACTGACAAAACACTTTTTCTAGCCAAGGAGTACAAAACCAAGCTCAACCTCACTATCCTCAACTCCCCCAAAGCCCATGTATGTACTCAGCGTAATCTAGGTGCTAAACAAGCCCATGCGGATACACTCATTTTCTCTGATGCCGACAATCGACTCCCGCCCTACTTTCTCCAAGGCACCAAATATCGCTGGGAAAGTAGTCATGCTCACATTCTCTCATTCTCACTCAAACCAGATAAAAACACGCCTCAAAACAACGCAATTGCTTTAGCTATGAGCACTTTCTTAGAACTGCAAATAAACGTCAAGCCAACTTGGCTGTTAGAAGCAATGTTTGCAATTGATAAAATTGCTTTCGAAAAAATTGGGGGGTTCGACGAATCTATGGATTATGCTGAAGGGAGATCTATCATTCAAGAATCGCTTCGACTCAATCTAATTATCAAACATGTGAAAGATCCACTATATTCTTTTTCTTTTCGACGTCTTCGTAAATATGGTATCGTCAACATGGCTAGTCGTATGGCTAAACTAGAATTAGCCCATTTGATAGGTAGAGAAATCTACAATTCACAAGCAAAGAAACTTTATCCTATGACCGGTGGTGCTTTATTTTCTCAACCTAGAAAAGTCAAAAGTAGATTTCTCAAAAACATCGCCAAGCTTCTCAAAGATCTCTAACCACCAAAAAACCAGCCTCTTGTCTTCTGACTCGAAAACTGGTTTTTTGAGCTTTATTAAGCTTTTTTGAGAACGGGCATACCTGTTCTTTTAGTTTCTACTACAGTGTATCCTGCTGGAACTGCATCAAGTGCTTCCGCGCGGACATCTCTTGCGAAGAAATAAATCTGTTGCATGCGACCATTTTTCAAAGTTACCTTTTTACCATGGAGGTAATAAGTAACGCCTTTAGCGTTTTGGTATGAAAATGCCATAATATTATTTCACCCCCTTCCTAAACTAAATCTTCTAAATCTTTGTCTGGATTCCAGACCTCTACCTCTGGTTATACCCTGGTAGCATGAGGATGTCAAGGATTATCTAATCTGGAAAACTAGCACTCTCTATCGCTAAATATATCGCCGTATTGAGCTTAGTTGCTCAATTGCTGAATACTTGAGTCAATTTGATTAAACTCTACTTTGGAACCATTCAAAAAGAAAGTAGGTGTCCCACTGAGTCGATATCGCGTAGCTGCTAAAAGATCAATACTCACTTTGTCTTTGACTTCTTGACTCTCCAAATCACTTAAGAATTTGGTCTCATCCATCTCTAAGCTTTTAGCATACTCAACAAATTTATCACGAGGATTTTCCAAAGTTCCCCACTCTTGTTGTTTGTCAAACAATAAATCATGCATCTCCCAAAATTTACCCTGATTATCTGCCGCTTCAGAGGCGTAAGATGCCATTTGGGCATTTTTATGAATTGAGATCAAGGGGAAATGTCTATACACCAACTTTACCTTGCCTTCATATTTAGCAAGAATTTGCTTTAGTGGCGCTTGAACCGACAGACATGCAGGGCACTGAAAATCACTAAACTCTACCAAGGTAATCTCTCCTTCTCCTTTAACGTGCACACTTTCTCCAGCCACATCAGCCACAGGTTTATCTGCATTCTCTCCAAACTGCCATAACATCGCCCCTACTCCCAAAAGGAGACCCAATGTCACAACTGCAAACATAACTATCGATTTCATATTCATAATCTAGGTCTCCCTTAAATTCTTTATTGTGTTAACTATATTTCATATTTATAAAGGAGGCCAGACTCTAGCTTCTCCTTCATAGATCTCAATAGCTCCGGTTGGGCAGGATTGAGCTGACAATAGAACATTGTCTTCCTCATCAACCCCATTCTCAATTATCTCGACCAAATTCTGCTCATTTAATTTGAAAAAAGTGGGAGAAATCGCCACACACGATGCTGCTGCAATACATTTAGATTGAATTACTTTTACTGTATATTTCCCTACTTGTCTGATTAACTTATAGTCGTCTGCCATAATCTTTTTCCTAACTTACTTTTTACCTTCATATTTTGCACGATTTTTATCGCGCGATTGAGCTTCTATAATACCACGACAAATAGGACAGTATTCTGGTTCAGCCAATCCTCTATTCTGGTAGAGCTTTTGCTCTTCCTGTGACCAAACAAAATTATTCTGACAATTTTTACATTTTATCTCTCTATATTCCATATATCTACTCTTAGTTCATTTATGTAAATTTCTCATGATAAATATCATTTTTATTCATTCCAAGCGCTACTAGCTTCTCAGATATCGCTAATACTTTGTCTGGTCTACCACAAACATAAGCCACCCACTCATTCATTCCCTTTTCATCAATCGTCGCAAAATCCTTACTCAAACAATCTTGTACATGACCTCTGCACAAACTCCATTCCCCACTTCCTTGTGACAAAACTAAATCATAAACAAAATTTGGATAAATTTCAGCAAGTCTCGCCAAATTGTCTAGAAAAAATAAGTTTTCTTCATTTCTCATTCCCCAATGTAGGCGGATCTGCCTTGTTTCGTGCTTATTGATCAACAAATCATTGATCATACTCCAAATCGGCACAATTCCACTTCCCGTTGCAACAAAAAGGAGCTTACTTGTAGATTGTCTATCGGCAACCACAAATCTCCCAAGCGGTCCAAGAACCTCTACCTTAGATCCTGGTTCGAGGTTTTTCAAAAACTCGCTTCCTATCCCATTTTCCAATATCTCAGCCAAGATATGGAAACCATGATTATCCTCAGTTGTACTTGCAATTGAATAACTTCGCCGCTCGCCTTTTTCGTTAATCTTAAAAGAAATATATTGACCTGCTTGATAAGCAATGCGATCAGGACTTAGAAGCTCAAACTTAACCATCAAATAACGCTTACTCTCACTAACATAGTATTTGTCTGATACTTGAACAATATATACTTGTGGTTTACTAAATTCCATAAAGGCATTATACCTGCAAATTGCTATTCCCAAGTTTTTATCTCTGTTTGAGGCAGAGCTAGCTTCCTGGGAGTAGTCAGCAATAGCGTTATACTCACAGTGATGACCACCATCCCAACTACCGCAAAACTCCTAGTATCACCCACTCTTTCATTCAAGAAACCTGCGATAATCGGCCCAACTACGTAAGCCCCACCATACATCGCCGCAGACATTCCCATGATGTGTTTTTTGCCTCTTCTGGCTCTTGCTACTAGATCAGTGTAGACAGAGTCGATTAGGGGCCAGGCAGCCGAGAGAGATGCACCGACACAAATAGCTGCCAACAGCATGAGAGTTATATTAGATATCCACCAAAAACTTAAAAGACTAAGGCCAGCCAAGAGTAAGAAAGTTTGAGCCCAACGTTTTTTTCCATCATCAATTCCCCATTTTGCTACCACTAGCCCTACAAATAAAAACGGCAACATGTATGCCGAAACCAACCATCCACCACTAAAATGAATCTCAGACAATCGATCATTTAACACAACGCCTGTAGTCCAAAAGGTTGCATCAATTACTCCCCCCATCAAACTTACAAGCAATATTGGCCACACTCTTTTACCCAGTACAATCCAGTGTCTAATTTCTTCCACAATACTAATTTCTTCCCACTCCAACTCCTCAGAAGTTTTTTGAGGTAGGTTGATTAACATAAAAGCCAAATATCCAATTATCAGAATCCCCATCGCACTTAGCACTACCACCCTTTCTCCCCACTGTATCAACCATGCTCCAATTAATGGACCCAAAAAATAAGCTAAGCTCCTCACCATCCCGATTACCCCCCACACACTAGACCGCTGATCTCTAGGAGCTACTGAAGCCACAAACTGCTGAGTCATAAAAGAATCAAGTTCGTAGTAGATTCCCCAGACAGCCATTCCCATGACTAGAATTGCAACGTATTCCCACCAAGTATGAGAAAGTAGGGTAAGTAAAAAAATCATTGACCCAAGCATTGCACCACTCGCAATTCTCCTCACCCCCACCCTCCTCAGTAATTGCGGAAAAATCAAATCAACACATACCCCCACAAGCGATGACACAGCCATCATCAATCCCATTTTTACCGGTGATCCAAGTGTATTTTGCAAATACCCAGGAACCCAATCAGCCAAAATACCATCAGACAATAAAATAAAAAATAAAATTACTAGAAAAAATATTATTTTATTCCACATGACTTCTATCATATCCTGTTAAAATATCAGTGTCACTGTGTGTCTGTGACGCTTATGGAAATAATCAGTACACAAAATCAAAACGCAATCAATCAAGCCTGTCAGGCTCTTTCTCTGGGGAAAATAGTCATCTATCCCACCGAAACCTGCTACGGCATCGCAGTTGATGCTACCAACCCAGATGCCATCACTCAGCTTCTATCATATAAGGGGGATCGCCACCGCCAAGTTGCAGTCGCTGTTTCTGATGAAGAAATGGCAGAAAAATATGTCACTCTCAACGACATGGCACACAATCTCTACAATCAATTCTTACCTGGTCCCATCACTGTGATATCCGACTCCCTTCATAGACTTGACTCTCGATTAGAATCTGCCACTGGAACGCTTGGAATTCGCATCCCGAACTATCCTTTTTGCCTAGAGTTAATCAAAAAATTCGGTAAACCTATCACTGCTACCTCTGCCAACACCAGTGGCAAAAAAGAGCCCTATTCACTAGATGATTGGCAAAAATATACTACTCCCAACAAGCAAAAAATGGTCTCTTTTTTTCTCGATGCCGGCAAATTAGCAGATCGTCCAACTAGCACTGTCGTCGACACTACTTTAAATGACCCCCAAATACTCCGCCAAGGTGGCCTAACCATCCCCAGTCTCTCACCCTCACTCATCTCTCAGCAAATCGAGAGCACTTTCGCCATCGCCCAAACTATCCTCACCAAACATCTCCCTCTCACTCGTCGCTTCCCCCTCATCCTTGCCCTCCAAGGAGAACTAGGAGTCGGTAAAACGCAATTTGTGAAAGGGGTAGCAACTACACTCGGCATCGACCTGACCATCTCCTCCCCCACCTACACCTTAATGAAAGAGTACTCGTATCATTTCTCTAAATACGCAGGCACACTCTATCACATCGATACTTGGCGACTAGCTGATCCAACCGAACTAGAGAGCACTCTCCACCTCAAAGAGATCCTCCAACCCGGCAATATCATCGCCATCGAATGGGCGGGCAAAGCTAAAAACATCCTTAAATCATATGAACAAAACGTACCAATTTTAGTAATCAATATCAAAGAATTAGATGTAAATACCCGCCAAATCACTTACTCCTTTTCTACTCCAGAGTGGAGTTAAATCATCGAATATTTCGTCCGCCATTCTTCTAACCTTTCCGGACTCGCTTGTGATCCATCTAAATCATTTTTCATGCCCGGCCTAAGCTGAATATGGGCGTGTGGCACTTGGAATCCATAAACCATTTGTCTTACGGGTTGCCCCTCATCAATTTCTCTTATATGTCGTGCCACTTTTCCTGTCACCTCGTAATAATCACCAAGATTAGGCACATCCCACACCCATTCAATGTGTTCTTTAGGTATTACCAACATCTGCGCCGTGGTCTTGGGAAATACATCCAATAACACTAAATACTTCGTGTCTTCATAAATCTTATATGAAGGAATCTCTCCTGCCACGATTTTGCAAAATACACATTCTGTCATAAAGCTACCTCCTAAAATGTATAATACCACTCATGAGTAAAGAACCCACCATCCTCTCGATCGAAACCAGTCTCGACGACACTTGTGCCGCCATCACAGTAGGAACTCGCGTGATCAGTAACGTGGTTTCATCACAAACAAGCCACCATGCCAGCTGGGGAGGCACTGTCCCAGACATTGCCAAGCGACTACATCAAGAGTGGCTCCCCAAGGTAGTAGATCGCGCTCTTCGGCAAGCAGGCAATCCCAAGCTTGATGCCATCGCGCTCACCATCGGTCCCGGCCTGGCTCCCTCGCTCGAGCAAGGCATCACTTATGCTCGTCTGCTCGCTACCAAGTGGGATCTACCAACCATTGCGGTCAACCACATGGAAGGTCACCTCCTCTCTTCATATGCACAAAACAAATTCGGCAAACCTGTCCGAAACTTTAGCGAGTCTTGGCCAGCCCTCGGTTTTCTTATTTCCGGTGGCCACACCGAACTTGTGCTAATGAAAGACATTGGAGATTACGAGCTCCTCGGCGAGACTCTAGACGATGCTGCCGGTGAGGCCTACGACAAAGTCGCACGTATGCTCATGCTCGGCTATCCTGGAGGCCCTATCTTGGCCGAGATGGCCAAGTCAGGCACTCCCAAGTACCATCTTCCAGAACCCATGACCATGCGCAAAGACTTGAGTTTTAGCTTTTCAGGACTCAAAACTGCTGCTCGCCAATTTCTCGAAAGAGAAAATCCAAAATTTACCAAAGAATTCATCCAAGATTTTTCTGCCTCATTCCAACAAGCCGTTTTCAAACACTTGATGACTCGCTTTCGCCGTGCAATTGACCTTTATTCGCCTAAAATGATCCTTTTGGGAGGTGGCGTGGTCAGTAATATCGATTTGCGCAACCTGACCCGCTCTGTCGCCAAAGAATATGGTCTACCTACCTATCTCCCCTATACCAAAAAACTAATTACAGACAATGCTGCCATGATCGGAGTCGTCGCCTCTTTCAAATTCGCTCGTGGAGAATTTACCGATCCAAACATCCTCGACCGCCAACCCAATCTCAATTTTGAAAAATTAACTCTCTAACAATTTCTTTAGCACTTTTACTGGTAAAGTTAAACATTTAATTCTACCAGGATTCACCTCAAACCCAATTCCTTTCTGTACCAATTCCTCCTCACTCATATTCTTAATCTCTTGCAGAGTACGGCCTAGTAGATACTCACTTAACTTACTAGCACTTGCTGTGGTAATGGCACACCCTATTCCCTTCCACTTTACATCCTCTATAGTCTTGGATTTACCTATCTTCAAATAAAACTGAACCATATCGCCACAACTAGCGTTTGAGTCTCTTTCAGACAAAATGTCGCTTCCTTCAAACTCCCCCTGATTCCTCGGATGCTCGTAGTGATCCATTACATCCTCTCTATACAAATCCATATGTTATTTTCATTTTTTAAATATTTTTTTGACTTTATCCAGAGCCCCAACTAATGCATCAATATCTGTCTTAGTTGTGTAAACATTAAAACTTGCTCTCACCGAGGCACTAACTCCCAAATGATTATGCAAGGGCATCGTACAATGATGTCCTGATCTTATCGCTACTCCCTCCGAATCTAGAATAGTTGCTACATCATGTGCATGTACTCCTTGGTACTCAAAACTAACCGAACCAGATCTTAATCTACTTTCTTTAAAGCCAAGCACTCTCAAGCAACTTACATCGCTCAATTTTTTTAATGCGTAATTTACTATTTCTTGATCATGCTTCACTACGCTATCCATACCTATATTTTCCAGGTATTTAACCGCGCCCATGAGCCCCACTGCCCCAGCTACATTAGGTGTCCCTGCCTCGAACTTATCCGGTAACTCTGCCCAACGAGAATGATCCAAGTACACCTCACTTATCATTCCTCCCCCTGTTAAAAAGGGAGACATTTCAGTCAAGATAGATTTTCGACCCCAGAGCACACCAATCCCCATTGGTCCAAGCATTTTATGTCCAGAGAAAGCGTAAAAATCACATCCTATTTCATTCACGTCAACTTTCATATGTGGTACGGCTTGGGCACCATCTACTAACACAATAGATCCGACTTTGTGAGCCATTTTTGTCATTTGAGAAACTGGATTGATGGTCCCTAGCGCGTTAGAGACGTGAACTATCGCCACCATTTTTGGCTTCAACTTCAATTTTTGCTGGAAATCATCCATATCTAAGAGTCCGTCCTCAGTTATTCCCACCACTTCTACTTTCGCTCCAGTTCTACGTGACAATTCCTGCCACGGCACCAGATTTGCATGATGCTCCATTATAGTTGTCATAATCACATCATCTTTCTTGAGATTATCCATTCCCCAACTGTACGCCACCAAATTAATCGCCTCGGTGGTATTGCGCACAAAGATTATTTCTTCTGCTTTAGCTCCAATAAATTTCGCAACAAGTTCTCTTGCTTCGGCATATAATTGCGTCGCCTCATCCCCCAAAGCATGAGCTCCACGATGCACATTCGCATTGTGTTGTTCGTAGTACTCTTTCTCTGCTTTTAAAACTATCTCTGGTTTTTGACTCGTCGCCCCGCTATCAAGATATATTAGCGATTTGCCATTCACTTCTCTACTTAAAATTGGAAAGTCTTTTTTTAATTTTAACGGATCAAACATGAGTTTATTATACCCCCAACCAACCTACGACGATCTGTTCACGTGCTTCCTCTTGACTTAATCCTCTGCTTTTCAAATACATCACTTGCTCAGAGTCAATCATTCCTACACTCGCCCCATGACTAGCTTTGACATTGTTAGCTTCAATCTCTAGTTCTGGTTCAGCGACACATATTGCGGTTTTATCTAATGTTAAGGCTCTTAACTCTAAATAGTCATTAGTTTCTTGAGCTTGCTTTCCAATTATAATCTTTCCAAACAACCTTACTCTAGCACTTTTACCCACTACTGCTCTGATTGTGATCTTCCCTGTTGTTCGCTCAACTTTGTGATCAGCAATCACTCTAAGCTCATAATCTCCTGGATCACGCGCATCAACTATCCCGATCCACTCTAGGCTCTCCCCCATCTTCTCAAAAGGAATGAGTACCTCCCACTTACCTGGCTTGTCGTAACACTTAATTATTTTATCCATTGATATCCTTAAAAAAATAATTGAATGCAGTCGTGCTCACAACTTGCAAAACGCTTCGTAGCGCGACTGGCGCGAGAACCGAGGCAAATTTTTCACCAGAAAAATATTGCCGGTTTTGCGCTTGGGAGTACGACGAATTCAATTCAATATTCATCCTACACTCCCCACCATTTCCATCTTAACTAATCGGTTTAGCTCAACTGCATATTCCAGTGGCAACTCTCCCACAACTGGATCCAAAAATCCCTTTATAATCATTGCTTCAGCTTCTTCTGCTGTAAGCCCCCTACTCATCAAATACAAAACTTGCTCTTCTCCAACTCTCGATACGAAGGCCTCATGCTCCAAAACTGCATCACCTGTCATAATTTGATTATTTGGATAGGTATCACTTCGACTCAGTGGATCTAGGATCAGAGCATCGCATACCACTTTACTCCTAGAATCAATGGCGCTAGGGACTATTTTGACTTGACCTCGATAGCTACTTCTACCACCATTTTTGCTAATAGATTTACTCACTATTTTTGAGGTAGTTCTTGGTGCCAAGTGGATCATCTTTGCACCTGCATCTAAATGCTGATCTCTCCCTGCCACCGCGATCGAAAGCATCTCTCCATGAGCACCCTCTCCCTGGAGAATACAACTTGGATACTTCATAGTTATTTTAGATCCCAAATTACAATCCACCCATTCCATTCTTGCATTCTTTTCCACTATCGCTCTTTTTGTCACTAAATTATAAACAGTTTTATACCAGTTCTGAATGGTAGTATATCGAACTTTAGCCTTCTCTTTGACGATCACTTCCACGACTGCACTATGCAAACTTGCGCTGGAATAAGCCGGTGCCGAACACCCTTCCACATAATGAACGCTTGATCCATCCTCAGCTATAATTAATGTTCTCTCAAATTGACCAGCATTCTCGGCATTTATTCTGAAGTAAGCTTGTAGTGGGAGTTCGACTGTAACATTTTTTGGAATATACACAAAACTTCCTCCACTCCAAACAGCAGAGTTTAGCGCAGCTAACTTATTATCACCGTAAGGCACTACTTTGCCGAAATATTCTTTCACTAATTCAGGATACTCCTTAAGACCTTGGTCCATTGACAAAAACACTACCCCGATTTTAGCTAATGTTTTCTGTAAACTATGATAAATTACTTCACTATCATATTGACCTCCTACTCCTGCCAACAACTTCTTCTCAGCTTCCGGCACCCCAATCGCATCAAATACTTTTCTTACACTATCCGGCACTTCCTCCCAACTCTTATATGCCTGATCGACTGGCTTTAAGTAGTAGTGGATATTATCCCAATCAATGTTTTCCAAATCAGCTCCCCATTTGGGGGTTGGCATTTTTAAATACTGTTGCAATGCGAGTAAGCGATACTCAAGCATCCATCTTGGCTCACCCTTTTTAGCAGAAATGTCTCTGACCAATTTTTCCGACAAACCTTTTTTCGCTTTATAGGAGTACTTATTTGTACTAGATTTAAATCCCAGCGGATAATTTTCCATAACCCTTCTCCTCGATTTCCTCAGAAATTTCTACTCCTCCAACACGATCAATTTTTCCTTCTTTCATTACACAAACTGTATTTACTTCTACATACTCCAGCAATTTCTTATAGTGAGTGATCAATATTATGGCTGCGCCTTCCCTTTGAACCTGTTTAATTATTTTAGCCACCATTTTAAGTCCATCCACATCAAGACCAGAGTCTATTTCATCTAGGATCGCTACTTTTGGTTTCAACAGTAATAATTGCATGAGCTCTAATCTCTTTTTTTCTCCCCCACTAAAACCTTCATTCACATTTCTACTTATGATAGATTTTGATAGACCGACTAGCTCAGATAGAGTTTCTAATTTTTTCTTTAATTCGACCAAGCTTTTATATTCTTTATTCTTCTTTTGAAAAGTAAAGATTGCATCATAGCTCGCCCTACACATATTAAAAAGTGAAACTCCTGGTATAGTAACAGGATTCTGCCAAGCAACAAACAAACCATTTTTAGCTCGCTCACTCGCATCCATCGCCAACATATTTTTACCCAAGAATTCAGCTTTACTATTAGCATCTATTTCATATCTAGAATCACCCATCAAACACAGAGCAAAAGAACTTTTTCCACTTCCATTAGGCCCCATCAGTGCAACCACTTCCCCTGGATAAATCTCAAAATCCAGACCATTTATAATTGATTTTTCGGCAACAGAAACTCTTAATTTTTGAGTTATCAAGATTGGATTATTCATTTATATGCCAAAGTCAGTTAACTTATATTTAATCAAAATATCGTTGATTTCATCTGTAAGTTTACTCATCATAGATTTGTGTGGACATTTGTCGGCTAGAGGACAAGCCTTAGCCCCATGGACTAAGCAAGATGCCGTAGCTACTTGGCCATCTATTGCTTCAACCACATCTTTCAAAGTTATGGTTGCTGGATCTCTAGCTAGACTATATCCACCTCCACGACCTTCTTTTGCAACGACAAGCTTAGCTTTAATTAAATCCCTGGCGATCTTGACCAAAAAAGATCTTGGCAACCCATGATCTTGCATTGTCGATACAGATACTAATCCTCCATTATCTTTATTGGCCAACAACGAGACCATCATCATTCCATATTCAGTTTTCTTGCGGAATCTAAAAGAGCTCATATCACCTCCAAGGTAACAAGTAACTATGGTCATTCTAATCCAAGTTTAGGAAAAATCAAGTTAAAAAAGTGTGACTTGCACTCCACTTTCTTTCTTTTCTGTTGTTTTAAAGTCCAGTTTCACGCTGACTGGCTCGTTCCACTTGTTTTTAAACTTTAACTCACCATGTTTAAGC
>Ga0116204_1000721_pt1 | contig 19086 bp, 17 predicted proteins | sample LakKivwa52mmetaG_FD_94481 | JGI IMG/M metagenome (GOLD analysis project Ga0116204, IMG submission 94481) | Anoxic lake water microbial communities from Lake Kivu, Rwanda to study Microbial Dark Matter (Phase II) - Lake Kivu water 52m metaG | ecosystem: Environmental > Aquatic > Freshwater > Lake...
CCATTATGCCCCCCTGCTGATCCACCCATACGTATACGGACCCTGCCTAAGGGTAAATTCATGTCATCTACCAAAACACATACATTTTCTGGGGGAATTTTATAAAAGTGGCATAATTGTTGTATAGGCTCACCTGAGCGGTTCATGTACAATTGAGGCTTTGCCAATAAAACACTCTGCCCGGCAATATCAGTTTTTGCAACAAGTGCCCCTTTTTGTTCTTTCCAGGAAGAGGAGGGCAGGAGTGAGTCTAAAAAAATAAACCCTGCGTTGTGCAGGGTTTCCTTATACTGTGAGCCTGGATTTCCCAAGCCGGCCAGCAAAAACATGTAATGAGTTTATTTCTTTTTAGCTTCAGGTTTTTTAGCATCGGCAGCTGCAGGTTTTGCTGCTGCTTTAGGAGCAGGTTTGGCTGCTGCCTTGGGTGTTTCTTCTTCCTCTTTTTTGCGGCCACGGGAGATGCCGTAAAGCGCAGTTTTAGGAGGGGTAACAATGACACCTTCGGGAAACTTAATATCGCGTGTGTAAAAAACAGTTCCGGCAGTGAGTTCAGAAATGTCTTGGGTAAAGGATTCGGGGATATCTTTGGCTTTACATTTGACACGAACAAACCGTTTCATAAAGCTGAATTGGCCACCTTGAGTTTTAACTCCCACAGGAAGGCCCGTGGTACGAACCGGAACCTTTACTGTAACAGGATGATCTGCATCTATACGGATAAAATCAACATGCTCTATAGTGCGGATTTTTACCTTATGCCAGGAAACACTGTAAATCAGAACTTCTTCTGAACCGGTTTCGTGAGTGATGGTAATGCTTTGATTGGGCTTTGCAGTAGCGACCAATTTAAGAAGATCGATATGTGAGACTGCAATACTAACGGCTTCTTTTTTTAAGCCGTAGATGATTCCGGGCACTTGGCCATTTTTACGAATGGCATGCAATTTTGAGTCTGGGCCCTTGGTACGATTGATTGCTTTGAGTTCCTGATTCACGAGAACACCTTTGATATTAAAGTAGCCCTGGCTGGGGTGGCTGGATTCGAACCAACGAATGACAGGACCAAAACCTGTTGACTTACCGCTTGTCGACACCCCATCCTAGGGTGAGGGAGCATAGTAGTCATTTTATGATTGGTTTTCAAGGCAAAGCCGAATCTTCCCCGATTTTTTTTATCACAAGACCAAAAAAAGTGAATTGAATTGGGAAAGGGTAAAGGAAAGCTAACTTAAAAATAGCTTACAAGTGTAAAATCGTCGAAAAAGGAGTGCAAATTTGCCGCTACCCTAAGGAACACAAGCAGCTAAAAGAAAGCTCTTGCGCAAAGAAATAAATAAGGGAACAGGTGTTAGGGGTTGTAATCCTGGGTTCAAGCGAGAACCAAATAGCACATGACAACAAGAATAGTCTTATTTAATAAAGGTAAAATGGTTGGGGCTGTTTTTTAAAAAAAGAGAGTTAGAAATGGGTCGCAGGACTACCTAAAAGATGAGCCTCCCTAAAAACCCACAGAGCACCAAAGAGCATGCCGATTAGAGAAGTTGCATTTTACAGGGTGTAAATGAGGATTTGAAGATGAGCGTAACGAAGTATGTGAGCATGAGGGCAATTTTTAGAGATTCCCAATATTCATTTATAGATTACCCTTTGCCCTTAAAGGGCTTAGGCAGAATTTAAAATTGATGAGGAATGAGAAATTGGGTTAGGGAACTGTACCGGCATAGAGGACTCATCTTTTTGTAACTGGCTTGTGCACTGCGCAAATCAGAGTAAAAGGCATACAGGGATGCGCCGCTGCCACAAAGCCCAAAAGCTAAGGGCTGTGACTCTTTGATTTTAAGTGCACATTGCTCAATGACCGGATAATTTTTGTAAACAGTGGCTTCAAAATGATTACCCAGAAGTTTATGTAGATAGGGCGAATGCGGGTTTGCTGAGAGGGTGTTTACAAATTGATTAAGAGTAGAGTTTTGTCTGGGTTGTAGGTTTTGATACGCCAGGGCTGTTGATACATAGGCGCGTGGGGTTGCTATTAAAACCCAGGGACTTTTTGGGCTAGGCAAGGGTGTAAGAAGCTCTCCCTTGCCCTGGCCTAGATAAGTCGAGTGAGGCTCAAGGAAGAGAGGCACATCTGCCCCTAAACTTTGGGCCATTACTTGGAGTTCCCCAAAGGGTACTTTTAAATTCCATAGCTCTGCGCAAATTAAAAGAGCTTGGGCTGCATCGGAACTTCCCCCTCCTAAACCAGCGCCATCGGGAAGGTTTTTTTCGAGATAGAGTAAGGCTCCTTGCTCGACTTTATACTGTTCTTTAAGAAGAAGAGCGGCTTTGTAAACCAGATTATCTTGCGGATTCAGGGTGACGGGGCGATTTGTTTCAAACACCAGCGTGGAAGCATAACGAGCTGTCAGGCTATCGCTTATACGCAATTTTTGGAAAACGGTTTGTATGTTGTGGTAGCCGTCAGATCGTTTATCAAGAACCTCAAGAACCAGATTTATTTTAGCCGGGCAAAACCTTTTTAAAACAATTTCGGAATGAATATTTTGCAGTGCCGTCATAGTTGGGATAAAGTTAGCATAATAAGGCTCTTAAGAGCTGGGATTTAAGAAGGCGGAACTTTTTGCTACTTTTATGAGTTTCTAAACAGGCCTTGATATAAACATACAAACGCCGTTTTTAAACCTGCACCATCTATAGGGATAAGGCATGAGTTTAACTTCTCCACCACGACACTTATTGAGTCTGCTCGACCTCAGCTCTGCACAAGTTCAAAATTTACTCACCTTGGCTGCGCAAACAAAGTCAGATTTTAAAAAGAATGGCCCAAACAATCTGCTCCAGGGAAAAACAAGCGTCCTTATTTTTGAAAAGCCCAGTTTGCGTACTCGAGTCACTTTTGAAGTGGCGCTTGCCCACTTTGGTGGTACTACCATAAATCTGCAACCCACAAGTATATCCCTCGGTAAAAGGGAGAGTGTAGAAGATGCTGCAAAAAATTTAGGGCGTTGGGTTGATTGCATAGTGGCGCGCACATTTCAACACAGTCTTGTTGAAGAACTCGCCAAGTATGCCCAAGTGCCTGTTATAAACGCACTCACCGACTTGTTTCATCCTTGTCAGGCCTTGGCCTTTGGGTTAACTGCTATAGAGCATCAAGGCTCGCTACAAGGGAAAAATGTTGTTTTTGTAGGTGACGGCAACAATGTCGCCAATTGTCTTGCAATTTTATGTGCACATGTTGGGGCTAATTTCACCCTGTGCTGTCCCCGCGGTTACGAGCAACCCAAGTTTTTGCAAGAGCGCTTGTCTTCTGGGCTCGGTCAAACAGGCAAAAATTACAGTATCCAATACAATCCCGAAATAGCCGTTCAAAAAGCCGATTTCATATACACTGATGTCTGGGTCAGTATGGGTGAAGAAAATATTGGAGAGCAAAAAGGTAAAGATTTTATTGGTTACCAAGTGAATTCTAGTTTGCTTAAAAAGGCACCAGCCCATTGCCAGGTGTCCCATTGCCTGCCTGCCCACCGTGGCGAAGAAATCACCTCCGAAGTTATGGATTCCCATCAAAGCATCTGTTTTGATGAAGCCGAAAACCGTTTGCACGTGCAAAAAGCTGTTTTGCTTGCCCTCTTGCACCCAACCTACACTCTTTAAGACAATAAGTGTATCATGCTTGAAAGATCACCTTTTGGAATTCCTGAACTCGATGCCCTTTTGGGTGGCGGTTATATAAGCGGCTCTGCCAATATCGTTGAAGGCGCCCCCGGAACAGGTAAAACAACCTTGGGAATGCAGTATATTGTGCAAGGTATAGAAAAGTACCGCGAGCCAGGCCTCATTCTTACCTTTGAGGAATTTCCCAGTCAGTATTATCATGATGCCTTGGGCTTCGGTTGGGATTTACGCAAATACGAGGAAGCAGGCCTTCTTAAGATTATTTTTACACAACCCCAAGATGCCTTTCAGGAAATTGATGAAATGGGCGGTAAGATTGAAACCCTCATTGATGAAATGGGTATCAAGCGTTGTCTCATAGATTCGCTGACTCATTTTGAGGCCGAAACTTCAGATCCGCACGAATTGCGTCATATCGAATACCAGTTCCTAACATCTCTCAAACGCGAAGGGCTAACAAGTATACTCCTCAGAGAAAACGATAATCTCTTAGGTCAAACGAGTTCTCTATCCCAAGCACCCTTCCTGTCAGATAGCTATACCATGCTGCGGTATGTGGAAATTGACTCTGTTATCAGTAAGGCTATGGTGGTGCTTAAAATGCGAGGCAGTCAACATATAAAGGACATTCGCGAGTTCAGCATCACATCCAAGGGTATAGTTTTATCTGAAAAATTTTCGGGTCAAGACGGTATCCTCAGCGGCACTCCCATGCGCGCAGAAACTTCAGCATTTATGAGCGCCTTTGTGCGTAAGGGTAAGGGATCTTAACATGACCCAGTCACCAGTTTTATTCACATGCCTTTTAGGGTTATTAGGAGTCTGGCCCTGTCTAATTGCCCATTTTTATTACTTAAAAGCAGGTAGAGGTATACATTATCTCTATTATTATGCATCATTATTGGTATTTCTAGTTGGGCAAGTTGTTCTTAATTTTTTTTCAGTTTCGCATCTGTGGTGGGGTGTTATTCTTTTATTTCTAGGGGCTCTATCCTATATAACCCTTTTGTCACTTTTGTATCGTAGCATGATGAGTATACGCAAATGATACTGAACTTCTTAACTCCGCCCATACTTGGTTTTGTAGCTACCCAATTATTTTTGCTGATATCTTTTTTGGTTCTGGCTGAATTATCTCGTGTATTGGGTCAGGCTTTAAAAAAAATTCGCTTTTACCGACTCTTCTATGTCTCAATTGCATTTGTTATTGCAGCTTTAATTGTCAGGTTTATTCCCGGATCGTCGAGCAGCCTGGTCTATACATTGAATCTCTTGTCTCTGGCTCCGGGTAGTTTGGTAGCAATCTATTACTGGTACTGGATTATCCCTGAATTAAGGAATTAAAATGGCAAAAATATTGGTAGTAGATGATGAGAGAGATATCGCAGATCTCATTAAACTGGTTCTCGAGTTAAAATCTCACGAAGTTAGGGTTGAAACTGATCCAGAAAACGCTGTATCAATGGCGCTGGGTTTCGAACCAGATCTTATCTTGCTCGATGTGGTTATGCCGGGAGTTGATGGGTATGATATTCTTCGCGAAATCCGGGCGCAGGTCAGCCTTAAAGAGACTCCAGTAGCGTTTTTAACCAGCAAAAACAAGTCCCTAGACTTTATGGTGGGTCTACACATGCTCAAAGTTGACGATTATATTACAAAGCCCTTTGGTAAAAAAGATCTTCAAGACCGGGTCGAAAAACTTCTACTCAAAAATCATTAACCCGCCCCTTAAAGGGACGGGGCAATAATTAAAGCGACTATACTCATCAGCTTAACCAATATATTGAGCGAAGGCCCGGCTGTATCTTTTAAGGGATCGCCCACTGTATCCCCAACCACTGTTGCTTTATGGGCCAGCGAACCCTTCTCATGAAGAATCCCTTCCCATTCCATACCCCTCTCAATTGTCTTTTTAGCGTTATCCCAAGCACCGCCTGCGTTGGCCTGAAATATAGCCAGGAGCACGCCTGATACTGTTACACCTGCTAAGACACCAGCAAGGGTAGTCGCACCAAGGGACGGCATGAAACCAATAAACACCGGTATACCAATGGCCATAAGCCCCGGAAGTATCATCTGCTGCAAGGCTGCCTGGGTGGAAATACGGATGCATTTTTCATAATCAGGTTTGCCATCAGCCTGATGGAAAATTTTTATTTCCTCCGAAGAAGCCGTTTTAAGTTGGGCACCATGTTTGCGCAAAACCTCAAGCGCCGCTTTAAGTTCTGGAATATCATTAAATTGTCGTCGTACTTCTTGTACCATGGACATGGCCGCATTACCCACTGCATTTAATGCCATGGCACTAAAGACATAGGGAAGCATTCCGCCAATAAATAACCCTGCCATGACGCGGGGATCGCCCAAATCAATGACTTTAATTTTGGCTGCATGCATATATGCAACAAAGAGCGCCAGTGCGGTTAGAGCCGCTGAACCTATGGCAAATCCTTTTCCAATGGCTGCAGTAGTGTTACCCACAGCATCAAGCTTATCTGTACGATCTCGCACCTCCTCAGGTAGCTCTGCCATTTGAGCGATACCACCGGCATTATCTGAGATAGGCCCATATGCATCTACAGCTAATTGTATACCTGTGTTAGCTAACATTCCCACGGCAGCCATAGCAATGCCATAAAGACCTGCCAGTTGGTAGGAAAAAACCAGGGCCATGGAGAGGAATAGAATGGGAAAGCCTGTAGACTGCATACCCAGCCCTAATCCGGCAATAATATTTGTAGCGGCGCCAGTAGTGGATTCACGAGCTATATTTTTGACATGTTTGTAATCACTGCCTGTATAAACCTCTGTTATGTATCCAATTAACAGGCCTGTAGCAAGACCAATTAGAGTAGCCCAATAAACTCGCATGCTTGTGTAAGTCATCTCTTCATGGATCCATTGTGTGGGTAAAATCCATTGGATAACGAAATAGCTAGAGAGCATAAAAAGGCCTGATGCAAAAAAACCGCCATAATTGAGTGACTTCTGGGGGTTTTGGCCTTCCTTGACGCGTACCAAAAATGTTCCCGCTATACTACAAATAATCCCCAGAGCCGCTAGGGCGAGCGGTAAAATGACCGCAGCCAAACCCCTGAATTCATTGAGTTGTGGCAGGTAAAACAAGGACAGGGATGTATCCGTGGAGAGTGCATTCATTAAGCCGGGCAAAAAAGTAGCTCCTAGTACCATAGCGCCAATTAGGGCACCTGCATAAGATTCAAAAAGATCTGCACCCATACCTGCAACATCACCTACATTGTCACCTACATTATCAGCAATGGTAGCAGGATTCAAGGGGTGATCTTCGGGTATACCCGCCTCTATTTTTCCGACTAAATCCCCACCTACATCAGCTGCCTTGGTATAGATGCCTCCACCCACACGGGCAAAGAGGGCAATTGTAGATGCTCCTAATGAGTAGCCAGAGAGGATAGAGAGTATTTGAATAAGGGTGTATCCCGAACCTAAAAATTTGAAAAAAATTATAAAGAGTGAACTAAGTCCAAGTAATCCTAGGCCTACTACACACATACCCATTACAGATCCACCTGAGTAGGCTACGGCTAAAGCCCGAGTGAGTGATATTTGGGCAGCAGCGGTTGTGCGCACATTGGCCTTTGTGGCAACCCGCATTCCCAAGTACCCGGCTAAGGCGGAAAATCCTGCTCCCAAAATAAAGGAAAGAGCAATAAAGGCACTGGATTGTTTGTTTCCATAAGCATGTACAAATAAAAATGCGCTTATACCGAATACAACCCAGGCCAGGATTTTATATTCGGATTTTAGAAAGGCCATAGCCCCACGAGCAATAAAACCTGCTACCTGTTGCATTCTAGGCGTCCCAGGATCTTGTTTACTTATCCAGGCAGTCTTCCAAAGTGCAAATACCAAAGCCAAAAGTGCAACAGCAGGTAAGGTCAAAAGTAAGACTATCATGAAGTATTCCTCAGCTGATTTTAGTGGGGAGGTTTAAACTCTGATAGATTGTACTGCTTTCTTAAGGTATTTAGCCAGACCCAGGAGGGTTTTGTTTGTAAAAAAAATTTGAGGAGTCGTGATTTGCTCCACTGGGTTTGATTTAAGGCTAAATCAAGTTGGCCCTTTTGTGTTTCAATCAATACACGCAAAGTAAAAAGCCTTGAGGCTAAAAGTGGATGTGAGGAAGAAATGTGGCTGGGCCAAGGATTGTGAGAAGCAGGTTGAAGAGTGTTTAGAAGCCAATCCTCAAGAGATTTAGGTTCATAATGAGTTTGAAAGGCAAGGTTCAGTTTGATGGCCATCAAGGCCTCTTTTAAATTCCGTGGTCGTTCTCTGTGATGTGCAGATTGAGCCTGAATTCCTGTAATGGGTTCAGTAATACGAACACCATTGAAAGTGCGATTTTTGTTCTGTCCCCCCGGGCCGGAGCCATTAAAGGCTTCCAGTTGGAGGTAATGGGAACAATTTTCAGGTGTTGCCAAAAGTATGTTTTGGAGAATCGGGAGAGAAAATTCTAGAGGTGTAGTTTTAGGGTTAATCACTATTACGGTAGTTGGTGACTGGAAAGTGAAGATCTGAACAAGGAGTTTAAATTTAAAGGCCGCAGGTATATGCGCACAACTGGGGTGCAGTTTAGGGACCGCTCTTGGGGTTAAATACACCTTTATCCAGGAGGGCTTTTAGATGATTTTGTGTAGAAGGGTTAAGGCGCGTGGGTACGGAAGTACTGATAAGGGGTAAATTATCCAGTGTGCCAGTCAATTGCCCAAATGAGTATTCAATGAGGGGTTGAGTTTTTATGTTCAGGTTTGTTCCCTCAGCTAAAGAGGTAATAATATATAGGAATACCTCCTGGTGTTCCTGAAAGGTTAAAGTATCGCTTATAAAAAGGGGCGTTGTTTTTCCGGCTGGAAGGATTTGGGGCCCAGATCTCAAGAGTACAGGGGACTGACTGTACTTGTCAAAGGTCTCTCTAAAAGTAATACCTTGAAGCAAGGCCTCTTGGGCGTTTTTTTTCTTGTTGTCGGCATAGGCAAATAGACTTATACGAATTTGGTATGAATTGGGATTGAGCATCAAGGCTGAGTCAGGACCACTGAGGAGGGTGGAGTCCCATTCCTGATTAAGACCCGATTGAAAGAGGGGTTGTATACGGATACTATCAAGTCCTAGGGAAACTTGCTTTAAGGCATTTAATTTTTTGGCATCCTGAGCAGTTGTATCAGGGTCGGGTACCGAGGAAGGATCAGTATCAGGGCAGGCTATTAAAAGGAGTAAAGGAAAAAAAAGGAATGTGTGTAGAATTTTTTTTAGGAGACAGCTTGAGGGTTGTAATTGATCCATAGATCTGCCTTGCGTTTAAAGGTACCAGAAAAATAATTCAAATCATGCAAGGGTGGGGCAAATCAGTATAAATACTCCGTCTTATTAAACAGGTATTGAACTGACTGTTACCCCTAAGGGATGTCATTACATCCTGGTTTACAAGGATCGACCAACAAATCCTATATAATACCTAGGCGGTTTTGTTCATCAACACAAATATGGAACGATGTTTTTAGTTTAAGATTTTTAGTTTCTTACCTGATTTACAACTCGCCGATCTTACGGGCACACTTCGGACGGTTGTTTTAGCTTGTTTTTCTGACTTGTACGCTCTTTAACACTCCGCCCTTGCAGATACCACAGGAGATATAAGAGCTAGAATGCAGTGAGCAGTCATTATCTTGTAAGTTTAAGAGCACTCGCCTTGGTTAACTGTTCGATCAGCAGCTGTGAGAAGCATTCCTATATGCCTATCAAAGATGTTTTATGCGGGGGACAGGTAAAAAAAGCATCAATAATAGTCCAAAGTTGACACTCTTCTATACCAAAATCATGCTTGTATGGCAGCATGATTGAGTCATTTTTCTGCTTTTCGTAACTGTTATATAGGGTCGAAAGAGGAGTTTTTTCATTCATGCAAGTAAAAAAAAGTTTTTTTTTAAAAAAAAATCATCGAAGAAAAATGGATTAAAATAACCCTTAAATAGATATATCACCCTTTGTTTATAGGGTTTTCATATTTGTGTATGTATCTATCCAAGAAATCCCGTCAACATGCGTATTAAAAAAATACTGTACTTCACCTTGCGAAAAACTTATAATTTCATTCAGCTATCTTTACGGATCGATGGTCAAGATCCGTTCACTGTAACAAAGGAGATCACATGGCAGTCAAGAAAGCAAAAAAAGCAGCTCCAAAAAAAGCTGTTAAGAAAGTAGCCCCCAAAAAAGCAGCTCCTAAAAAAGCAGCAAAAAAAGCAACAAAAGCAGCTCCTAAAAAAGCCGCTCCAAAGAAAGCAGCAAAGAAGGCAGTAAAAAAAAAAGCCTCTAAAGAAGGTGCAGCCCCTGTAAGATATAACGAAACCAAAAAAAAACAGATCCTAGCCTTCGTTAAGAAAGTTAATCAGTCTCAAGGTAAAGGTGGAATGGCAGAAGCAGCGCGTCAATTTGGTATGCAGCCTCTAACAATCGCCCGTTGGATTAAAAAATACGGTTTCTAATATTTTAATTACTGTAAAGAATAAAAGGATGGCCTTGGCCATCCTTTTTCTTTTTTTCAGACTGAGCATCATAGCTTAAATCATCTTTTTTTTGGGTAAAGTGAAAAGAACCCTTTTCCAACAATCCCTATATATGGGGTTTGTGTTTTTTCTCGAGCAGGTTCACATGGCCTTGCAGGAGCTGATTTTCTAAACGGATTTGTTCGGGGAGAATTTTGCTGGGAGATCGAGGATAAAATTCTTTGTGTACACGAATTTGAGGTTCAATGAAAATGCCCTCAAGAAGGTGTGCTAAAAAGGATTGCGTGCAGGCAACACTGGCATTACTACATACAAGATAAGTCATGAGTTCTTCACTTACAGCACCCTTGGGCAGGCTTGGAATACAGGCAGGGCAACCAAATTTACAGGAACAATCCTGTAGTATGCGTTGACAAAGTGTGAGACAGCCGTGCAGGGCATCAAACACTTTTTCGGCATAACCTGCTCCGCCTTCTAGGGTGTCATGAAAAAACAAAGCACTCTGGGCTTGGTCATGTGGGGCAAAAGAGGCGATGTCTGTATCAGTGTCGGCCGGGTCAGCAAGACAAAAAGAAGGGGCGACTTTTTTTAAAAGGTGGGCTAAGCCTAGCAAGGCGGCCTGCATATAATGCTTCTCAAGACCCACAAACCAGGTTCTAAACTCTTCAGCAGGAACTAGAGCAAAGCCCAAAGTATTATAAATAAAGGGGTCTAGAGTAATTAAACCATAACCTACATTCTCAAAAGTGTGTTCGCGGATTTTTTTATAAAGCTTGGGTTGGGTACTTACCTTTATGGAACCAAAGGTGATACCATGTGCATTTAGCTCATAATTTTTATGTGAATGTAAGAGCTCGGTACGGTGCTCCCAGACTGCTTCAGTAAAATAGTGCACAGAAACTGGGGCGACCTTACAGATTTTTTGGTCGAGGTTAAGATCAAGGGAAATATATTTTTTCCCAAGATGTTGATATATGGCATCTTTATAAAGGGTTCCGCGTGCTCCCACAGGATCAATTTCACCAATGACTTCGTCATTGCAAATAATGTCAACATTGGTGTGATTTATACCCCTTAGGTGGATGCCCCGGGTAGGATAATCGGGTAAAGTATAGTGGTAAAGACCCTTGATCAAGGTAATTGATTTTTGCTCTTCGAGGACCTTCAGTGCGCTGGACAGAAAGGGTTGAGGATAGTGACTGTCTTGAGGAGATAAAGGAAGTTCGCCCGCTGCACAAGCCAAATGCTGTATGAGTATATAGGGATTAGCAGGATTGATCCAGGCCTTTTCTAGTGGAGTTTGGAAAAGGTAGTGGTTTTGATGCATAATATATTGATCGAGTGGCGCCTCGCGTCCAATTAAAACTAGGGTTGACGCTTGTCCCCTGCGCCCTACACGACCCGCCCTTTGCCAAAGAGAGGATAAACTTCCAGGATATCCCAATTGTATACACAGGTCAAGATCACCAATATCGATACCCAGCTCAAGGGCGCTGGTACTGATGATACCTAGTAATTGCCCTTGAAACAGGCGCTTTTCAAGCTCTCTTCGTTCAAGGGGTAATAAACCACCCCTGTAGGGGGCAGTCTGCGTAGCCAAAGAGGGATGAGCAGATATGAGAGCCGTATAAAATCGCTCTGCCTCTTGCCGGCCCTGACAAAAAATTATGGTGCGTACTTTTTGGTGAATAGCTTCTTTGACCAAGGGCAAAGCCAAAGATGCAGGACCTTTTCTGACCTGGTTACCGGATTCAGTTGTATAAGTATCGGGATTAAGTGTGTAGACATGCCGCGGGGGGCTGGGAGCAGTGGTGCCTTCGACAAGTGTAAAACTTCGGTTGAAAAGTTTTTCAGCAAGTTCGACAGGATTACCCATAGTGGCCGAGGCGGCAATATAAGTAGGATGGCTGCCATGAAAGGTACAGATCCGTTCGAGCCGGGTAAATACATTTGCTACATGACTGCCAAAAGCACCCCGGTATATATGAACTTCATCCACAACAACATATTTGAGACCTGCTAAAAAGTTTTTCCATTTGCGGTGGTGATTAGGTAAAATACCGCTATGCAGCATATCGGGGTTACTGATAATAAAGTGTCCACTAGACTCGAGGCGTGCACGCTCCTCGCGTGGAGTATCGCCATCAAAGGTTCCCAAATGTTTTTCTTCAAGCAACTGGCCAAGAAGTTGGCCTAGGGTGCCTTCTTGATCGCGTGAAAGAGCCTTGGTGGGGTAAAGAAGCAATACTGTGAATTTTTCAGGAGAATTGAGGTAGTCATTGAGTATGGGTAAAAGAAAGGAAAGTGTTTTACCGGTTGATGTACGGGAGGCAATGAGGGTTGATCGGCCTTGGGACACTTCTTCGAAGGCCCTGAGTTGGTGTCGATACAATTTTTCAATACCACTTTTATGCAAAACCTGATACAAAGAGGGGTGAATTTGGTTGGGTATAGATTCCCACTCCCCTGCTTGTGCAGGTAAAAAAGTTTGCCCGGTAATTTGGGGCGCTAAATGGGTTTGGATCCAGTTTCTGATTTCTTGTGACATGATTTACTTCTCTGTCGTATGTGTATGTGGTGAAGGCTAAATAAGGATAAATAAGGTGTAGAGTAAATGAGATTTTCTATCAAAGGGAATCTTTAGAAGACGCTTTCTGGTTTACATTTGAGAGTGTGAATAATCAAATCCGCGTTAATTTTGGTGGAAAATTCAGTATTATGCTTCGAGTTCTACAGTGCAAGTATTGGGCCTGTGTTTATAAGTTTTTTAGGCCTATTTAGGGACTCTATACCGTTATCGTGATGCCAGGTCTGCATGTTAAACGCCAAATCTCAGGGATTCCCTAAAATATAATTATCTACTCATTTGTGCAGGTTTTTGTGTAGAAACCGATTTTTTTTGTTTTTTTCCCTATTAAACAATACCATCCCCGCTTTACCATTTATTTTCAGGCTCCGTAGAGAAGCACCAAGTTTTATACCCTTAAAATATTGGTGATTTTTCTTTCATACATTCAAACAAATATTTATACTAGAACCAAGTTTCACACTCAACCTTTTTTAAGGAGACAAAATGGCTGGCAAATCACTCACACAAGCTCAAGTAGTTGCAAAACTCAGCGAAGAGCTCAATCTGCCCAAGGCCCAGGTTAAAAGTTTTTTTGAAGCGCAAGCACAGCTTGCCTACAAAGAAGCAAAAAATGGTTTTACTCTTCCTGGCCTAGGTAAGTTAGTATTGGTTCAACGTAAGGCTCGCATTGGCCGTAATCCTGCAACTGGCGAAAGCATTAAAATTCCTGCTAAAAAAGTAGTGAAATTTCGCGTTGCTAAAGCTACCAAAGATGCAGTTGTTCCTAGTACCGCTGCACCAAAAGCTGCTGCACCAAAAGCCAAAAAGAAAAAATAATTTTTCTGGGTAATTTTTTCTTCTATACAAATCCCGCTACGGCGGGATTTTTTTTTTCGTTTTTTTAAAATAACCTTTGTAACGGTAAAGTAGAGTCCAGCCGAGTTGTAGCTTGCAGTATTTAGCTAGGGCATACAGGAGCTTTTCAATTACATCCAGTGATGAACTATTGAGTTTTAGGGCAAGTTCTATACAGTTTGTGGCAGCTTCAAAATCTCCTAAACTCAAAAATACCCTGTACTTCCCTGAACATTTTTTGGCGAGCATCTTTTGTAATTTTTCCTTTGAAAGAGCTAAACCAGTTTCTGTAAGGTATTCTGAGAAAATTTGGTAGCTTTTTAGAATCTCACCTTGATACTTCAGATTTTTACCCATTCCTTCCGAAAGTGATTGGTCATGTATCCGTTTATATACATGTGTAGAAAGGTCTGATGTATGGCCAATAGGAATGTTTTGTAAACCCTGTATCCAATCGAATAAATGGTCTTCGGCTGCCCTTAAGGGATGCCAGGCCTGGGGACGGAGGTGTGCCTGATTCCATAAACAACTGGAAGTCTGCCAGGTGAGTTGTACTAAAGATTGTGGCAGTATGCGGTCTATATGCTCTTTACTTAGGCCTAATAACTTTCCCTGGGGCTTACCCCTTGCGTCCGCATATTCTGTGGTGGAATAAGTCATGAGCCAGTCGGGATGGGCCAGCAGGGTCTTTACATTATCCAAAATTTTATGGGGATGGATAAGATCGTCGGAATCTAAAAACTGAATAAATTGTCCTGTGGCCTTTAAGAGGCCTGCCTGACGAGCAGCGCCAGGACCTGAATTTTGTTCAAGCCTGTGAATGTGTAGAGATAGGTTTTCCGTGCGGAAGGGATAAACCAGAAATTCATAACCCTCGGTGGAAGCGTCATCTACTACAATAATCTCCAAGGGGCGGTAGAGTTGTTGTGCAAGAGACTCAAGAGTGGGCACAAGCAAAGAGTGACTGTTATAACAGGGTATAATGACAGAAACCAGTGGACCCAAAGGGCTCAGTACATGTTGGGTTTTGGAACCCTTCATGATTGACCACCCAGAGGGCTGTGGGCTAGATTAAAGGGGAATAAAAAAACATTCAAGAGTTTGTTCCCGCCAAGGTGAGGTGGGGTGTACTGGAGTAGTGGTATTCCTGGAAAAAGCGCTCTGTCCTTTTTTTTCTGAGTAGAATGTGATTGCCAAGGGGGTGCAAGGGTAAGCTACTGATTCCCAGAACACAGGCTTCCCACAACAAATTTTTTGACATTTTTACCCCTATGCTTTTTTCGGCTTCCAGCAAACGCGAAAGCTTGCTAGACTCAGTATTGATAAGGCATTCAGTATAGATATCTTTTAATTCTTCGGGTAGCTCTATCTGGTTTAGCAACTCGGGGGTTGTGAGGATATTGTTCCAAAGGTTGTACTGCACCTGGAAGGGATGCAGTTCTCCTTGGGCACTCAATAAAATTTGTGAATTCAAAGTGGGGTGCCTGCTTGTATACCATACAGAAAACCCGTTTGGAGGTTTACCAGCCTTGATAAGCTGGTATAAAGCTGAGGGAGCGAGATGTATCCAGCGTGGGTCTGGTGTTTCAAAGGCAAGTTTTTCGGGATACCGCAGATGTGTTTGGATGATGATATGGCCTGGCCCATAGGGCCCTGTTTCTATGGGATTAGAAGGGCCAAAGAGACAGACGCAGGGTGTTCCCACAAGGGCAGCAGCATGCATAGCATAAGTGTCCCCGGTAATTAATTGGCTTACTTGACTGAGTAGTGCGGGAATTTCGTGAAGCTGTGTCCGCCCGCATACATTAATAAATTTATCAGAGTCTTGAGGGGAAAGTAGTTTCTCAAGGGCCTGGCATTTTTCGATTTCTTCAGGTGCGCCCAAGCAGACTAGAGTTTTATTGTCATTTATCAGCATGTTGCACAGTTCAGCCCAATAAGAGGCAGGCCACATCTTTCCAGGCCAAGCAGCCCCCGGTTGTATGGCAAAGTAATTTTCTTTTGGGAGTTTTAGATTCCACTTTTCTCTGATAGGTTGAGCAGTGCGAGCGTAGGTGTTTTTCAAGGGAGCTGGGTGTATAAACTCTTGTACATTTACACTCATGGCCCATAAGTCTAAGACATGAAAAGGGTTTTGAGCGCGGTTGGTTGGAATGGCAAGGCAATGTTCTAAGGCTCTGCCCCGTATACTGGGTGTACTGTTACACACGAAATCAAGACCCACCCTTATTTGTGAAGGTATATAGGAGTGCAGGATTCCACCCCAAATATCCTGGTAAAGGTTCACGGTGAGATGAAAAGTTTGGGATGAGAGACTTTTTAGCCATTCTTCTAAAAAATTAAACCCTTCAGTTGTTTTTCCGCTACGGTCAAAGGCCTTAAGGGTAGATTGCGGAAGTATCCAAGTTTTGTTTATGCAGGGAAACAATTTGGGCAGGTTATGTGCTTCCTGGCCAGTTAAAAAGTAGAGTTCTCGTTGGGGATCGGCCCGCGACACAGCCAAGGCGAGCTGAAGGCCTAATAAAACATCACCCGGATTGTATGGAAGTATAATGAGGTTTGGGTTCATTATAACCTTGCTCCTGTCGGGTCTGTTTGAGGCAGAGGGAATGGTAGAGGAATGCCATCATCTCCTGATTTGTGAGTATTTGCCCCAGGGCGATTTTATGATTAAGGAGATCCAATTCCTCACGATGGGTGGTGTTACTCAATGCCGCATGCCTTAAGTGCAGAGGCCAGGTTTGGGTGTACTTCTAGTCGATCTAGAAGATCAAAAAGTCGAAATTCATCCTCTACTATACTATTCATCCCCACAACCAAAAGCCTATTTTTATTTGAAAAGTTCTCAAAAAGGGGCATACATTCAGCTTCTAAATAGCTCAATGCACCAAAATCTAGTAGCGCAGTTTCTGCGAGTTCTAAACCCTGGCGTAGGGTTTGGAAAGTCACCCCATCTGACATGATTCCCTTGCATATGTATATATGAATGCCCGAATGAGTTTTGGTTTCAAAGGTGAATTCAGGTAGCTGGGAAGTACGATTTACCGCATTCTCCCTGGGGGCCATGACTTCAAATTCAAGTATGGTAGAAAAAATATTGAGAATTTTATTGAGATTAGTGGAGTGTAGAACATGGGTAAGCGATTCACTTACATTAACTACACCAAAGTAGATCTCCTTCTCTGTACAAAATTTGTATGCGTTAATAAGAATTCCTAGACCACCGCTGTAAACCATTTTAATCTGTTGGCAATCGATCAAGATAGCATCATGGGATGATTGACAGAGTTCTCGCAGGGTTTCAGTAAATTTATAGATACTATCTGGCGTATATTCCGTGGGAAAAGCCAGGGTCCTGTATTTGATAGATTCAAAGGTCATAGTATTAACCCCTTCTGATTAACTTAAGTATGTTGTATGGGACGAGTCTGGATTCCATCGGGAGTATAATAAAATTCGACATGGGAATAACCTTGCTGGGTAGTGAGGGTCTTATCATAAAAGACAAGTTTTGTTTTTGGAGGACAACCTTGACTAAAGCGTATATAACCTGGCCGATTTTTAGGTTTGCTTATTTCTATTTTCAGCTCCGCGATTTTACCCGTCACATAACGTGCTTTTTTTTGGAGTTCGTGGAACTGAAACACTGTTTGTTTAACTTCTGCCCTTATTTTTTCGGTTGCTTCTACTTCGGGATTATGTAACATCTTTTGCATTCCCTTGAGTCTTTTTTCCACTGGTCCAGTAGATTCAATAATTCTAGAAAGTAGTTTTTCAAATTCGCGCAATTGCTGGTTCTGGTCTTCTTCAAGCTTGTCCAGCAAAACGAAGGTACACTCGTTAATCTTGTTTATAGGGCATTCAATCGTCATAGATTGGTAGGCGGAAAGTTGAGAACCGATGACTTCGCAATTTTTTTGCAACTTGACTAACATTCCCCTAACGCTACAATTGCGCATAGAATGGCTGATGGAAATTTCATTTTCAGATTCAACCTTTGTGTCCTGGATGCGGGATAGGGAAATTGGACCGTGAGCAGAAAGGAGTGCTACATCTTTGCCAAACACCCCTTTTTCTATGCATATGGAACCAGTGCGCGAGTTAATCGTAGAAGCTTCTACAGACCCTGCAATGTGTATGCTGCCCATGACATCAAGAGAAAAACCACTTAAAACAGAGCCATTAATGATGACATCCCCTGAGTATTTTATATTTCCTGTTTTAAAGTTGACATCTCCTGCTATACAAAAAAGCTCACCTACACATATTGTCCCTTCATGTCTGTAAAGATATCCTGATTTTGCAGCAAATAGCTGTCGACCTTCCAAGTCAACATTTGTGTTGAGACCAGCAGGTAAGTCTCGATCTACGCCTGGTGCAGGTGGTAGTGGATGACCAAAAATATCTTGACCCGATTTACCTGGTTGCAAGGGAATTTTTACAGCTATCAGGTCTCCTTGAGAAATTTGTTGTATACTCTGGATATTTTTAAAATCAACCCTTCCATCTAAAAGCTTTATGGGTTTAGCATCGGGGTCGATAGGGACTTTTTCCTTAATTTGGGCATCTATACCATTTTGGGGCAGAGTAGCTGTGGCAACAATATGATCCTGGTTCCACATTTTTTTGCGGAGGATATCTGAAATAGCTGCCCAATTGATACCTGATACAACTTTATATTCAAGAAGTTTGTACTCAATTTCCTTCATTGAAAATTCGAATCCCCTTTGTTCCAGTTCCGCATCAATTCGCAGGCAAGCTTCTTCGGGACAACAATTCACAGTTATATAGGGATCTTTTTGCCGGTCATAGACCACAAAATTCGGCCCAACAAAATCTGATTTGCCGCGTGCTTGGTCAATTACCTGACAAATACGAGGCCAGTCAAAATTCATTATGTCTTTGCTTTGCAAAATTTCGAGTAATGATTGTTTACTGACTACGAGCTCATTTTGAGGGGTATATGTGAGGTACACTCCATCCGTTTTCCTTTCCCACTTGAGCAAAGGACCGCTGAGTTCTTCTTCCAAATTCATACCCAAACATTATAGGATGGTCGAGTGGGGGATTTCCACAAAATGTTTCACCGGATAAGTGTCCCATGGGGGTTATATCATCTCAGAAAAAGGATCAAAATTCCGATAATCGAAAGGGCTTGCTAGGCGCAAGCCTTTCTTCGGGTGAAGATTTTAAAACTCAGTCGCGATGAGAAACTCAGGCAATTTAGGGTCTGCTGAACAACTCCATTTTTGCAGCAGACCCTAATTTTTAATGATAAGAAGGAGGGGTGGATCTGCGTCCCCCCTCCTCTTTGCTCGCTCGCTAGTGCCTTCACTTACGATCAGGCACATAACGCTTCGCTCGCAAATAACCTCCCCCCGCTAATTAGGCTGACCACAAGTACAAGGGTTTTGATAGATATCCCGTTGTTTA
>Ga0116204_1000723_pt1 | contig 19020 bp, 30 predicted proteins | sample LakKivwa52mmetaG_FD_94481 | JGI IMG/M metagenome (GOLD analysis project Ga0116204, IMG submission 94481) | Anoxic lake water microbial communities from Lake Kivu, Rwanda to study Microbial Dark Matter (Phase II) - Lake Kivu water 52m metaG | ecosystem: Environmental > Aquatic > Freshwater > Lake...
ACGATACTAACAGTAAAAGCCTCAACACCAAAATAACGAATAGCGTCATACAACCGCCAGGATTTGTTTTCACTGCGGCTACGATAAACATGCTTGTTCCAACGTACCAGCACACTTTTAATCTCTGTGGATTCGGTCTTAGCTGTAACACCAATGTAAAAGTCGTTGCCGCGCTCAATCATATATATGATATGGGTGCGATCGTTGCGTTTTTTGCGTGTGACTTTGCTATCCATATTGGTATTATATTAAAAATACCGTTTTAGGTCAACCAAAACATGCATTATAACTCATTGTTTATTAATACTTTTCAAAATCTAAATTTTTCAGTAGTGTACCAACCCAGTTGTTTACAACAACCTTACAATCAACAATGTTGGCCTATACAATATCCTAAGGTTGCATGGTCGAATAATACAATAGTTATTATGCATTGTCAAGACTTTGTGTCTACACAGAATCAACGGTGTCTTGAACTTGTTGCAATTGAGCAACACTTTGGTGTTTGGTCTGACCGGGTAATTGTTATACACTGGAACTACAACCTGCAATCTGTTTACACAGGCCCTCTGCGGCTAATATATTTTCCTACACACAGCTATGAATTGTTAATCAACCTAGGCAACACATTCTCTGACTGGAGCAAGCAATTACACACACCCAGACAATACATTTGGCAAAGTCTGAATGGATTACCTAGGCCGCACCGTCGTTCGGTAGTCAAAAAGTTAAAACAATATTCGATGGGTATTTTGAGTCTAGGCACAGAGATACCCTTAGACAACTATGACTATTCTACTTACTTTGGTTGCGATAATGAAACAAACTGGCAACGGCTATTGCCTGTGTATGGGAATTGTGATGTTAACATAGTTACCGAAACACAATATACTGAATGTCCAGGAATCATATCCGAGAAAACACTGATGTGTTTTTTGGCTTTACAGATACCTATTGTCATTGGTTATAAAGGTATTGTTGACCACTGCAGACAACTGGGTTTTGACATGTTCGATGACCTAGTCGACAACAGTTACGATCAACTTGACAACTATATTAGATGGAAGCAGGCGCTAGAATCAAACCATAGACTACTGACTAATAAAATTAATAGATTAAAATTGTCTGATAGATTGTTAGCTAACCAACAACATGCTCTCAACTGGCCAAGTCGAATGCGGTCTAACTTTGAGCAACAGGCCGTTGCGGCAATGCGTTAATCCAGCGGTCAAAATTCTGGTATAACTGATACAGTACAGCATCCTGACTACCAAATAATATCAGTTGTCCTTTGACAGTTAAGAAGTATGGTCCGGTTAGCTTACGGTCTAGTGCTATTAGAATACTAGAAGTTGGTTGTTCAGGCAATCCCACCGTCCAATTTTCAGCATCTAGTAAAATTGTTAACGCCTGGTATCCAGCACCGGTTAATCTAAACCCGCCGGTGCTTCTGCGATTAACCCACCAAGTTTTTGTTGCTGTTTCCAAGGTAATGTTGTGATCGTCTCGAAGATGATTGACCAATTGCTTAGTGAGTTGATTTCGAGTAAGCATTAAGGATAGATATGCTGCCCTTGATTTAACAATACCACAGTAAACTGATCCGTTTTAAACAACCGGTTCAACTTCTTTGCCATGTTTATAGCATGTCCGGGATTAGCAAACGATGTTTTTTTGTACTTAGGGCCAGGATATTGTATTAGAAAATTAGAGGTTTTATAGTTTATTGGCGCGTTGTTATAAAATACTGCCCACACGCCGTCTGAAGCCAAAATCTGTTCAGTTTTATATGTGGTACGATCTGTAATTTCTATTAGTACTTGTGGTTTGGGACGACTCATAATATATTATTTACCATAATATACATAGATTAAAAGCCGCCTCCTGTGATTTCTACATGAATAACTTCATCTTTAGACTGAACTTGTGTTGCTTGATCGTGCAACTCGGACAACAACTTGGTAATGTCCGAGTGCAGGTTACGAGCATCGTCTAGGGTGCATGTGAAATCTTTTGCTCCGCGACCTTCAAAGTGTCGTAGGCGATCAACAAACCGATTGATATGTAACATTATTGATATGTAAATCCGTCTTTGGTCCGAACTGGCCCAAAGTATTCATAACGTTGTAATACGATCAACTTAGGACAAAAAACAGTTTCCCACTCTTTACTCTGCCTAACCTTGTAGTATCCAGCAGCATACCAAGACTTTGACTTTGCAGTTTTGGTGTACATAGGAATACGATGTTGCCTGTCGTATACTGGGTTATGTGCCGGCCCATCTGTTGGAAATCCCTGAACTTCGTGTGGAATATCGCGCACTACGGTTTTTGCTACAGGCTTAAAATGAATATTAGTGCGTAATTGCAAGGTCTTGATGTTGTTGTATTCTTGCTCCTGACGACCAATCTTAACTACAAACCCTGTATCAACTGCTTCAATTTGTCCTACCTTACCAGATTCATCACTAAGAATCCAATACTGATCCTCAACAATAGGTTTAGCAATAATCATTGTACATCTCCTTGATAAGTCTGATTTAGCCAACGGCAATATTGTTCAGCTGAATCCGACACTTTGTTCAATTCGTATTTACCACAAAACTTAAGGAAATAACTACCAACTTGACCACAGTCTTTGCTGGTAATTTGGCTAGCAATGGCATGATCTATTGCTGCCTTAATTTCATTGGGTTGTGCTGAAAGGTCAATAAGAGTGCAATTGCGAGTGTAATCGTCGAGCACACGATGCTCTATTCCGTTGTGATCAGTCCATCGTTGCAGCATTAGATTATTCCATGCATATCCTTTGTGTGTTCGATCTGCGTAGGCTTCTTGCAGTCCTACTTTATTTTTGGTACCTTTGGTACGTACTCCAGGAAATGCACTAAACACATTGTCTGTGGGGTCTCCTCGCATGCACTTTTCAAACAAAAGCCATTTTGGGTCTGGTACAACCTTGGGCTCTTTGGTTTTTTTGTCCTTTACTGGTTGTCCTTTGTGATCGAAAATTCCGTTAATCGTTAACAATTCGTCTGTGATACCGTTATACTGATGCACGTTGTCTGCTAACAATTGTACAAAATCAGTATCGCTTGAAATAATGTAGTGTTCGTCATTTGGATGTAGGGCGATCCAGCGAGAGATAATGTCATCGGCTTCGGCATGTTCGTAACGCAACACTGAACAATTGGTACGTTCTTGCAAATACTTAGTAAACGAATCATATGTTTCCCAGAACAACCGATCTTCTTCTAATTCCGTTACAGTCAGGGCCGCACGAGCTACTGCGCGATTTCGTTTGTAGGGCTCGTAAAAATCTTTACGCCAGCTTCTACCTTCGAGCGCAAAAATTACATGATCTGCTTTAAATTTTTGATAAACCTTGTTTACAGCACTTAGTGTGATATGCAAGGCATACCCTACTCGCTCCCAGTTATCGCTACCACGTGATGCAACATGGCGTGCTCTAAAAAAAGTGTTGGCGGTGTCAATTAAGAGATATTTCATGTTCAGATAAATTGGTTAGCAATAATGTATTGTAGCATAAATTTAGCCCAGTGTCTATGAGCACCCGGGCCATAGTGCCAATTGCCTGGAGCCACAGTCTGATAACCTGCTGATTTTAATATCGAATCATATGTTTTGTCAGCTTCATACGGACCAATATAACTGTTGCCCCAATCTTTTTTATTTTTGATTCGGTCAAAATGGTTGTTTCCATTAAAAAAAATGTGTGGGATTGAATGCCGATCTAATTCTTTGTGAAACGCCCATATTTTGTCATGTTCATGTTGTGTTGCAGTGTGCCAGTCTATTCCTGCAATAAACTCTTTATATTGTGTTTGATAATGTTCAGGGACTGAATCAGTTCCCGAAGCTCCGACCTGATAATACTTGCCGTTGATTTGCCACTCTTGCCGTTCCCATGTACTCCATTGGATTACCATTAGACAATTTGATTTTTCGTTATTGCACTTAGTTAAAAATTCCTGACTAGTTCTAATAATTCTATCATTGCTGGCCCCCGCTTGAGCATGACAATGAAACGTAGTTTTTAGATTGTCAGACAACACCCTGCCCCAACTAACTGCCAGATTGTCTGGATGCGGAGCTTCGCCCATGTAAAAATATCGACTATCATCGGATGCAAACCCGTGCGGATTGGTTGCTTCTGCTGCTGCGGTGTGGCTATCACCGTTAACATATAAAATCACAATAAATTATTCTCTTCTATATAGTTGATTAAAAATTTTGCCCATAGCTTATGTCCGCTAGCGTTATAATGATAATGCGAATCTGCAACTTGCCTATTGTCCTTTAAGTAATGATAGTATGACAAATTGTTTTCATATGGTCCAATGAAGTTTATTCCCCAGTCATTATGATTAGGTGAAATAAATGGGTAGAATAAATTAAAAAAAACATGAGGGGTACCAGAATTGATTAGTTGCATATGAAAATCCCACATCTTTTTCTCCCAAATTATACCTTTTGACAGAAGTGCAGTGTGGGAGTTATTAATAACCCAATTTGTATATCTTTCCTTGAGATCGTACGGTAATGCACCCGGGCCAGACGAATTTATATTCCAGAATTTATTATCATAATACCATTCTTCTCTTTCCCAGGTGGTTATTCCTATTAAACACAGTGCTACATTACTACTATTTTTATCTAGCCAGTTGTTACTAGTTCGGAGTATTCTATCGTTACTACAGCCACCTTGGCTTTCATTGATTAACTTTAGATTAAAATATTCAGCAACGAGTTGTGCAAAGGTTTTGTCTGTAGGCAGTAATCCCTCGCCTTCGCAGTGGCTATCACCGTTAACATATAAAATTGTCATTTTGTTTTTATAGTTTCAGCTTCTGCTACCCGTTTACGCAGACTACTTGAACTAAATGAGTGATCGCGTCTGTTAAACACCAGTTCAACATTTTTGTTAAGGCATTCAGTCTTGCCAGTAAATTCCTTGTCTTTGTACTCAACACCTAAAATTCTAACATCAATAGGCAATATTAAGATCAAGTCTACTAGATCTTGTTCAGTCTGGTATACTACTACTTCGTCTACATAACGGCAAGCAGACAACTGAATTTGTCTTTCTACTACCGTTTGTACTGGTTTATTTTTAGTTTCTGGCCGATCAAGGGTAGGATCTGTTTGTAAGGCTGCAATTAAATAATCGCAGTGGTTTTTTGCTTCACTTAGCATAGCTACATGTCCAGCATGAAACAAGTCCCAGGCACTAAAAGTAATACCAATTTTTTTTCCTTGTGATTTTAACTCTTTAATCTTGTTAAAGATCACGATACTTCTCTTCGCCCATTGCCAATATCTCTGCTTTTAATGTATCGATCAGGATTAATTGCCTGCTCCTGCTCGTATGTTTCTAAGACCACATTTCGGCACACGGTTTGAAACCACTGGTCTACAATATCCGCATCAGTTTTACCGCGATAACCTGCACGGATTAGATTGCTAACAAATTTGTCATTCCAATCCAGTTCAAATGCACCTGCATGTAGATTTTCTGGGTCAACTTCGAGACCTAGAACATTTATATACGGTTCGCCTGCTGCGTTTGCAATTTCTTTGGCAGATTTTTTAGACGGACGGTCCTTAACATCCTGCTTGGTTATGGTTTTTTTCTTTTTAAATCGATCAAATATACTCATATTCTCTTGAGATTCCACATAATGAATTCATTCCGGTTGATCCAATAGTGGTCCACCACTGGATCTCCGGGCCCTGTTATTAGTCGTGTACCGTGAAACGCATACCTGAACCACAGTTGTTGCCCTGTTAAAAAGCAGGTCTGTGGTGTCCAGCACAGTTCCAATTTCCACTCTGACGCTCTCGATAGTCCCCAGTCTTCTGCTTGCGGTGCTTGAGTTACGCTCATGGTAATTTCCCCCATTTAATTTTAAGCCAAAATCTTTCTATTGCATAGTGCAACACTGTTAGTAGCACATGAATGTATATAGCGGTAGCAACCCCAACAATTAGTGCAGTCAACAAGATAGCAACTATTCTATATGATAGTGCCCTGGCAATAGTTCGTGCGTGAGTTTCAGTTATGATACCTCCTCATGTACCCCATTGATTACGCCAAATGTCAACTTGAAGTCGAGGACTATATCGATACCCTTTAAGCATTGCTAGATCTGCAACTTGTTTGGTATTTAAATGATATGCCTCGGGCAGTCCACCAGCAGGCATTAAATATACAGGACCACCGAATCCTGCTGATCGGTACTCTGCTACTGCTTGATCAACATCCTCTACATCTTGATTAGTAGCTACTACAAATTTAAGGTAAGTATTACCAACTAGTTCATACTCCTTAACTACTTGGGGCTTGATAGCATCCGCCCATTTTTCGCCCGAACACGGTAGTTTAGGACTAACACTAAATGTTAGTCGTTCATAATCTCGGCCAAATCTTGTATATTCTTCAAAGAGGTATTCTGTAAACGCATTGGTCAATTCTTTTGTACCATTGGTCTCAAATGTAATATTGCGTAGGCCATTGGCCTGAGCCAAACGAATCAGGCCCGGATATTCTCTTTGCCATCCTAATAAAGGTTCTCCCCCAGTAATTACTAAGTGTATATCAGTAAGGTTCTGGTTGTTAGCCCAACTATTGTTTGGAAGCAACCAATGCATCTTCTCAACTATTTCGTTTACAGTTAGTGTTGAACTTAGGTGTTTGAATTTTGGATGCCAACTAGCATAGCTGTCGCAACCAAATTTAGCCAACGGTAGTTGCTCATATGTCAGGTATTGATCAATTGTTTTTGCAATCATTTCGGGCTCGTTGGTGACTTCACCTGGCGGTAACCCAAACCCTCTGCATTCAAAATTACATCCAAATGTACGTAAAAATACACTAGGTACACCTGCATACATTCCTTCGCCCTGAAGGCTATAAAAAATTTCAGATACTTTGATATTCATAATGACCTTTTAATACCCAATTATTTAAATGTTTTTCCAATGTTAGTATTCATTGTTTATTCTTCTTAAATTGTTCAATATCATGCACTGCAGACTCCAGTATCTTGGCATAGTTTAAGGTCTGTTGTTGGCTCATTATAATACTAACCTCTTGTTTGATATATCCTTGCGTAAACAACTGCCAAACCTGTTGCCATCTGCTCGCGGACCAAAATCGACTAGTGGTCTGCGTATAAATTACCGTGCTAATTTCGCCTGTTTCGTTGGCTTCTACACAGACCGTATGATTGTGGTCGTGGTCGCTGCAAGTACACGCTACTTCATACCAAACTGAGTCACCAAACTGGTTTTTTTTAAATATGCCTTCGGCTGGCAATTGATATTGCATAATTGTGTTTTTTCTTTTGGAAATAGATGTTAAACATTGTTCATACAGGGAATCATATGCACATGTGGGTACATTACGGTTTGCCCAGCAGCCTCGCCAACATTTTGTTTGATGCTAAAAGCGTCCCATCTTTGAGTTTGGACCCCGCCAAAGCCAAACTTGTATGCAGCCTGATAACATTGCCATAAGTGCTCTGCAGTTTCTTCGGCTGGCACAAATAGCAGATGTCCTTCTGTATTTTGAGAGGTGTCTTTAAAGACCCAGTATTGTTTGGTTCGGTATTCAACATTTCTCCACGGTACAAGGTTATCACTGATTGCTTGCTCTAAGCGACTCATCGCCAAAAAGTCTCCCAGGGGTAAACCAGCCAACAATCTTCTTCGGCCTTGTTTACTTCCCATGCACTATAGTCAACATCCGCTTGGCTGGCAAGATTGTTAGTTAACACCGCAAATCTCACATTATTGTGCCAGACCGAATCCCATTGACTATCGTTAGGCAAACAACCCGCTGGCCAGTCCTTTTTGATCCAATTAATAGTAGCACCAGTATCATTGATGTCGTCTACAATTAGGATATCTTTTCTACTAAAAATGTCAACAGTTCCTTGGTGTTGGTTCGGTGACACCACATAACCAAATGCATCTTCGGCCATCCAGAGATTACTTTCGGGTGCAAGTTTACTATCGCGCAAACTTGCCTGAAGTGAATGCATAGGAATTTCTAAATATTGACTAAGCATAACTGCGGGTGTTAGTCCACCTCGCGCAAGGCCCACAATATAATCGGGTCGCCAACCACTGTTACTGATAGTACGAGCTATCTCTAAAACAGCACCATTAACATCTGACCAGGAATAATAGATTTTTTTCATTTTATAACTCGCTATGATTTTAAAGTTTCCCACATACAAAGTTTTTCTAATAGCTCACGGTACTGGTGTCCCAGTTGCGCAAGTTCTTTGTATTTCTCTTCCATTATAGCATCCCTGTGCGGTATTTGCAACATATCCTCGATACTCTTTAACCTTTCGTCGAGATCTAGCCCGTTGTGTATAATTTTACCAGTTATCCTAATACCTTCCGTAGTAGTAGAAGAAGTTAAACTTAAATCACTTGAAGTAGGCATTGTTGTATATGTAGAAGTCAAATTAATAGTGTTATTGTTCATTTACAATATTAAACTTATTTAGGTGGGCTAAAGAACGCGGATCATCGAACATCTTAGCCCAGGGGTCTTGCTCAATAGACAATACACGATCAAACCAACCAGTATCTTGCCCAATTTTTTTTAAAAACCAAGAGATCTTTGCTGCGTGTTTGTATCGTTTTGTGTTGGTCTCTAGCGAGTTAATGTCGTCGGGGTTTTCCGTGTTTCCTTCATAATACACTCGGTTTTGAAAAGTCTGGTCGTTGTTGTTGCCGGTTAAATCTGCGCGATCATGTAAAACACGAGTTTTGATTCGTTGGAAGCAGTCAGTAAGATAAGCGAGCTGACTAGTCCAAGCGTCAGTTTGCTGATGCTCACTGACGTTGTCTAATAACAACATCCAATCTCTAGGAATGATTGGAAATATCGAGTACGGGTGACCGTTGTGATTGTCGGTAAACGCCAGTAGTTTAAACTGATCAGTATAACTGACAATTTCCTGATCCCAGTTATGATCGAGCATAATTGCATCGTCATTCCAAAAAATCAACCATGATCCGCAACTGTGTTGTCCTAAAAAATTTAGATATCGATGCAACTGTTGATAACCATAGTTAGCAGTAGCAAAGACAGTAATATCACAACCCGCAGCAGTAAATTCGGGTACCACATGATCTCTGAAATAAGCAATACCATCAGCATCGTCTCGGTCAAGTGCAACAAGATACTCTATTGAGCAATGGCCACTGGCGTGCTTAACCAACGATTCTAAACTATGTTTAGCGACCTGATTTCTTCCTCGAGTAGGCAAAAGTATGCTGATATCTTTGGTTGGTGCAACAACCGGCAACATTTTCATAGCCTAGCATGCGCTCCTTTGGCTAACCCTTCGCTGATATATAATTCTTTGATCCCTACTTCGGTTAGTTGACTACGGAATTCGTCAACTATAGTCCCAACGATGTTCTCTACTGTAGTTTCAACATCAAAAAACTTATGGGGATGATCTCGACGATAAGTTACTAAAAAGTCTCCGCGCTCGGGTGTACAATACTTAATAGTAAAATCCTGATCTGTTGCACCGATAATATTTTCTCTAAAAATCAGTACGCGACGATTGAGTCTACTAGCAATGTCGTCTAGCAACTTAACCACTAGATCAAGGTCGACATTGTTATTTGGCACTAATTCTAAAAACGAAGTGTGACCATGCCCGGGGTTTTGACAACCCCAGCTGGTTGAACTCTTTAGACCGTGCGTGTAAGTAAACGTTTTACGCCACACATTTCGGGCAAATTGTTCTTCACTAAGCCGCACTTGAATGTCAATAATACTTGGACCGTAGTGTGCTTGTGCATGCTCTAGCAAATATCTAGACATGTCTTGATCTAGGTCATTGTGTGTGCCGTCGATAATGTGTACAGCATTTGTAGGCAATACTGCGGTAAAATGTGGACTAGAGATAGTAATAGTAGAATTCACAATATTCCATGTACAATTAGACTCTTTAGTGAATATCCAAAGTTTGTGATCGTAACCGGTTTCTTTGTGATCGATCCAGGATTTTAGTAGTTTTTTAATATTAGAAAAATCCACTACTACTTGCTCTTGAGTATCGATTGCGCCTGTTACGAAAATTTCTTGGTGCTTGGAACCACCTACAATAAAACCATCGCAATTGACCCATGCATGGTCAATGCAGGTAATATTTCGTAAAAACATAGTTGAAGTAGTCATACTTGTCCTTGTAGTGCTTCCATTGTGATAATCTTACCTACTTCTGCGCCCAAGTCTTGATTATCATGAATAATATATAAAATATTGTCACTACGATCAAGTTTTTGGTTATAACGGCGACATTCTATAATTTTACCGCCGCGGGCACCGTAGATAGTAAAATTCAAACCTCTTGCGTTAATCGAGTCTGATTCCCTGACTATGTTTGTACTACCTAACCATTTTCTTATTTTCTGCTTAACCCAATTCATTTTGAAAATTCCTTATTGTTTATTGACAAGATTCATAAATTCAGATCGAACAGCAGAGTCGGTTTTAAATACGCCACCTAGCTTGCTAGTTATGGTAGAACTTCCAACATCTTCGACTCCCCTTGACTTAACGCAAAAGTGTTGTGCGTCAACTACAACCGCTACATTATCAGTTTCGAGAACATATTGCAAGGCATGATAGATCTGTTCGGTTAGCCGTTCTTGAATTTGCGGACGTTTGCTAAAATACTCAACAACTCGATTAATTTTACTTAGGCCAAGTACTTTTTTTCCCGGAATATATGCAACAGTAGCTTTACCATCAATTACGACGAAGTGGTGCTCACACTGGCTTTGCACGTTAATATTACGTTCAACAACCATTTCATCATAATGCATCTTGTTTTCTACTGTGGTACATTTTGGAAATGCGTCGTACTCTAGTCCCCACATTACTTCGTTCACCAACATCTTAGCATATCGTTTTGGCGTTTCTATTAGACTATCATCAGAAAGGTCAAGACCAAGAGCATTCATGATATCGGTAAACTTACGTTCGATAATTTCAATTTTATCGCTGCGACTTAGATTGTTGTCTGTTGTTGGAGTTTCAACACCGCATGCTACCAGGTGTTCGTGAATCTGTTGACCCAGAGACGAGTCGGTTTTGATTTTATTAAATGACAATTTGTATCTCCTTAAAAAGTATCTAACGTTAATACTCAACGAGCTTGCGCTGGCTGTCACCGTTGTGTGACAAAGTATTTATTCACTTATGTAATGATTGACAATTTCCTACAATCAGGATATTCCACATACTTTGGCTTTTCGTTGACCTGCGGCAATAGTTCTAGCCCACGAACAGCATCTTCTACTGTGGGGCGGTAATGATAACCAACGGTAAAAGTTGTCTGCTTATGCCAGGGAGCAATTGTTAGATCTCTGCCATCGTAACGTTGTTTCAGTATGGTCTCGTAAGCCTCGTAATCATCAAGTAATATAGCACCACCGTGCCCGATTTGTAAAGGCTTTGTGTGTCCAAAACTCAAACATTGCATCTGTCCTGTTCGATACATGTTAGGCTCTAACCGTCGCGCCGAATCCCAGATGCGTGTAGCTTCAAACTTGTATTCACCGACCCATTGTTGCCTGTGCGGCAAGTGGTCAGGAAAATAGTCGTACTCAATGCCCAACTTGTGCATAGTCATTGGTACACTCAGGTATGTGTATGGAGTGAAACTGCAAACTTTAATGTTGTCATACCGCAAACATAGTTCAATTGCATGTGTACAACAATCGGTCATGATGGCATATGGCGCCCCGGTGTACTCGGACAATGCCTGTTCAAATGTGTAGATTTGATCAAGCATCAGCAAACACCTTTTTGCTATACCAGTCGGCGGTACTTTTGATCAGTGTGTCGACACCACTGTAGACGGGTTCCCAGTTTAGATTTAGTTTAGCTAGACGATTTGACGCTACTAAGCTGTCTGGATCTCCGTCGCGCCGTGATCCATAGTCGATGTCGACTGGTCCTACTATGTTAGTAAAGGCATCTACCATTTGCTGATTGCTGACGCCGTGATTGGTGCCTAGATTAATACGCCAGTTAACATCATTGTTTAACAGAGCGTCACAACAACGAGCATGTGCTAATGCTAGATCACTTACATGCACATAATCGCGAATGCAAGTGCCATCGGGGGTGTTAAAATCCTGGCCGTTTATAGTAAACGGATTGCCTGTTTGATATGCTTCAAATATCTTTGGGATTAGATGCGAGTCATTGGGCTCGGGTCCTAGTTCGCTGCCCCAGATATCAGCACCAGCTGCGTTAAAGTAACGTAAAGAAATCGATCGCAACCCGTAAGCCCGGTGGTAATCTTCAAGAATCTGTTCAATGAACAACTTGGTACGACCATACGGACTAATTGGGTTAAGTTCTACTGTTTCGTCTATGGGCAGTGTTTTTGGAGTACCGTAGGTTGCGGCACTACTGCTGAATACTACAAACGGTCTAGTGTCCCAGGTTCTAATCTGATCTAGAAAATCAATTGTTTTTACTACATTGTTATTATAGTACTCACTGGGATTTAGTACGCTAGGACCAACAAGACTGGTGCCTGCACAATGTATAAAACCATTGACTTGTTGTTCACGATAATGGTCTAGTGTGTTTTTGTTGTTGTACTCAGTCAGCGTAAAGTGATCGCAGAATTTCATAACATGCGCGTTATACCGGCGATCAACAATGCTAACACGAGCACCCATGGCCTTGAGAGTCTTTGCTACATGGCTGCCCACATAGCCCATACCTCCGGTTACTACGATGTGCAAATTTTCTAATCTCATCGAGTGCCGCACTAGTTTTCGATTTTCACAACTTGATATTTTTCGTGAGCAACATGGTCACGATAGCGATTGCCTGAACGTAACCATTGTTCGCCTTCTCCGGTTATAATATCAATTACACGGTCAATAGTGCTGTTATTCCAGTTGCTAATAAGGCCCATGTTGTGATGCGGCTCGCGTAGGAGGTCTTGCAGTTTGTGATAAGCATCATCTAAACTCCATGGTACATAAAGACGGTTAGGATCATTGGCAAAAGTTTCAGGAAAACTACGATAAGCAGGATATAAAACATTGCAACCTAACGCATCTGCTTCGCTTACAGTGTTAGATACCCAATCTTGTAAAGCGCAATTAAACAACACCCTGGTATTATTAATGTGGGCATAGTATTCGTTCTTTGTTATGTTATCGTAGATCTTGAGTTTGCCTTTGGCTTCTAATTCTCGGGCACGTTTGATATATTCTGGATTGTTGGATCGCAGCGGTCCTCCGCTGTAAATTGCAAACTCACAGGGCTCGTCAGTAAGCTCGCCGTACATCTCAATTAAATCCATGTAAAAGTCGGGCTGTTTTTCTTGATCAAAGCGAGCAGCAAAACCTACCCTCCGGGGTCGCAAATCAAACGGTTTGATATTTTCTTGTCCACCAACACGTTCAATAACCTCAGCTTTACCGAATGCCAGGCCCGAAATATTGTAGATTGGAGCGGTCCACCCGGCAATCCGCATGTGTGCTACCATTTCTTCGTTAGTTGCAAGTACTGCTCCGCTACTAAACGCAACAATGTCGTTAACCATGTGTTCAAACTTGCTCATCCACGGATACATTCCCCACACATTAACAAAATCGTCGGGATCAATACTTTGTGCAAGACAACGCACAAAGATACGTGGTCGCATGTTTTCTGGGACCTGGTTAAGAATATATCCAAGGCTTTCAAAACCTGGAGTAAACATGTCCTCAAAATACACTACATCTTCGTTGGTTACTTCGCCCTGTTGCATAAGACGAACAAGATTCATCATCTGACTCATGCTAAAGTAACTGCGACCGTGTGCGTCAAGCACTTGCCCGACTACAATTTTTTGACTGTTGTTTAGTGTTAGGCCCGGAACATAAACAACATCGAGTCCTCGTTGCTCAAACACACGTTTGTTCCATTCTGTGAGTTGCAGAGTATATCGGGCTTCGTATGATTCAAGCCCCATGTAATATAGTTTTCTCATAATACTCCTTTGTTTATAATTACTCGTAGGTCTTTGCTTGTTAATGCTTCGTCAAACATGTTATCAAAGCACGATAAAGTTTGATAACTCGAGAGTTACCATTGTGGAATAAACAAACGCTCTGATCTGTCATCGACGCACGCCAGCAAAGCGTCGACCATCTTCCCACCACATGTCTTTGGCATTTTTGCCTTGCTGATACTTATTAAATTGCTGATAAGCATAGCTTTTCCAATTATACAAGTCTGCTTCATTATATTTGTAGCCAAATGTTTGGCAGAACTCTAGAAAAACTTCAAGGTCATCGAAGATTTTGTTAATGCGAGGATCGAGTTTAAAGGCAATTTTTGCCATGATATAGTTTCCTATTAAAGTTAGTTAAGTGTTAATGTTGTGCAACAGGTAATGGGAAGGGGTATTTGATTAAGCAACCGTTCTCGCCATCTTCAGAGACTTCAATAGTCATAGCACGGTCAGGGTATCGTTTAGCCAGTTGTAGATATAGGTCATCTGCTAGCATCTCGACGCTTTTATAATCTATTTCAAGATGTTTGTCTTTGTACAATGACTCGCAATAGTTTAGAACCTGGTGAAATTCCAACTCACGGTCATTATGAAAAATCTCAATTTCTACTCTAAATTTAAACAGATGTCGATGACGAGCCCCAAGGTAGCTTACATCAGCTAGTCCTGGATCTTCACTAGCGGCTGGATAGCGATGAAAACCAGCTCGTTGAAAAGTCACCCAAATTTTACGATCAGCTGATCGCATGATGCAATCTAGTGTTTCACGTTGTTGTTGGTTCATTTACAATCGTATCCTTGGTGTATTTAGACCAATCAGTAAATACATTTTTATTCATTAAATCGTGTAGACTATGACACCAGACCCCTGGGTTAGTAGATTCAAAATCCTGGTCGTCTAGTTTAATTGTAGCATTGTAACCTAACAATTGTATATACGGTAGTTTAACCGAAATCATTGGAATAAATCGGTAATGTTCGATAAGGCCACTTTCTAGTAACCCATTTGTGCATTGTACAGACAAGTCTAGTGTACACCAATAGTTAGCTTGCAAAAACCTGCTGATAAGTTTTTCCCAAGGTTGCCATTGCTCGGAGTCAAACTTCAGATTTGGAAAACTTTGGTTTGCGCCAAAATAGATGTGTTCACACCTGTGTGCAAGTGCAGTTGCTTGAATAAGATCAGGGTCTTGCAAACCTATTACAAATAAGGTGCGCATTCCAAAAGCCGGGCTGTGTTCGACTTCCGTACCCACAAACATAGTAGCGTTGGAGTAACCATCTCTATTCACAACATATCTCCTCGTCGGGCTCGTCGTTACTTTTGGCCGGTCCAACCCTGCGCCGTGCTTTAAACAACAATTGTTGAAACTCTGTTAGCCGTTGTTTGTAACTAGCATACAGGTCAGCATTGTCGTCGGGATGCGTTGTTTCGAGTTGACGCTTTAGCACACGACACATTTCTTCGTAGTGTTTAATTTCCTTGCTCATTTTCAAGATCTTCCAATAGATGTTTGTTGAGTGTTTCTTCAGTGATTGCTTCATCTTCGCAATAGTCAAACAGTGCGTTAAACTGGGTGTGGCTGTTAACACTCTTTTTACCAGTAAATCCTCGGGTTCCAATTACTCGATTCCAAATTGTAAGATTTTCTTCAATAGTTGTCAAGCTCTTTTTTCTATCGCGCGACGCAAATACACGATCTACTAGATTACGCAGATTATGCAAAGGATCAAAAGGATCTAGCAACATGTCAGGTCCTGATCCTTGATCGTAGATGCGGTTTGCACGTTGTACAGCTTCGATATGCATCCAGACATTGTGTCCCATTAGAAGTGCATAACTGAAACTGTCCCAACTGGTACGCCCTTCTTTGCCAATCTTGTTCAGATCTCCGGGTTTGTACGTGCAGATGTCAGAAATTTTCAACCTACTAGAAATTGGGCTGTTTTCAAAGGTTGGATGGATTTTGTCTTGTTTAACGGCATCACCGAACAGTCTGGAGTCCAGTGCGTATTTTTTATTGTCAGCAGTTGGACTCATCTGATATGACCATTTAGATCGGTGTTCGGTAGCAATAGTATGATACAATTGTCCATTGGCAGTAGCAAGAAACGGACTGGCGCAATCAAAACTAATAGTAAAGTTGGGATTATGATATTGTCTGATTGCTCGCTGAATATCAGTGAGAATCAGTGCCCATTCTAGTTTGCTGGTGCCTAAAAAGTGCATCCAATCATGTTGACCAGGCTCTAGTAATCCATCGTGTATGAGATTCACTAGTCGTTTGAGTACTAGATGCAGATCACACATGTTCTGGCCACCCATGCCCCAGCCTTCAAAAGGTCGTGCATGCTTTTTGGGATCGCAATAGTCTTTCATTAGCTCATACCAGTGATCTGCTTCTGCATGATTACCGCCCTGTAAGACATTGAGTATTTTGGTGTCACCGTGACGATTAGCCATCCAATAGTCGTTGTTGTATTTGGTGGCATTAACTGCATCGTCATAGCTAAAAATACCACTTGCTTGTGCTGCTTTTGGATCACGGAAAGTCCAAGTTGGAATGTCCATGGTCATACCGTATGTAGCGATAGAGCATTGCCAGTTAAGTACCTGTTCGCGTTTCTTTTCCGCTGCTTTGTCTGTAGGATCAGCCCACCGTCCGGGCCAAACACCTTTAGCAATTTGGAAGCCACCTGAGTCAGCTAAGATAATACTGTTAGGATCGCGATTGCGAACCATGTCCTCACGGGGATCATGTTTAGTAACATCTAAGTTAGCATGGCCAGCGGAATACAAACTCCACTTATATGGAAATAAACCTTTTTGTGGGTTTAGCCAATTTAACATTTCCATGTCTGGAATGCCGGCCGGCATTCGTGCTGTATCTACATAGTTGCTAAATCTCTGTTTACCTACATAAGTAGAATAAAATGAACTGATGGCCGGGAGAAAAATAGCATAGGTATCTTGCTTATTAGTTAAATTATCTTGTTCGGTTATTGTACTCAATCAGGTTCTCTATTTTACTTGGTTTGTGCAGGAAGTAAGTAGCTATACTCAGCAATGCCACTGTTTACGGTAATTTGAGCAACGCCGTTGTCGCTGATACGAATCTTTTTATCTCCGGTGAGATTCATAATAGCAATGAATTCAGCCACTGGGTAGTACCAGGTTTTCTTTAGTGTACCTGACACCCCAGGGTGGAATACAAAATTGCCAGCATGAGTACTGTGATCACCAAAATAGAACTTGAGATTGCCATCTTCAACTTTTACCTGAAATGCCGACGACTCGGAGTTGGCCTGTTGTTGCATTTTTAGCCGAAGGATTCCAGCTACTGATGGTTCGAACTCAATATCCCAGGTCACTGCATCACTTTTGAATTTAGCTGTTTTGAGTTGCTCACTGATAATCTGGCTAGCCATTAGTCGGTAACTATTCTTAAAGTCGCCAGCAGTGTTTGAGAAACTGATGTTTTCGGGTTCGCCGGTGGCTCTCTTGGTTACAATAATGTTAACTGTGTCCTTGTACTCGGGCAAATTTAGCAAAATTTTAAGTTTAGACAGGTTTGGCATGCCAAATGTACCAATAAAGTCAGCAACCGGTGCAGCAAATTTTGCTTCTAGAATTACAGTTTTTTCTGTAGAGATGCTGTTTACTACAGTTTCGGTGTCTGTCCCTGTGACTTTGATAACGTCAATACAACCTAGGTCGTAAGTGTGTGTTACTAGATCTAGTAGATAGTCTTTCATTGTTTTTCCTTTTAAGTGTATACAGTATTTAGATTTTGTGATTATAGCAGAATTGTTTTACACAAACAACAGGTGCGCTTGCTTTACATATTTTCAATTTTACCAAGCGTTTGACCGGCTCTTATACCGGCCAGTATGCCGGGCTTAGAAACTTCTATCCAGCTTACTAGACCTTTTAGTGTAAAGGTATATTGTATATTATAACCAATATCATTGCATATATGTTTGATCTTTTTGCCTGGTGTGTATAAAGAGTACATGTGTTCGTATTTTACAACATGCTCGGGTAAATCGCAATCATTAAAAGTAAACACAACAGAACCCCCGGGCCTTAGTAAATCCCAGAATATCTTAAGATAACTTTCTATTACTTCAACAGGTTTGTAATTAAACATTTCCGAAATTACAATTAGACCAAATTGGTGTTGTGGAAGTCTGTTTAATGATTCTAAATTATTTTCGTTGTATGTGTAATAACGAACACGATTTTGAAAAGCTGGTGTCCATTGTGTTTTAACTTTAGACAATAAAGCCTGATCGGTATCGATTAGGTATAATGGATCACACCCTACTAGTAATTCAGAAATTTGCCCACCCAACGGCCTAATTTCTAAAGCCGGATACTTAAAATCTACATAACTCTTTATTCTCAAACTAAAAAATTTTAAAAATTCTGCGTCGGTGAACAATGGGTAAAGTTCACTTCTTTTAAAAATATAGTCGGGCGTGTCTGCGTTAACAAACTCTTGGTATAGCTCTGAACTTTTTAAATAGTGATCGGGCTCGATTGATTCAATTAACAAATCGAGCGATTTTTTAAATTGTTCTAGTGTTTGATCTATTTCTTTTAAATTAGAAATTGCCGAATCTGAATATTGTAGAATCTTTTCCTTAGCCTGATCAAAATTCATTTCAAACAAATCTAATCCGGTATTAAGTTCTTTAAGATCGTTGGTTAATTTCGCATAGACCTGAGAAATATTGGTTAACTTGATACCGTTACGATATTTTACTAGTGTGCTTAAATTCATTAGAATTCAAATAATGTTTGGAAAGTAGAATCTGTGTTGGTAGCACCAATAAGATCCCAGTTTAGTACGCCCAACAAGTTGTCAACTTTTTGGTCAACAATAGTAGCTTCCATTTCGCTGTCGTCAAACGGTAACTCTTTAAAC
>Ga0116204_1000725_pt1 | contig 18994 bp, 18 predicted proteins | sample LakKivwa52mmetaG_FD_94481 | JGI IMG/M metagenome (GOLD analysis project Ga0116204, IMG submission 94481) | Anoxic lake water microbial communities from Lake Kivu, Rwanda to study Microbial Dark Matter (Phase II) - Lake Kivu water 52m metaG | ecosystem: Environmental > Aquatic > Freshwater > Lake...
TATTTGATGCCTGCCTATCCCGCTATACTATCTACCTCTATGGAGATTCTAGCTTTGACGATATCCGCATCACCGAAGACGGCAGATGCCAAAGCATACCCAAAAAATGAAGAGCCAAAACAAACCCAAAATCCCGCACCTCACACCTGCCTTCATCGTCAATAAAAACAAAGTACCCTCTCACCCTATTTTGCTACACCTTTTTTTTGCCATAGGCAAATAAGAACAATGGCTAAATCACTACCCAACTAGTCTTTATGCGTTTTTGCTACGCATTGCTTCATAAGCTCTTCCTCCCTAGCAATACGGTAGCAATACGGTAGCAATACGGTGAATGACCGTATTGCTACCGTATTGCCTATGGACATTATCTATCATCCTATTCTTGTCAATCACAATTTCTGTCGCATTCTTATGCATCCGTATTTGTGATAATACAGGGTAGAGGCTCCTTGTACCAGAACAATATCCAATATTACTCGCATGGAGATACGATGGAAGCCACGCTACTGGAACGCTTCAAAGAAAACACGTTACATGAGCTCAAAGCCTTCTCCAAAACCTAATAAGACAGAATGTTTATCGATGATCCGATATTGAATCTGGGGGAATTCATAATTTAGGGTATTGTCTGGTAAGTGGATGTGAAACTGGTGTGTACCGGGATAGAGATGCGAAAAAATATCCGCGCAATATGGGTATCTCTGTGGGGCTAAACTCCACATCCGTGAATGAGACCATCATAAAGCGTACAATCATAAAAGCCTCCTTTTCTGGCTACATAAGTAGGTCTTTTTTTCTATAATTCCGATCTTTGTATTACTAATTCCTACCGTGCGCAACAAAGCTAGTATGCTATTTTGCAGATTCCGCTCGCAATATTCATTCTCATAGCCATGCTTCTATCAAACCAGCCCAAACCATTACTATCTATTGCGCATTAGCAATCTGCAAAGGCTCTGGTGCGGCGGTAGGAGTTTGTGCTCGTCTTCAGCATTGCTCTCAGCTTTTCGATCTGTGTTTTTAGCTCTTCCAATCCGTGATTGTTAAAGATTAGCAGGTCTGCATGTTTTGCTTTGTAGCTATCCGAAAGTTGGGCGTCAAGGCGAGATTTGATCTGGGAGGTGCTGAGTCCGTCGCGGGATTTGATGCGTTTGATGCGGAGGTCTTGATCTGCCACTACTACAATGATCAAGTCAAAGCAAGCTGCCAAATCCGCTTCAAAGAGGAGTGGAACTTCAAAGATGATTTTACTGGCGGTGCAGCGGTTTACAAGTTCTTGCATGCTTTTTAGGGTGGGTGGATGTAAGCAGCTATTGAGAAATTTAGTATCTGCGGGGCTTTGAAATGCCAGAGTAGCGAGTTTTTGGGTGTCTATTGTGGCGTTATCTGGATGGAGTATTTCTTTTCCCCATTTGGAAACCAGGGTTGTAATCACTGCGCTTTGAGCAAGGCAGGCTTTAGCTAGATGGTCTGCAAAATATACGGGGAAATCCTCTGCCAAGGCATTGGAGAGGGTAGTCTTTCCGCTGCCCATGCCTCCGGTAATGCCAATAATCATGGGAGCTTTATTTTCCGGCATCGGTAATAATCTGGATCAATTCTTCAAATGCGATCCCGATCTTGATTTCTCCGGCTTGTGCCACGGATATTTTACCGCTCTGTTCGGAGACGATGATGGAGATGGAATCGCTCACTTCGCTTATTCCCAAACCAGCAAGGTGTCTGGTACCCAGTTTCTTTGTGTATTCGGGGTTTTTGGATAGGGGCAGCACTACTTTGGCAGCAATGATGCGATCGTTGCGAATAATCACTGCTCCATCGTGGAGGACGGATTTGGTATTGAAGATGGAGAGCAGGAGCCGCAGGGAGATTTGCGCATCGATTAGGTCTCCGGTGTGCATGTGTTCATTGAGCTTTCGCTTTCCTTCGATAACAATCAACGCACCTGTTTTACGAAAAGCCATAGATGAGACGGCATCTACCAGCGATCCATAGGTGCCACTTTTGTCTTTGTGTTGAAAGGAAGTGCCCAAACCGCGGGAAATGCTAAGCCTTGCCAGAAAGGATCGTAATTCACCCTGGAAGAGAATGATAAGCGCCAAAATCCAATAGCTGCGAAAGGCATTGAGGACATCGGAGATCATCGTAAGCTCAAAGATGGTGGCAAGCAAATACACGGCAAAGATGATCAGCAAGCCATAGAGGATTTGATAGGCTCCGCTCTTGCGCACGATGAGCAGGGATTGGTAGATCAAAAAAGTGATGATGAGAATATCCAAGATGTCTTTGGTTCTGGGGATGAGAAAATCCATAATCCATGCTCCTTAGTTTAAAAGTCTTTGCGATGCCTACAGATAGCTGTGTAAACATCCACAAATTGCCGATGCTCAAACACATCGTGAACCCGTAAATAATCGATCTGGCACTGTTGGGCAAAGGCAGCAGCAGCCAAAGAACCAGCCAATCTTTGATCTGCCGGTGCCGGATGAATACCTGCGATAAAGCTTTTACGGGATGCGCCTAGCAGCAGTGGGCAGCCTAGGCTATGAAAGTAATCCAAGTTTGCTAAAAGCGTGAGATTGTGCGCCAGGTTTTTTCCAAACCCGATGCCAACATCAAGAATGATGCGTTCCTTGGCGATACCGCCTTGGGTACAGAGCTCGATTTTGTGGGCAAAAAATTCGTAGATATCCGCAAGCACATCCTGATAGTGAGGGTTCAACTGCATGGTTTGGGGGTTGCCTTGCCGATGCATGAGAATTACTTTGATGGCGGAATGCTTGGCAAGAAGGGATAGCATTTGCGGGTCATGCCCCAGGGCAGAAACATCATTGATATATTCTATGCCGATATCGATGCAAGCTGCTGCCACGCTGGCTTTTTGGGTGTCTATGGATATTGGGATGGAATAGCGGGAACGGATGGCTCTGAGCACCGGCAAGATTCTGCCCAGCTCCGTTTCTGCCGAAATGGGCATGGCTCCGGGTCTTGTGGATTCCGCTCCGATATCGATAATATGTACACCTGCGCCGATCATTTGCTCTATGTGCAACAGGGCTTGGTCATGGGATAGATATTTGCCACCATCGGAAAAGGAATCTTCCGTAAGATTGAGGATGCCCATGAGTATGCTTTGTTTCACGTTTGCTCTACTCAACTGGGGCTGTAAACAAAGGTCACTTTGTATGTTTTATCGGGGTCAAACCTGCCGGTAAAGGAAAAGCGCCACTTTTCCAAAGCCGAGACGGAAACCTTGTTGTACTCGGAAGTAGTAAAATTTGTGATCTTGATGCTTTCGCCCAGAACTCTGCCATCACGATTAAGCCGAAATTCCATAGTCACCGTACCATAGACACTGGGATTGACCTCCGGTAAGTAGCGGGAGAGAATTTTAACCCCCTCGCCCTCAAAATCTGTTCCACCGCCACCACTTTGATAGCCGATTCCCCTTTGTGACCCCTGTCCAAATTCGCGACGCAAACTGGTGCTCTGGTTGAGAAGGGGAGTTTGTGCCTGCTGCATGCCCTTTTCTTTTTTACTAAAGCGTGGGGCTTCTACGAGGTCAGCCTCAGCTATGGGGATATTTTCTGTAAGTTGCTCTGCACCTTGAGTATTCTGGGGCAAATTTTGCGCTGCGGGTGTGGGCAAGCGGTCATCTGCGGTTCCGGCGGGGTCTATCCTACCCGGTAGGTCGAGGGGCGGTTCTTTGGTAAAGTTTTGTTCCCATTCAAAGGTATGCCACTGGGTTTCGTGATCTGGATAAAAGCGTAAGAGCATAAGCAACAACAGCAAGACAAGGTGGATGCCGAGAGAGAGAATCAGTGGCTTTGGTACTTTGCGGAGGTTAAAGGTCATTATCGCGCTTTATTGTTTTGTGTAGCTACAAAGATTTTTTCAAAGCCAGCACCGCGTATGGTATCCATCAAAGAGATGAGTACCTGAATCGAGGTATCCTTATCTGCCGATAGGCGCACTACTTGATCTTTGGAAGAGATTAGCTTGCGCAGTTCTGCGTCCAAAGCTGAAAGGGGAATGGGTTTGTCGGAGAGGCTGACCTGGGTTTCGGAGAGATATACGATATGGATCACTTGGTGAGTTTGACGCACGGCAGAAACAGAGCCCGGCAGCTTGACCGGAAGACCTGTCTGGGAGGCAAAATTGGAGGAGATGAGCAGGAAAATGATCAAAAGAAAGATCACGTCCGTCATAGAAATGAGCATCGTGGAGGAGATCTTTTTATTTGAAAGCTGAACCTTCATGCTGCTATGCTCCCAATTCCTTTTTTTTGATGATCAATTGGATTACGCAATCCGAGAGGTCTTTGGCAATTGCTTCCAGTTTTTGGATGAGATCGTTGTAAAGAACAATGGCAATGATACCAACGATCAAACCACCAATGGTGGTAAGCATCGCTTCCCAGATACCTCCAGCGAGGAGATTGATATCAACACCGCTCTGGCTTTGGGTCTGGATATCCATAAAAACGCGCACCATTCCGATCACGGTACCCAAAAACCCGATAAGAGGAGCAACGGCAGCAAAGGTGCTGAGCCAGCCCATCCCTTTTTCGAGCTTGTGAAGCTCCATATTGGCAGTAGATTCTAGGCTCTCCTTGACCAGCGCAAATTCATCCGTACCCAAAGAAAGCATCTTAGCCAACATTACCGCTAGGGGACTGGACTGGGCATTTTCAGAGGCAAGCTCGGAGAGACTACCGAGATTTTTGGATGCAAAAAGCTCACCTTTGAGCTTGTCTTGTGCCACATTGACCAGACGGATCAGACGGTATTTATCGATCACGATACTGATCACCAAAATCGAGATGAGGAGGAGTACATACATCAGCACTCCGCCTTGGAAAAAGAGGTTTAATAGTGTCATAAACTGCCTTGTACTATGTCCTTGTGTTATATTAACAGCTCCGAAACCGCATCGGGCTTCGGAGCTGAAACTATGATTATCCTCTTAAATTTCAAAGGTTGCGGCTTTGAAAAGCGATCATGAAATCTGCCAGGGCTTTTGCCGAAGGCAGCGGTAAGGAATTGTATGTGGAAGCTCTGCAACCACCCACGTCGCGATGACCCTTCAAGCCAATCATGCCAGCTTTCTTGGCTTCGCTGATGAACATGTTTTCCAGATCTTCATTGTTCATGCGGAAGGTAATATTCATCAAAGAGCGGTCGCACACATCTACTGTACCTTTGTAGAAACCATCTGAATTATCTATTACGTCATAGATATACTTTGCTTTGATCTGGTTGTTGATGGCGATCTTTTCCAAGCCACCAAAAGCTTCCACCCATTTCACTACGAGACCTATCATATAGATCGTGAAGGTAGGTGGAGTGTTGTACATGGAATCGTTTTTGGCATGGATATTGTAGTCCAGCATAGTGGGAATATTGGGATTTACCTTTTCCAAAAGGCTCTTGCGGATAATGACAACTACACATCCGGAGGGACCGACGTTCTTTTGAGCGCCGGCATAGATCATGTCATATTTTTGCACATCGATGGGCTTGCTCATGAAGTTTGAAGACATATCGGCAATCAGGGGGATGCCGGCAGGTACTTCAGGGTCGCAATGCCATTCGGTACCAAAGATCGTATTATTGGTGGTGATGTGCAGATAGGAGGGATTTTCTGAAAGCTGCCAAGTTTTGGGGATATAGGAGAAATTGCGGTCTTCCGACGTGGCGGCGACATGGGCTTTTTTGCCGATTTTCTTGGCTTCGGAGATAGCTTTCTTTGACCATTGACCGGTGTTGATGTAGTTTGCTTCCTTTCCATCAAGGGCAAAGCTCATCGGCACCATCAAAAATTGCATACTGGCTCCACCTTGCAGAAAGAGCACTTCATAGTCATCACCCAGATTGTAAACTCTCTTGATCGAGGCTCTGGTTTCGTTGATGATGGCTTCATATTCTTTGCTGCGATGGCTCATTTCCATCACGGAAAGACCCATTCCCTTGTAATTGAAGAAATCTGCTTGCGCTTCGCGCATTACTTCTTCTGGCAGTACTGCGGGTCCTGCGTTAAAATTGTGGATGCGTTCCATTCTATCCTCCCGGATTAGCATTTTTTAATGGCGCAAGTTTTTGGACACCCACCCTTTAAGGCAAGTGTTTTTTTGGGCTTTTCAAATATTTGTTGACTAAAGTAGCCTTCCATGCTTTGTGAACCATGGGATTAACTATATGATACACAATATTTTGAAAGATTATAAAGTCATTTTGGCATCTGCTTCACCAAGGCGTAGGCAGATCTTTGAAATGCTGGGCATCAAAGCCCTATATCTGGCTGCCAATATCGATGAACCGATTGGCACCCAAAAGCCCTACGTGCAGGCAAAAATGCATGCTTTGAACAAAGCAAAGGCTATCTCCAAAATCGTGGATACCCAGAGCTTGATTATAGCCTCCGACACGGTTGTCGCTACCGCTGAGGGGCTACTGGGCAAGCCATCCTCCCCCTCCGAGGCAATCACTTACCTGGGTATCTTGTCCGGTAAAACACACTTTGTCTATAGTGCCATTTGTATCATGCAGGGCAAGCGGATGATCTGTGATTATGAGCGTAGTAGTGTCACATTTGATACCTTGAATGAAAGCGAAATAGTAGATTATGTTTCTACCAAGGAACCGATGGACAAAGCCGGAGCTTATGGTATTCAAGGTTATGGAGCACAGTTTATCAAGAGCATCAGTGGATGCTATTTCAACGTCATGGGTTTTCCCATCAATCTCTTTTACAAGATGCTAAAGTCTTTTGAGGAGGCAAAATAATGCGCAAGCTACTCAAGGCAAAGGGCTTTCATATCGCTCGTGAGATAAATCATACATACCATGCATTGCTGATGGAGAATGGTGTAATCCGCAAGCTCTATACCAAAGGTGAGCCCCTGCCTCCCGATACCCAAGTGACAGACCTTGAAGATGCTGTAGTATATCCTGGTTTTGTTGATACGCATACACATTGCTTTGAGGGAGGCTTGTATGCCAATGGGGTCGATCTTTATCCTGCAAGAAGCATCGCTGATGTACTGGAGATGTTATCCGCAGCAGTGGCAGCCCACAGCGAAGCCCATGAAATATTTTGCTGGCACTTTGACGAAACTTTGATCAAGGAACAGCGCTTTCCCACACTCAAAGAGCTGGATAAAGTAGCTGGCAGCAAAGACATTGTCCTGCGCCGGATAGATGGACACTCCTGCATTTTAAATAGCAGTGCCAGAGCCAAAATTGCAGAACTCAAGGATTATCGAGAAGAGGTTTGCCGGGGCAGGGCAAACGATAGAGCAGTCCACTATTTTCATAACAACTGCTCGGAACCTGTAATACTTGCGGCTTATCACAAGGCTGCCGAGATCGCTCGGAAAGGCGGATTTACCACTATTCATACCATGATCGGCGATGCGGAAAACTCCATCGGGCATTATGCTTTGATAGCAAGGCATCAAGAGCAATTTCCCCTTCGCTATATCCTCTACCCCCAAAGCTTTGACATAAAAGCAGCATTGGATAATGGCGCAGAGCGGATTGGAGGTTGTATCCTTGCCGATGGATCAATCGGTTCTCATACTGCTGCGCTCAGCCAAGCATATTTGGATAGTCCACAAAGTATTGGCATCTTGTATCAAAGCGATGCTTTTTGGCAAGACTTTATCGGTACTGCCCATCAGCATGATTTGCAAGTGGCGGTGCATTGCATCGGAGATAGGGCAATCCGACAGATCAATAATGTTTACAGCAATCTTCAACAAACATCACCAAAGGATTTGCGACATCAGCTCATCCACTGCGAATTGACTCCGGATGATCTACTGCAGCAGATATCACAGAGTAAGGCATGCGCAGTAATGCAACCCGCTTTTGATATGTATTGGGGCTCTGAAAATGGCTTGTATCAGACAAAATTGGGATCCCAAAGACGCTTGCAGATGAATCGCTTCCGCTCCTTATCCGATCTGGGAGTAAGGGTTTGTGGTGGCTCGGATTGGTATATTACGGAGCTGGATGCTTTGCAGGGAATCTTTGCGGCAATCAATCATCACAACCCCGCCGAAGCTTTGACCGCAGAACAAGCGATTGGCATATATACAGAGAATGCAGCTTTTCTGGCACATCAGGAGCATTTGTACGGAAAAATCGAAGTGGGTATGCAAGCGGATTTTACAATTTTGAACCAATCTATCCGAGAGGGTCGTGATGCCCAAAACACCAAGATCATTGCCACAATCCACAATGGTGAGATGTTGCTATGAAACTCAGCCCGCCCAGCTTTACACCCAAAGAAATAGCCCAGCTTTTTTGGCAGGAACGCCACCTTTATAGCCAGCTCCATGTCGAGGACATATACAAGCTCTTTTTCCAAGCCTACTATGGACCTACACACATGAATGGAGACGAATCTGTCATTCGGGCTGGCATTATCTTTGAGCAAAGCCAGATTGAAGCTACGCGAGGCATAGTATTTCAGGATATTGGTTTGGGCAAAGGCTTTTTGAGGATTGGTTTGGCACAAACGCGAAATCAGGATGATTTTGTCGATAGACTTACGCTTAGCATCACTAAATCCAAAATCGAGACGGGTATCCCTTGGGATCACTGGCGCAAAACGTGGAAGCTGATTGTGGCGAGCCTACCCATCAAACTCACGGAGCACATGCTCCAAGAAGTTGAATACAAGTTCTTGGAATCTAGAGACATACCCAGCCATAGCAAGAGCTATAAAATGCTAAATAAACCACATTACCGGATTATTCATCACAGCCAAGCCAAATGGATTAACGAATTTTTTAAGTTTAAGGAGCATCAATGGACAAAGTAAGGGTACGATTTGCCCCCAGCCCAACAGGATTTTTGCACATCGGAGGCTTGAGAACTGCGCTCTATGACTATCTCTTTGCCCAAAGGTACCAAGGAAAATTTATCCTCAGGATTGAAGATACAGACAGGAAACGCTATGTGGAAGGGGCAGTGGAAGACCTGATTGGTTCACTCCTCAAGCTGGGTTTGCATATCGATGAAGGTCCCGGAATTGGTGGAGATTTTGGTCCCTACACCCAATCTGAGAGATTGGCTTTGTATCATAAGCATGCCGAACAACTGCTAAAAGAAGGACATGCCTATTATTGCTTTTGCACTCCGGAGACCTTGGACGAGATGCGTAAACAACAGCAGGAAAAGGGTGAATTTGTAAAGTATGACCGTCGCTGCATGCATCTGAGCCAATCTGAGATACAAGCAAAGCTAAGCTCTGGTATTGCCAAGACGATACGTCTCAGGATGCCGGACCAATACACCTTTCGCTTTTATGACGAAATCCGGGGTAATGTAGAAATGGAAGCTTCACAATCCGATGATCAGGTAATCCAAAAATCGGATGGCTTCCCTACCTACCATTTGGCAGCAGTGGTGGATGACCATTATATGCAGATCAGTCATGTCATCCGCGGTGAAGAATGGCTTTCCAGTACTCCAAAACATATTTGGCTTTACAAATGCTTCAATTGGGATACCCCCAAATGGGTGCATTTGCCCCTGATCCTAAATCCAGATAGAACCAAGCTCAGCAAGCGCATGAATGACGTATCCGTAGAGAGTTATCTGGAAAAGGGTTATCTCAAAGAAGCTTTACTAAATTTCATTGCCCTCTTGGGATGGCATTCTGCCGATGACCGGGAGCTGTATAGCCTGCAAGAATTGTGTGATGTGTTTAGCCTCGACCGGGTTAATAAAGCTGGAGCTGTGTTTGATCTTACCAAGCTGGATTGGATGAATGGCAGCTATCTGAGGTCTTTGGATCTGAAGACAATCTGCGACCGGGCAGAGCCATATTTTAGAGCTCTGGATTGGGACATAAATGACCAGCAAAAATACCAGCGGATCATCTCTGTGGCACGTGAAAGATGTAGCTTGCTACCGGAGCTAAGGGATTATGCAAGGATGTTTTATGAGTGCCCAGCTTTACCTGATATTGAGATCGAATATATGCAGACAGCATCCTCACAGCAGGTGTGCCAGTGGTTTTATAACAAGCTGAATGAAATCCATGACCCTTCCAAAGACGAGATCCAAAACCTTGTCCAATCTGGTATGGCAGAACTGGGTATCAAGGGTAAGGCATATTATGCTCCGCTCAGACTGGCTCTGATCCGAAATCAGCATGGACCAGATATCGCAGCGATAATCGAGATACTAGGACTTACAGAAGCTCTGAAGCGCTTACACGAATTCTTATAAATGAGGATAGACAAATGAAAAAACTGATTGGACTGATCATGCTCATCATAGCATTGGCATCGTGTTCTCAACCCCAAGCAAAGCCTGAGATCAAAGTGGATGAAAGTAAAAAACAGATAGTGTTTGCCGTTTTAGAAGGCGCCGATTCCCAATACAAGGATGAGCTGTTTACTGCTCTTAGTAAGCAATATGCCGACATTGCTCAGGTTCACAAAGTAGCCGTAAAGAAGTATGCCGATCTGGCAAATCTCCGCTATGATGCACTCATCGTAAGCGAACAACTCAAGGCTTGGCTTTGGTTAAATGGAGGATTGAAGAGCTTTTTCAAGGGTGCTGATACTACCAAAACCTTCTTTGTGCTTACAGTGGGAGACGAGAAGTGGCAATATCAGGGAAAAGTGCCCAATGTTTTCACCTCCGCTTCTCAAAAGGAGAGCCCAGAACGGATGAAGCAGGAGATCGATAGCTTTTTGGCAAAAACCCTTTCCCTAGAACCTCAAACAGCAGCGGAATAGGATATTGATGATCAAACGCAGACACAAAGCCATAGCCCTCTTTTCAGGAGGACTCGATAGCTTGCTGGCAGTAAAATGGATGCAAAAACTCGGGTATCAGGTATATCCCGTCTTTTTCCAGACTCCTTACCTACCTGCTGATAAGGCACGCTATTCAGCAGAGCAAAATGGCATTGAACTAATAGTCAAAGATGTGACCATTGAGCATTTGCACATGCTAAAAAACCCGCGTTATGGCTTTGGGAAAAACATCAATCCCTGTATAGACTGTCATGCCTTGATGTTTAAGATGGCAGGAGAAATGCTGCCTACGCTGGGTGCTGATTTTCTCATCTCCGGTGAAGTATTGGGACAAAGACCGATGTCTCAAAGAAGAGACGCACTCAATGCTGTATCCAAAACATCAGGATTTCGGGAACTAATGATTCGCCCGCTTTCACAAAAGCTACTCGATGACACATTACCAATCCAACAAGGATGGGTTAATAAAGAAGAGATGCTGGATATCTGCGGGAGAAGCAGGTCGCCACAAAAAGCATTAGTAAAAGATTTGGGAATAAGCTATTACCCCCAACCGGGAGGCGGATGCCTTTTGACCGATAAAAACTATACTATCAGGATCAAAGACCTCTTGTCTTATGATGAAACAGATATTTACAATATTCAGCTTTTGACCTTGGGCAGGCATTATCGGCTGGCAACCGGCTACAAGCTGATCATCGGACGCGACGAGAGAGAAAACGCGGCTCTGGAAAAGCAGTATCAAAATGGCTTGATCCTGCATACCCAAGAGCAACAGGGACCCTTGGGTATTCTCTTGGGAAATGAACCTTCCACAGAGATATTGAGGCTGGCTGCTTCCATCTACCTGAGCTATTGCAACAAATCTCCTGATGAATGGTATGTCCAATATGGGTCAAAGTTTCTGCTCGATCATCGGGTGAAGGTCAAAAAGGCAGAACCAGCTACTGTGATGGAGTATATGATTACACTTGGCAAGGAGAACCTGTGATAAAAACTGAACAACATATCCTCTTAAAAGCTTATCAGACCAATACTTGGATGGTCTATGATGACGAAAGCAAAGAGGCTTTGCTCATCGATCCCGCCTATCCCGACCAATCCTTGGCAGATCATATCCAAAAGATGCAGCTACGGATTGTGATGATCATCAATACGCATGGACATGCAGACCATATCGGTGGCAACGATTTTTTTGCGCAGCTTTTTGCTGCACCAATAGCGATCCACAATGATGATGCCATCATGCTTGTCAATGCGAAAAAGAACCTGAGCGCATACATGGATATGCCCATCACGGGTAGTGCTGCTGCTGTTATGCTCAAAGATCAGGACAGCATATCTATGGGAGCCTACTCTTTTCATGTGATCCATACACCGGGACATACACCGGGTAGTATTTGCCTGCACAGTGGAGCATATCTCTTTAGCGGAGATACACTCTTCGAACAAAGCATAGGTAGGACAGACCTTCCGGGTGGCAACCATCAAGCCATCATCACTTCGATCAAAGAAAAGTTGTATCGGTTGCCAGATAATACAATCGTCTTTCCCGGACATGGACCAAAGACCAACATCGGCATTGAGAAACAAATAAATCCCTTTGTAAGATAGGAATAGAAAATGAAGCACAAGCTCTTATTGATCCTCGATTTTGGCTCGCAATACACGCAATTGATAGCCAGGAACATCCGTTCATTAAATGTGTACTGCGAAATCCACCCCTACAACATCAGTGCGGAGCAAATCACCGCTCTTGCACCAGAGGCAATAATCCTCTCTGGCTCCCCTTTTAGTGTAAACGATAACCATGCCCCCATACCAGAACCGATTATCTGGAGTATGAATATCCCCATTTTGGGTATATGCTATGGAATGCAGCTTATTGCCAAGCATTTTGGCGCTAGGGTAGTCAAGGCAGAGAAAAAAGAATATGGCTTTGCCGAGCTCAACATTGCTGCCCATGATTCATTATTTTTGGGTTTGGAGACCTCGGAAGTAGTTTGGATGAGCCATGGAGATGCGGTTGATGATCTACCAAAGGGGTTCAAGGTCTTGGCAAAAACCGAAAATGCCGATTTTGCTGCAATCGCCAATGACGCTGCTGGTATCTATGCCATTCAGTTTCATCCAGAGGTGGTACACACTCACAATGGCAAGACCATCTTGGCAAATTTCATTTTGAACATCTGTGGTTTTGTACCGGATTGGACACCGGGAACTTTTATCGAAGACAGTGTACGGCAAATCCGCCAAACCGTGGGAAAGGAAAAGGTAATCTTGGGCTTAAGTGGCGGTGTGGATTCATCCGTTGCTGCTGCTCTCTTGTACAAAGCCATCGGTGATCAGTTAATCCCGATTTTTGTGGATACCGGATGCTTGAGATATCGTGAATCTGAACGAGTTCAAGACATGTTTTCCCGGTTACCGGGATTTAGGATAAAGGTCGTGGATGCCTCCGATGAATTCCTCTCCAAACTTGCGGGCGTAAGTGCCCCAGAGAGCAAGAGAAAGATCATTGGCAATACCTTTATAGAAGTTTTTGAGCGCGAATCTCACAAATATGACAATGCGGTCTTCCTCGCACAGGGCACTCTCTATCCTGATGTGATCGAAAGCGTTTCCTTTAAGGGTCCTTCAGCTACGATAAAATCTCATCATAACGTAGGTGGATTACCAGAGAAGATGAATATGAAACTCATTGAACCCCTACGTGAACTCTTTAAGGACGAGGTTCGGGCAGTGGGACGAGAGCTAGGTCTCAATGATGAATTGATTGGAAGACATCCCTTCCCTGGACCTGGGCTTGCGGTTCGCATCTTGGGAGCTGTTGATAGGGAAAAAGTCAATCTCCTTCAGGCTATTGACGAGATATTTATCCAAGAGCTGAAAGCTTGGGATTTATATGATAAGACCTGGCAAGCATTTGCCGTATTGCTCCCCATTCAAAGTGTAGGAGTAATGGGAGATGAACGAACCTATGACCAGGTTTGTGCCCTACGGGCGGTCAATAGCGTTGATGGTATGACAGCGGATTGGACAGAACTTCCTTATGATTTTCTAAAACGTGTTTCAAACCGCATTATCAACGAAGTAAAAAGCGTAAATCGCGTAGTTTATGACATCAGCTCCAAACCACCAGCCACTATCGAATGGGAATAATGTATCCAGAGAACTGTGTCTTTAGTGTATATGAAGTAAGCCTCCACTTGAAACAGGTATTGGAGACGCAAATCGATGAGCTGTATGTCTGCGGAGAAGTATCAAACTATACGCATCACAGCTCCGGACACATGTATTTTAATATCAAAGACGAGCATGCCACGCTACGCTGTACCTTTTTTAAGGGCGTAAACTATAGCCTGAACTTCAAGCCCAAGGATGGGATGCAAGTAGTATGCCTTGGTAAGATTACGGTGTTTGAAAAGGGTGGAACCTACAACCTCAATGTCAAATCCATGTTCCTGACTGGTCAAGGTAATCTGGCACAGCAGTTTGAGATACTAAAACAAAAGCTTTTTGCCGAGGGTTTGTTTGATTCTGCTCGCAAACGGGCTTTGCCACTGTTCCCCGCCAGAATCGGGATCATTACTTCTCCCAGTGGTGCAGCTCTACAAGACGTGTTAAAGGTTTTGACACGCCGCTTCCCTGCAGAAATATGCATCTTCCCGGCGCTCATGCAAGGTAGTGGCTCCCCCGCTGAAGTAATATCGGGGATCAGATTTTTTAATGAAAAGAAAAGTGTGGATGTGATTCTCATCACAAGGGGCGGAGGCTCACAAGAAGACCTTTTTGCCTTCAATGATGAACAGCTAGCCAGAGCAATAGCGGCTTCCCAAATCCCCACGGTTTCGGCTATTGGACATGAAATCGATTTTACCATCGCGGATTTTGTGGCAGATTTACGTGCTCCTACCCCTTCCGCAGCAGCAGAACTCATGGTACCGGATAAAGAAGATATTAAAGTGCGGCTCATGAGCTTGAATCAGAGATTGCACTTGGTAGCCAAAAGCCAGATTTCTCGGTATGCTCTTCAGCTCACGGAAGCCAAAGCATCCATGCAGGAATATCATCCCCAAAAGACGATCGAAGCCTTGCAACATCGTTGCGATTTTGCGGAAATCCGGCTGGACAGCTATTTGCGCTTTTTACAGCAAAAACAAGAGCAGTTCCGCTGGAGTAAGGCAAACTATCTTAACCGGGCTACAAACCATTTACTGCGTAGGTTGGACAGCGCAAAGAGCTCCTTGTCCCAGCATGAATCAACCCTTAAAAACGTAATCGAGACAAAACTGAGTAGCCTGAAACACTGCCTTGAGCTCCAAGGAACAAGGCTTGAGGATATTGCCCCCAATACAGTGTTACAAAGGGGTTATGCAATAATCAGAGACCGCTCTGGTATCGTGATGGGCATTAGCACGGTCCATGAAGGCGATAAATTGCAGATACTGATGCGGGATGGTAAAATTGATGTAGCTGTAGCCAAAATCTCCATAAACTCAGATAAGGAGAAGTGATATTCGGTGAACACAAGAATACCTCCACAATGGACTTTCAGACAGATAATCATGCTATTGATTGTATGTATCCCTATTGGCTCCGCAGCAGAGATAAGATCGCTGTGGGTAATGCCATGGAGCCTTACTACACCGGCAAAGATTGATCATGTAATCAAGACCGCCGTCGAGTGTGGATACAATGAAATCTTGGTCGAAGTTCGGTACCGTTCAGATGCCCTATACCAGCCCAACCGCAGGTCATTGCTATACTACAACCCTGAGCCGAGGAGCTATATCCTATCTGATGATGGCTTTGATCCCTTGGCTTATGCCATCGAAAAGGGACATCAAGCAAACCTTGCCGTGCAAGCTTGGGTGGTGGTATATAATGCAACTCCGGTAGACCCACAGCTGATCAGACAAAACCATATTTATCAGAACTATCCGGACTGGCTCACTTATGACAACAAGGGTAGCCAGATGCGTTCCAGTGATCAATATGGCTATTTTCTCGATCCGGGAGTTGCTGGTACTCAAGACTACTTGCTAGATGTTTTATCTGATATCGCCGATGGTTATCCAGAGCTCGACGGCTTACATTTGGACTATATTCGTTATCCCAATATAAATTATGGATACCATCCCGAATCTGTCAGGCGTTTTGAATCTAAGCGTAATAGCGATCCTGATCTTACTTGGAATCAATGGCGTCAAGATCAAGTGACGGAATTTGTGCGTAGGATGTATGACAGGATAAAGCGGATCAAACCTGAAATGAAGCTAACAGCGGCTGTAATAGCAAATTATAATGAAGCTGTAAACCTCTATGGGCAGAGCTGGGAAACCTGGCTTGCCGAAGGGATAATCGATACTATCTATCCGATGCTCTACAATGCCGATACCAGCCTGTTTGTTCGCAACCTAGACCGTATCAGTAAAATGACCCGCAGAGAGGATATTGTAATTGGTTTACGAGCCTGGAACAACAATGGCTCCTCTTTGGCAAATAAACATCGGGGTAAAAAGGGTATCTATACTCTGGGAGATCTTACGGAGAAAATGGAAATCGTCCTTGCCCGTGATTTCGGAGGTTTAGCCTTCTTTAGTTTGGAAAGCCTCTTGCTGGATGATGCAATTTTCGATCTGGATATCAGAACCCCCAGGAGTGCTTTACCACTCTCCGAAACCACGGTAGTGGAAAAACAGCTGATATATCCCCCTGCTCCCAGCTCCAAAGTAGAGATGCCCCCAGCAATGACCATAAAGGCTTTAAAGTCCTTTGATCCCATGATAGTTTTTAGCTACAATCCAGTTTTGCAGCTAGATCAACTGTATGAAATCTCCCTTGTTTTACCAGAATCTGGAGCTTGGAAATGGGAATTGCGTGATGAAAGTGACAACCTGATTTTCCAAAGATACCGCTACTATCTAAAAGGTGAAAACAAGGATTTTTGGAATGGTGTCTTAGATTCTGGCAGATACGTAGGCTCTGGGCTTTACAGTCTTAGCATCCTTCACGATGATTATACTCCGCAGACCATACCCCTCAAGCTCGAGCTATTGGGAGATTGATGTCAAAACTCAGCAAGCAAGCTGGACTCCTGACAGCAACTGACCTCAGCAGGTTTGTGATCAAAACTCTGATTGGGATGGTACTCGCCAGAATCCTTTCTCAAGGTGATTATGGTACCTATCGTCAATTGTTTCTGGTTTACACTACAATCTCGACTCTGATGCTGCTTGGCATCCCCCAAAGCCTTTTATACTTTCTCCCCAGAGCGGATTCTGAGAAGCAAAAGCAAGCACTAATCAGCCGGACGATAAACCTAGTCAGCATTTTGAGTCTTGCCTTTGCTCTATTTATGCTACTCACGGCGGGCTTGATTGCAAGGCTAATGAACAATCCTGCTCTTGCCAGATTGCTACCATATTTTGCCATTTACCCTGTCTTTATGTTTGTCTGCCAAGCATTTAATGCCGCCATGCTGGGGCTCCAAAAACCTCTGAATGTAGTAAGATTTACCATTTTTACTATCATTACGGATGCCTCAACGCTCGTTGTTGCCATCCTCATAGCCCCCACTCTGCCAAACATTACATTTGCATTGTTGCTATCCGCTGGGATGCAATGGCTGTACGCCACAATCTCATTGCGCAAAGGCTGGAATGAGGGTTTTACTCACATTCTGCCAGACAAGCACCAGCTAGCTTATAGCCTGCCACTGGGGCTGTCTTCCATTGTCGGGATGCTAACCATCCAGCTTGACAAGCTCATCATCTCTAGCTTTTTTCAGCCTGAGCAGTTTGCGATTTTTGCCGTGGGTGCCATGGAGCTACCCTTTGTAGGAATCCTCACCAACTCAGTCAATTCCATCATCCTTCCCGCCTTAAGCTCCAATGCCGACAGCTCGCACGGAAGCGCCATCTATCGGGCATCAATGCGCAAGAACGCGCTGTTGATCTTTCCCATGGTGGGTTTTTGTTTCATCTTTGCTACAGAAATTATCACTCTGCTTTACACAGATACATACAGCCAATCTGCTAGCTATTTCCGTATATATTTGTTTACCATGCTACTTCGCATTGGTTCCTATGGAATCATATTCCAAGCATTTAACAAGACCAAAACAGTGCTGTACAATTCACTTATCGTCCTAGCGCTTAATATCGTGCTAAACCTTGTGTTGTTGCAGCTACTGGGAATGCAGGGACCCGCAATATCGACTGTTTTGGTCACCTATCTGGGTGTGGTGATGTATCTTTATCTGATCCCAAGACAGATAGGCATCTCTCTGAAAGCGCTGATACCGGCAGGGGCAATTCTAAAGACTCTACTCGCTACTGTTTCTGCGGGTCTTGGTACCTACCTGCTAACCATGGGGATGACAGGCAATATCCTACGTTTGGCTTCGGGTAGTATCATCTTTTCTGTTTTGTACCTTATTATCGGTTCTGCAGTTGGTGCTATCTTACCTTACGATTTTCAGATACTCAAAAACGCAGCTAGATCGGTATTCCAGAGGCAGGGCTAGGTGAAAAACAAACTGCTGATCCTCTCCTTTTACTATCCACCTCTGGGAGGAGTCGCGGCTATCAGAATCCTAAAATATACCAAATACCTACCAAGCTTTGGCGTCATCCCGATAGTCGTATCTGCTCATCCCTTTTTGAGCAGGTATCCCAGAGACGAGAGTCTGTGCAAGGAGATTCCACCCCTTGCCTCCATTTATAGATCAATGTTTTGCGATGCTAATTGGCTGTATAAGCTCTTGTATGGGCTAAGGTTTTATGCTTTGGTAAAATACTTGAGAAATGGAGTCTTGCACCCCGATCCAGAAATCATGTGGACAATGCGCATTAAACCACAGATCAAAAAGGCAATCCAGGAGCATCCTGATATCTCTGCAGTACTTATATCTGCTGGACCATTTTCACTGCTAAGCTTGGCAAGACACATAAAAACCGTTTATGGCATACCCATTGTCTGCGAATTTCGGGACGAATGGACTACCAATCCCCACCGCCGGGATGAGCAAATCCCCAAAAGTGTTCTTGCCAGAGAAATTTATGCAGAGAGAGAAGCCCTATTATCCAGCTCCGCTATCGTTTATCTAAGTAAGATCATGCAAAGCAACTTTGAAACTAGATACCCCTTTCTTAGATCATATCCCAGTGCTGTTATTCCAAACGGTTATGATGATTCGGATTTTGA
>Ga0116204_1000726_pt1 | contig 18987 bp, 17 predicted proteins | sample LakKivwa52mmetaG_FD_94481 | JGI IMG/M metagenome (GOLD analysis project Ga0116204, IMG submission 94481) | Anoxic lake water microbial communities from Lake Kivu, Rwanda to study Microbial Dark Matter (Phase II) - Lake Kivu water 52m metaG | ecosystem: Environmental > Aquatic > Freshwater > Lake...
CTATCCCTGTTCCCTTGTCCATCTGTTGGCTGCCAAGACACTTTGGCAGAACCTCCAGCAGACTTCCTTCCCTCTGAACCTCCGTGATCGGTGGTTCCCTTATCTCGCAGATCAAGAAAAAGTCATGGTGGCGGCTACCTGCCAAGCAAGCGCCAGCTGCCTTCCTTTCCCTCAACCGAAGGTCAATATGCCCTCAAACAATCAACGCGCCAATGAAGACTTCAATTTTTGTGCAAACATTTTCTGTGCAAATCGCAGAATGCGCCATTGAGCAAAAAACGATGCCAAACAAAAAAAGCGTCGGCGGTCTTGCGACCGCCGACGGAGATTCCTTTGCCTTTAAGCCTTACGAGACGCGTTTAGCGGCGGCGGCGGCTGACCAGTCCTGCCACTCCCAGAAGGGCGATGGCGCCTGGAGCCGGGATCGCGCCCACCTGAATCGATCCGCCACTGTCCTCGTACGCGATGGTGAGAAGCGTGCGGACGCCAGCGGTGGCACCCATCTGCATGGAGCCCCATCCGTAGCGGGTCTCACCAGCAGCGTTCGTGAAGCGGAAGCCGAAGTAGTTCACGGCGTTGAAGGTCCACTTCCCTTGAGCAGTGGTGGTGAAACTTGGGCTACCACCACCGAAAGACGCGCCAGACGAGCCGCCGACGAGAGCGGCCCCAACCACGAAGCCCTGCGAAAGGCTCGACAGGGTCGAACCGCTCGCGGTGCCGCCAGCGGTAGTGTTCAGGCGGACGCCAGCCGAGGAACCGTTGGCGGTGCCCGACCAGAAGAACGACAGGGAGGTTGAGCCGTAGGGATTGAGATCCCAGCCGGGCAGACCAGAGCCAGCGGTCGAGATCGCCGTCTGGGTTTCGACGTTCATGTACAAACCATCAAGGGTCGCAGGGACGGCAGCGTTGATGTTCCAAACGACGATGGCGGCGTTTGCTGCGCCAGCAACCGCAACAGCAGCCGCAGCAACGGCGAAGTGCTTCTCAAGTCGGGACGAAATGTTCATTGTGACTCTCCGAGGAAAAGGGCAAACGGAACTCTCAGGCACCTTTGGCAGGTGTAGGGGTCTGCCAAACGTGGCGGCGGGAAACGCCCGCAGCGAAGGAACAGGTACCCCAAGATCACGCACGTGCAAATTATTTAGATGATTTTGTGTTTGATTTATGCAACTCTGCCCACTCATGGGTGGGCACAGATGGCAATCACCTGTGCAGTTCAGCGTGGTCGACGAATCAGATCTTCCGCATTCTTCGCGTGAAAATCCGCGGTAAACCAACTCAAATCGTATTCCTGGCAAGCAATCTTCGGCATTTGCCGAATAACTGCCGTTCTTGGCTGCTGAGGTCCCCTGGGTGATCTGCCATCGGAAGTCGGTGATTTCTGGTGCTCGCTATCCCATGTCAAGCGGACCGAAAGCACCTCAAGGGTGGCGGCGTCCGCAACCAGTCGCACCGACAGCGGTGCCGGTCCAGATCGCGGGTCCACGCGTCGGGCCTGCACCACCGTGATTGGACGCCCGTACAGATTCTCCACATCCGACTTGGCGTCGAAAGAAACCGTGTAGCCACGATCTAGCGAGTCAAGAACTGAGGTCAGGGTGAGATACTCAAGAGTTTCGGGGCTTGCTGCGATCGCAGAATCGCGGTCGTCTGTCTGCGCGTTGGGAGGATCGAGCAGTCCAGCCTCTATGAGCCCAGGAAACGCTGGCCCGAGTGTGCGCTGAGAATCGGAGTGGCGAACTGCACCGCTCGGTCCAACGAGCCAGTACTCGTGCCCGTCAAAGCCCATCACAACGCGCTCAAGGATCGGGCGGTCCCCACTTGGTGGACGGTCGGGCGGATCGCGGCGTGGCTTCAGGATTGTCAGCGTCCAACAGCCCTCCGGTCCAAGTTGGAGTTCTCCCACGCGGCGAAGTCCTTCCGCGCGTGCGCGGTCGGGTCGCTCTGCACGCATGCCATCGCCGCCCTCTGGGCGCCAGCGGTCGGCACCTTCAGTCCGCAGCCGGTCCGCGCCCTGTGAGCGCCCGCGGTCCGCGCTCACCATCGGAGGACGGTGCGGTTGGATCAGAATCTCGTAGCACCGTCCGCCCGCTCGTGCCGCTGAACGCATCGAGTTCAGTGCGGCCACTGCCGTTGCCTCTGTCGATGACGGGAAGAAGAGCAGCGCGAGAGTGATTGCGGCCGCCATGCCGGCACTGCCGCCGATCCATGCAAGCCGTTCGCGGAATGTGTGGGGGCGCGTTCCAACGAGTCGGAGCCCGCGCTCGCCGGCACGAATCGCAGCGGTCGCACGGTCCACGCGGGCTGCAACGCGCGCTGTCTCTCTCTCGTCGAGCAAGCGAAGCAGCCCATGCACCACGCGTGCATCGGCTTGCTGCCGCGGCGAATCGTCGCCACCGAGATCGAGTGCGCACGGGTCGTCGGGTGTTTGGTGAGGATCGTTGTTCATGCAAAAACCTGCTTATTTTTTAGGCATTCCGCGAGCCAGAGGCGGGCGCGGTAGAGTCGCTTTCGGAGTGTCTCTTCGGCGGCGCCGACCGTTTCCGCTGCCACGGCAAGGTCCACGCCGCGTACATAAACCAGTTCGATTGCCTCGCGCCCTTCGGCGTGTAGTCGTTCGATGCAGCGTTTCAGTTCAGCGACGCGTTCTGCGAACGAATCGCCCGCCTCGCGATCGAGCCGACCAAACTGCTCCTCGACGCGTTCCTCGAGCAGCCCATGCAGATGCGCCTGGTAGCGGCGGTTCTTGCGCGCCGCAGCCAGAATGTGGTTGCGGGCGATGCCGCGCAGCCATGGGGCGAACGGGCGCGCTGGGTCGAAGTCGTCGATGCGGCTCCATGCGGTGATGATCGTCTCTTGGAAGATGTCGTCCACCGCGGATCGGTCGAAGGACATCGAGTAGATGAATGCGGTGAGCATGTCCGCGTGCTGGCGGATCAGGATGTCGAAGATGTCCGATGCTTGAGGGCTCATGGGTGATCGCCTGTCGCCTCCGTCTGTATTGAACCCGCGGCGCCCACATGGGACGGTGGATGGCCGGCCTTTTTCAGGAGCGCCAAGAAGAACCCCTCCTGTGGCGGCAAAACTCGACGCGCGAGTTCAAGGGAAGCATGCAGGCGCCTTCCGCGCAACTCGGTCAGCGCCGGCCGGGAGTTCGGTACTGCAATCGGCAGCGGTTCGAGGGTGATCGTCCCGCCGGCGTGGTCGATGGCGCGTTCAAGGACGAGTTCGTTCTCCTCGGGGGAGAATGTGCAGGTGGAATAGAGCAGCAGCCCGCCTGGTTTGAGGGTTTCGATCGCCGCGTGGAGGAGCGACTTCTGCAGCGAAGCGAGCCGCCGCACCTTTCCCGGTGACCAGCCCGCTGCCGCCGCTTCGTCGCCCGCAAGGATCCTTCCCTCGGCGGAGCAGGGGGCATCCACGAGCACTCGGTCGAACGCCTCCCGCTGCCGGCGCGCCCAGCGCTCGCCATGCGCGGTGATGCAGTGCGCGCGTGCGCCGAGTCGTCGCAGCAGTTCCTGGAGGCGGAATGTGCGCGTTCGGCTGGAATCGACTGCGACGAGCGTTCCCGTGTTCTCCATCAGCGCGGCGAGGTGGGAAGTCTTGCTGCCTGGGGCGGCACAGAGGTCGAGGACGGATTGGCCTGGTCGCGGGTCAAGGCAGAGTGCTGCCGCGATGCTCGGCAGGGACTGCACATGAACGCGCCCCTCGTTCCATGCGGCGCACGCCTGCACCTGGCGCAGCGGTGCTTCGGTGGTGAACGCCAAAGGAAGCGTCGGCTCCTCACGAAGTGACACGCCTGCCGCCTCAAGTTCTGCGCGGGTTTCATGGGGCGGCGCGCGCAGCGGGTTCACCCGAAGCGAGAGTGTTGTGGCATTCGTCTCCTGTTGATCGAGGCACTCGGCTGGAACGACCTCGAGCAGCCGCTCGCGAAGCGCTGGATGGACGGGTGGCAGCTTCATGCTCACGGTCTCGGGGCAAGGAGCGCGATGCGCATTGCGGATTCGTCTGCGTTTCGGTAGATCGGATCGAGCCCGAGAGTCGTTTCCATTTCGAGTGGGTGGCTGCACTGCTCGACGGCTGCGTGCGCCGAGGTCGCCAGTGCGTGGAGATCGACTGCGGTGAGTGCATGTGTGCCGACGACGCGGCGGATCGCGGCGTGGCACTCGCGCGTTTCTTGCATCGCGCGCGACTGCGGTGCGGATGGATCGCCGCTGAACTCGACGATCGCGCGGGAGTCGGGGTGTGCTGCGAGTGCGAAGCGGAGGAGCGCGGCGAGCGCATCTTGCGTGATGTAGTACGCGAGCCCTTCAAGGACCCAGAGGCTCGGTGCGTCGTCACGCCAACCGGCGGTGCGCAGCACGTGCTCGGTCGCGGCGATATCCGAGAGATCGCAGCAGCTGCATCGGATTCGCCCGGCGACCGTGCGATCTGCGACCTGCTCGATCGCGCGCTGCTTCTGAGGCATGTGCTCGATGTCCAGTTCGAATGCACGTGCGCTTGGGTGCTGCACGCACCAGTCGAGCGCAAGCGGCGAGAGTCCCGCGCCCGCGCTCACGAGTTGGAGTGCGCGGCGCGGATCCTCCGCGGCGAGGTCGTTCAGAAGCTTGCGTATGAACGGCTTTCGGATCAGGATGCGCCGCTGTGCGAGCGGGAACTTTGCGCGGACTTCTGCCGCAAGTGGCTCGCCCGCGCGTAGGTCGAGCAGTTGCAGCAGCGCGCCGCCTTGTGGCGTGGCTGCAGCGCCACTGCCTGCGATGAGCATGACCATGGCAGCGGTCGGTCCTGCTTGAAGCGGTGCGGGGCTTGCCATCCCGCGCAGAGTAGGAGTGGACCGTGTTGGAACATGGTTGGTTGCGCGTACGATCCGTGGATGCGCGTTCATCCATTGCTTCTTTCGTTGGGGTTGTGTGGAGCGGTTCTCGCGGCAGTTGCTGTTGCGGCCGACGAATCCGCGCAAGCTTCGCCGAAGCAAGCGCCCGCCGCACCGAGCGCACCCGCCGCACCGAGCGCGCCCGCGACGCCGGCAGCCCCAGCAACACCGGCCCAGTCCTCTCTGAAGTTGGAAAGCGACGCATTCAAGAGCGGCGACGCGTTCCCCGTCAAGTTCACCGCGGATGGTGCAGGTACTTCGCCTGCGCTGCGCTGGGAGGGTGCGCCCGAAGGAGCGAAGTCATTCGCGATCTTGATGGACGATCCCGATGCGCGTGGGTTCGTGCACTGGATTTTGTGGGGCATTCCAGCGTCGGCGCGGAGTTTGCCCGAGGCGATGCCGCGCGACCTTGAGCTGAAGGAGCCCGTGGGCGCACGGCAGGGGGTGACATCTTGGGGCCGTGAGCGGCCCGGCTACTGGGGGTCGGCACCGCCGCCGGGCAGCGGCGTTCACCACTACACATTCACGCTGTACGCGCTTGATGTTGCGATTGACCTTGCGCCTGGCGCGAATGCGAAGGAGTTTCGCAAGGCGATCAAGGGTCATGTGTTGGCCGAGGCAAAGTTGATCGGTTTGTACGAGAGGAAGGAGGCGAAGCCATGAATGTCGATGCGGGCGAAGTGGTTGGCTATGTGTTCGCTGGGTTGGTCGGGTTTTCGCTTGCGGCGGCGTGCGGAATGCGGATCTTTGCGCCGCTCGCGATCCTTTCTGCTGCGGTGCACTTTGGATGGATCAGCCCTGGCGACAAGTTGGCGTGGATCGGTTCGACGCCAGCGCTGGTGTGCTTCTCGCTCGCGTGCGTGATCGAGGCGCTTGGCATGATGATCCCGTGGGTGGATCATGCGCTCGATGTGGCGGGCGCGCCCGTGGCAGCGGTGGCAGGAACGCTGGTGATGGCAACGCAGTTGGCGAGTGCTGCGGGCGTGGATATGACGGTCGTTCCTGCGTGGGTGACTTGGGCGCTTGCCGCGGTCGTGGGAGGTGGAGTCGCCACGGGCGTGCATGCCGCGGCGGGCACGGTGCGCGCCGGATCGACTGCGGTGAGTGGCGGCCTGTTGAACCCGTTCTTCTCTCTTGCGGAGACGGTGTCATCGTTCGTGCTGTCTGCGTTGGCGGTGGTGCTGCCGATTGTTGCGGTGATCATTGCGTTTGTGATCGTTGTTGCGCTGCTCGTCGTTGCTGCGTTTGTGTGGCAGTGGCGCAAGCGTGCTGCGGCGCGTGGCGAAACCAGCGGCGCAGCGCGCGGCGCAGCGGGCGTCGAAACAAGCGGCGCAGCGCGCGCCGGCTGAATCGCAAGAACTTTGGTGTGATTTCTTGGATCCCCGCCGCGGCGGGATAGGTTTGCGCCGTCGATGCGGGAGCGTTTCCTGCATGAGTGTGCTGGCGCATTCGGGTGCGGCGCTGGCGAACCTGGACTGCTCTGCTCTTTCGGCACCCGAAGGTTTGCCGCTTCGCGCGGCAGGAGGGATTCGCACATGACTGGTGGCATTTCGTGGGACTATCGGGGAACGGGGGCGACGCCGCTTGTCAGCGCGGTTGTGGCGCTGGCGCTTTCTTTGGGGGCGGGCAGCTCGGAGGTGTCTGCTGCGGTGCAGATTGCGGCGTGGAACTTCAACGGTGCGCAGGGCACGCTTGAACCGTCGACAGGTCAAGGCACGGCCGCCACGGTCGGTGGAACCTCTGGGACATTCTCCGCTGGTGATCCGACCGACGATGGCAGCACGAAACCTGCCGAGAACAAGGCGTGGAACATCGCCTCCTTTGCGGCGCAGGGCAGCGGCAGTGGCGAACGCGGTGTGCGTTTCGATGTTTCCACCGCGGGGCAGGGATCGCTGTCGGTCTCATGGCGTGAGCGGCACAGCAACTCAGCAAGCCGATTCGTGCAGTTTCAGTACTCGCTTGATGGGACGACCTTCACGAGTACTGGTCTGGCCAATGACGGCATCTTCGAGGCGTCGCTCGGCGGGGAAGTTTGGCAGCCGCAGCGGACGGTCGATCTCTCGTCGATCACAGGAGTGGCGGACAACGCCAAGTTTGCGGCGCGGATCGTGAGTGTGTTTGCGCCGGGAACGAGCGGCTACGCAGCAACGGCAGTCGGTGGAAACTACTCGGCGGCTGGCACCATTCGCTTTGACCTGGTCGCATTCTCAGGCACGCCAGTGCCCACGCCCGCGGCAGCTGGGTTGGGTGTCGCGAGCGGAGTCCTTGCACTCGGTGGAGGTCGGCGGCGCGATTGACGACCTGGCCTCAGCGCGAGCGGCTCTGCGCCGCGGGGTTCGCACCAGTTGAAGTCTTGGCGATCACTTTGGTCTGCCGAGTCTGGAGCGGCTCCGCGGCGCGTCCGCCTCGTGCGGCCAGATAGAGCACAATGTCGGTTTCGCCTGGCGCCGAAATCTCAAAGGTAAGGATCTGTGTGTCGAACTCCTGTTCGAGCGGTGACTCCTCCACGGTGTCGCCGATGAGACCAATGAAGGGCGGCAGTTGCCCCGTCAGCCGCCAGGAGTGACCCGTTTTCGGCCGAACAGGGAGCACAAGAACGAGCGACTGACCCACCTGAACTTGTGTTGTTGCTGGAAGCAGTTCGAACTTCGTTTGGGCGGGCTCGTCTGTCTTGGGCTTGGACTTGCAGGCGGCAGGTCCACCGCCGCAGATCAGCAGCGCCAACGCGAGGAGAGAGGGGAACCATGCTGCGTTTGTGCGCGTCATACCTTTGTGGGAACGCTACACCCACCGCGCGTATTGCGGCAAACTCGGGGAGGGGCCTCACGGATTTGTGATTGCTGGCGCTCAGGACCAAGCACTGAGAACGACAGCAAGATCAGTTCCGTCCACATTGCCATCCCCGTTCACATCGGCGGTTGGCAAATCGGAGCCCCATGCTGAAAGGACGATCGCCAAATCAGCGCCGTCAACGCTCCCATCGCCATTGACATCGGCGAGGTCGGTCTGCTCCGTCCCACTTGCCGAGAGCGAGAGATTCAGCGAACTTGTTCCGTTCGACTCGCCGAAAGTGCCTGAAAACAGAAGGTCTGCCGTTCCACCAGTGGGAATCACGGTGGGGAGTGGTACGGCTTGGTTTTCGAGCGGTGGCAGCGGTGGCAGAGGTCCTATCGGAGCGCTGTCGGTCGCCGTGACGGAGAGCGACGCACTTGATCCACTGACTGTCAGCGTTCCCGAGAACGCAATGACTGCGGGCAGCGGTCCAGGATCGGTCGGTTGGCCAGCGACCGAGCCATTGATGGTGATCACCACGGGTACCGCGACATTCACAGAGTACGTTCCCGCCGATTTCTGCACTGCAGTACCGAACGCGGCGGCTGTCTGAACGGCTGTTGCTTCCGTGATGGATCCACTTCCAAGAGGAATAGTGATCTCTCCGACGGATGGAAAGAGCGAATTGGGGTTCACCGTTCGGAAGGTCGAGTAGGTGAGCAACTGATCGAGATTGACGGTAGCTGGGACTCCATTGAGAAGGTCGGATGTGAATCCAGTGACGGAGCACAAATCATTGGCAAGCAGTTCGAGCGAAAACGACCCTACAGGATTCGATGAAATCGACTGCGTGATGCGAGTCGTGCTGGTGTATGGAATGGGCTGGTTGCCAGAGCCACCGAAGAGACCAGGAAGCGTTCGTGTGCCTGTCGGGTTTGTTGTGGCGTCGTAGTTGCCAATGAGCGTTCCAGCGAGCGGCGTGTTCAGCGTGAGGCTTTGCTGCACGGTGCTGGCTGGGAGCAGCGTGAAGTCAAAGGTCTGCGCGTTCGCGGCGGAGGTGACTACGAAAGCGGTCGCTGCGGTCGTTGCAAGGGTGGCTGCGAAGGACAGCGCGAGTCTGGGGAAGGTGCGTTGCATCGACTCAAAGTAGCCCGAGCATCGCGCTCTGCAATCACGATCAGGAAGATTTCCGATGGATATGGAGTCTTGACCGCAGAATCACGAAGAGGGCACGGAAAGCGTCGCGGGGGCCAATCTTTTTTCCGGCGCGGACGCCTCGTGGCGTATAGGACACGGGAACCTCGATGACCGAAATGCGCTCTGCCGCGAGCGCCGCTGCGATCTGCGGCTCGATGCCGAATCGCTGTTCAGTCAGCTGAGGCAGGATGCATCGCAGATCGCTGCAGCGGATCAGTTTGTAGCAGCACTCCATGTCGCTGACGCGCAGACCTGTCAGTGCGTTGCTTGCGTGCGTGAGCATGCGATTTGCGCCGCGGTGCAGCCTTGCGTACCAACTTGTGGGCATATGGTTGGTGTGCCAACGGTTGCCGAAGACAGCGGTGCGCATGGGTGCCGCATCGAGCGCGCCAAGCAGTGGGATGTAGTCCTGAGGGTCGTACTCGAGGTCCGCGTCCTGGATGATGACCGCATCGAACTCGCTGGTCGAGCGGCGCAGTGCCTCACTCATCCCTGTCTGCAAGGCGGCGCCCTTGCCCTTGTTGTGCCCGTGTCGGAGCAGGCAAACACGCTCGCTCTGAGCGCCAGCGATGGACTGCGAAGCCGCTTGCGTTTTCGCATCTGAGCCATCGTCGATCAGTACAACCGACATCGACCACGGCTGCGGCAAATGCACGGCGAGCACGCGTTCGACACACGCCGTCAGCGTCACCGCCTCGTTGAACACGGGCATGATGACGAAGAGCGTTCGCACGCGCGCGGGTATACCCCATGCGGGGCGGGAACGCATCTGTGCCATCGCAGGTAGCGTTCGGTGGTGATGCGACTGTTGATGACCGGATTTGAGCCCTTTGGTGGGAGCGATGTAAATCCCAGTGCGCTTGTTGCGGCGCAACTCGCGCGCGAGCAGTGGCCAGGCATGTCCGTGTCGTTCAGACTGCTGCCCGTGGTGACGGGAATAGAAGCGGGATCTGCGCGCGCCGTGCTCGCGGATGTGATCGCCGAGGTGCGGCCCGAGGTGGTCGTCTGTTTCGGTGAGTCTGCGCGTGCAACGCATGTGACCTTCGAGCGTGTAGCCGTGAATCTGCGTGATGGTTCCGTCGACAATGCAGGCGTGCGCTGCACGGATGTGTCCGTCGATGAGGGAGGACCTGCTGCGCACTTCGTGACGCTGCCTGTGCGGCGCATGGCTGCCGCCTGCGAGGGTGAGGGCGTGCCTGCCGTGCTGTCGACATCCGCGGGTACGTTCCTCTGCAATGAGGTGCTCTATGCGCTGCTAGGTGGCGCGGCAAGTGGGCGCTGGGGATTCGTGCGTGCAGCGGGGTTCGTTCATGTACCGCAGTTACCCGAGCAGGCTCGTGTGCGCGGCGGACCGTCGATGCCGCTCGATCATGTCGTCCGTGGACTTCGTGCGAGTGTGTTCAGCTTGGTGCCACCACTTGGCTGATCGAGGACGCGTGGGTCGCATGCTTACACTTCGCCGCGTGCAGGTGCGCCCCCAATCATGACGGCAAGCGATCTGAACGACCGACTTCGGCGCGTGCGTGCGCTGGTGCTTGATGTCGACGGCACACTGACGGACGGTTCGATCTTGATCAGCGATCTGGGTCATGAGACCAAGCGGTTCGATGTGCGGGATGGACTGGGGCTTGAACTCTGGAGACGCGCGGGCCTTTCGGTGGCGGTGGTGACTGGGCGCCGCGGATTGGCGCTTGAGCATCGGCTGCGTGAATTGAAGATCACGGTGGCGCTTCACGCGGTGACGGACAAGGCTCGAGGTTTGGCCGATGCCGCGGCGCAGTTGGGCGTTCCCGTGGAGTCCTGCGCGTTCATGGGCGATGACCTTCCAGATCTTGCCGCGATGCGCCTCGCTGCCGTGGCATGCGCGCCTGCGGATGCCGCGGCGGAAGTGTGTGCTGCAGCCCATGTGGTGACGCGCGCGCGCGGCGGTTTCGGCGCGGTGCGCGAGTTCATCGAACTGATGCTCAAGGCTCAGGGAAAGTGGGACGAGCTCGTGCGCCTCGGAGCGCACTAAGACGCAGCGTGTGGTGCTGCCGAACCGGGCCCGCCGGTCGGTGGTGTTGCTGTCGGCGGCGGATCGCCGCCGGTCGCAGCGCTGCCCCCATGCGGTCGGCGCCCGCCGATGCCGAGTCGCGTGGAGAGTGTCATGAGGATCACGAAGAAGACGGGCACGACAAGCTGATCCATCGACGCAGATCCGAGCATGCCGCCGATGACCGTGGTGCCGATGGACTGGCGACTGTTGGCTCCGGCCCCCGTGGCGACGACAAGAGGAACCACGCCGAGGATGAAGGCGATGGCGGTCATCATGATCGGTCGCAACCGCTGGTGCGATGCGTTCACTGCGGCATCGATGATCTCCTCGCCTTGGTCGTAGCGCATCTTGGCGAACTCCACGATGAGAATGCCGTTCTTCGCGGCGAGCCCGACGAGCATGACCATGCCGATTTGCGCGTACACGTCGAGGTTGCGCCCGCGAAGGTGCATGAAGATGAGCGCGCCAAGCACCGCGAAGGTGACGGCCAGCAGCACATTCAGCGGCAGCACCCAGCTCTCGTAGAGTGCCGCGAGCAGCAGGAACACCGCCACGATTGCCGCCGCGAACACATAGGGTGCGTAACTGCCCGCTTCGATCTCCTGATAGGTCGTGCCAGTCCACTCGTAGGTGATCCCAGACGGCAGCGTGGCGGCCGCAACCTCCTCGATCGCGCTGATGGCATCGCCTGAACCGTAGCCGGACCCGGTTGCGCCGTTCAACTGGATCGTGCTGTAGAGGTTGTAACGGGTGGCGTTGTCGGTGCCCACGATGAAGGAGGAAGTGACGAAACTCTTCAGCGGCACCATCTCGCCTTGCTTGTTCCGAACAAAGAGCTTGAAGACCTGCGAGAGACGCATGCGGTTGGGAGCATCGGCCTGCACCATCACGTTGTAGACCTGATTGAACTCGTTGAAGTTGTTGATGAACGACTGCCCGAGCGTCTGGCCCATGGCGCTGAAGACATCACCCATATCGACGCCAAGTTGCAGAGCCTTTGTACGGTCGATGTCGATGCGGACGATCGGCACCTGCGACTGGAATGGCGTGCTGATGTTCGCCACTTCCGGCCGCTTCGACAGCGCATCGATGAAGTCAAACGCCGCTTCAGACAACACGTTGTAGCCCTGACCGTTCACATCTTCGATCTGTAACTGCCATCCTGCGACCGTGCCGAGCCCTGGAATGGGCGGTGGGGGGAACGCAAGCGCGTTCGCCTCGGGGATGGCGCGGATTTTCGGGATGAGGCGCGTGATGATGGCGCGGGCGTTCTCCGTGATCGGGTCGCGCTCATCCCACGGCTTGAGTACCACAATGATGAAGCATGCATTGGTGGTTGGGACGCTCGTGAGGAAGTTGAACCCATTGATCTCGATGACATCGACCACACAGGACTCTTGCTGCACGATCGACAGCACCTTCGCACTCACCGCTTCGGTGCGAGAGAGGCTCGCGCCCGATGGAAGGCTGGCGCCGACATAGAAGTAGCCCTGATCCTCGTTGGGGATGAATGCGGTCGGCGTTCGGGAGAGCAGGTGCACAACGGCGAACACGCCGAGTACGAAGGTGATCGTGATGATCGACCAGCGGTGCGACAGAAAACGTACGAAAGCCGAGTAGTGATGCGTGGACCAGTCGAAGCCGCGGTTGAAGAGCACGAAGGGCGCGAAGGTGGTCTTGTGAGGCTTTTGGAGCAGTACGGCGCACAGCGCCGGCGAGAGCGTCAGTGAGTTCACCATGCTCAGTCCAATGCTGAACGCGATGGTGAGCGCGAATTGGTTGTACAGCTGCCCCGTGATGCCTGGCATCAAGGCGGCCGGGATGAAGACGGCAAGCAGTACCGAACTGGTGGCGACGATTGGCGCCGCCACCTCGTCCATCGCCCGCTCTGCTGCGACGACGCCGTTTGGCGCACCAAGTTCGAGTTGGCGATAGACATTCTCGACCACAATGATGGAGTCGTCCACCACAAGTCCGATCGCCAGCACAAGTCCGAGCAATGTGAGCGTGTTGATCGAGAATCCAGCGGCAAGCATCACCGCGAATGTGCCGACGATCGACACGGGGATCGCGATCATTGGGATCAGCGTGGCGCGCCAACTTTGCAGGAAGATGAAGATGACCGCAAGCACGAGGATGCCTGCCTCAATGAGGGTCTTGATGAGATCATGGATCGACGCGGACACGAACGCCGTGCTGTCGTAGGTGACCTGCCACTTCACTCCGGGGGGGAAGAGCGGTGCGATTCGCTCCATCTGCTTCTTCACATCCTCCACCACGTTGTACGCATTCGCGCTCGGGAGCTGATAGATGCCGATGGTGCCAGTGGACTTCCCGTTCAGCTTCGACGTGCTGCTGTACTGAAATGCACCCAGTTCCGCGCGCCCGACATCCTTCAGGCGGACGATGGCGCCGCTTGGTCCTGTGCGCACGATGATGTCCTCGAACTCCTCGGGTTTCGTCAGGCGACCTGTGGTGATCATCGTCAATTGGAAGGATGGCGCACCTGTGACGGGCGCAGCGCCCACGCTGCCGATGGATGCCTGTTGGTTTTGGTCCTGCACGGCACGCACGACATCTTGTGGCGACATGTTCATCGCCGTCATGCGATCGGGATCGAGCCACACGCGCATCGAATACTGCAGCAGACCGAAGATCGTGATCTCACCTACGCCGTCCACACGCGCGAGCACGGGCTGCACAATGATGTTTGCATAGTTGGAGAGGAAAACGCTGTCGAATGAGCCATCAGGAGACTCGAGTGACACGACGACCGTGAGGTTGGTGGACTGCTTGGTGATCGTGACGCCAAGCTGCTGCACCTGCTGCGGCAACTGTGGCGTGGCGGACTGGACGCGGTTGAGCACATCCATGGTCGCCGTGTTCAGGTCATAACCCACCTCGAATGTCGCCGTGATGTTGCAGTTCCCGAGGTTTGTGCTGTTCGATGAGATGTAGATCATCCCCTCGGCGCCGTTCACTTGATTCTCGATCGGCATCGTCACGGTCGAAGCGACGGTCAGCGCATCCGCGCCGTTGTAGGTCGCTGCGATCTGCACGGTGGGCGGCACGACATTCGGAAACTGCGCAATGGGCAGGACCACCATCGCGACGGCGCCCGCAAGCGCAGTGATGATGGCAATCACGCTGGCGAAGATCGGTCTATGGATGAAGAATCGGACCATCGTGCGACTTCGCAGGTCTTAGGGGGTTGTACTGGCGGCAGGGGCGGTCTGCTTGGGTGCAGCCCCGGTGTCTTGGACGAGTGCGCCCGGTTTCATGCGCTGGATGCCATCGACCACGATTCTGTCACCTTCGGCGATGGAGCCCGTGATTGCCAAGATCCCGTGGTACCCGCGCTGCAGTTCCACAAGCACGGACTCCACGGTGTTGTCACTCTTGATGCGCCAGATATAGACATCCGATTCGCGGGCGAAGACTGCACGCTCAGGGACGACGAGCGCATTATCAAGCGTGCCGAGAATGACATCCACCTTTGCGTAGGTGCCTGGGCGGAACACCATTCCCATGTTGGCGAACTGCGCGCGAAGCATCAGGGTGCTGGTGTTCGTCACGACTTGGTTGTCGGCGAAGATGATCGTTCCCGTTGTCTTGAGCGAGTCGTCGCCGTCGTAGGTGATGTCGACCGCGAGTGGTCCCTTTGCCATCAGATCGCGGTACTTCGGCCACTCGGTGGACGAGGGGCTGAATTGAACCCAGAGCGGATCGAGTTGCACGAGCGAGTTCAATCTCGTGGACGACGGCTGTCCAACAACATCGCCCTCGTCCTGCTCGCTCGCACCGATCATGCCCGGGAAGGGTGCGACGACGGTGCAGAAGGAGAGATTGAGTTCCGCCTGCGCGAGGTTCGCCTTTGCGGTCAGCACTTCGCCTTCGGCTGCGGCGAGCTTCGCGACGATCTGGTCGTAGGACAGTTGGCTGATCGCGTTCACGGACACAAGCGGCTCGTTCCGCTGTTGGTCGATCGCCGCATAGTCACGCTCAGCGATCGCTTGGGCGAGTTTCCCTTGCGCGGCGAGCACGGTTGCCTCGTACTGGCGCGGGTCGATGCGGTAGATCACATCGTTGGTCTTGACGACCGCGCCGTCCGCCGTGACTTGCGGGAGCAGGAATCCCTCGACGCGCGCGTTGAGTTGGATGTTGCGCGGCGAGTACACGATGCCTGGGTAGGTGGACTGCAGCGGGATGTTCTGTCGCGTGATGGTGGTCGTGGTCACGGGCAGTGCAGCAGTTTGCGGCGGCGCGGTTTCAGGCTTCTTGGTGCATGCAACGACTGCCGTGCAAAGCAGCAGCGCAGGCAGAAGGCGGGCGCGCAGATGAAGAAGCGGGGAGCAGTGCATGGTGTGTGTGGTCACTGAGGTGATGAGGTCGTGGATGCCATGTCCGCGGACCGCAGTGCGGACTCGTTGACGGCGCCTTCGTCCCAACCGCCGCCGAGCGCGCGGTAGAGCGAGACGATGTTCTGTGCAACGGAGCCTTCCGCGTCCGCTTGCAGCCGCTGCGCCTGCAGCAGTCGATTCTGCAAGTTGACGAGGCGGTCAATGTCGATCGTTCCAGCACTGAACTGCCTGTTGGCCAAGTCGTAGGCAAGTTGGGAGCTCTTGACCGCATCGGACGTGCGTTCAGCTGCCTGCTTGGAGTAGACGAGCATGCTCGCGGTCGTTTCCACATCGCGTACCGCATTCAGTACGGTGCTGCGGTACGCGGCAAGTGCGACCTGCGCCTGCGCACGACTCTGTGTGATCATCGAAGTCACATAGCCGCCCGAGAAGGCCAGCCAACTGATCGTCGGACCGAAGCCGTAGGCAATGTTGTTGGAGTTGCCAAGCCCCGAAAACTGGTTTGCCGCCACATAGATGTTGCCGCTGATGGCAAAGACTGGAAGGTTGAGTGCCTCGTTGGCGCCAATCATGGCGACGGCTGCTGCTGCGGTCCGTTCGCTTGAGCGGACATCTGGTCTGCGCCGCAGCAGATCGGCGGGGATGCCAATGCCGATCCGCTCGTCCATCGTCGGCAGCGCTGCAGGGGAGTCGAGCAGCGCCTTGATCGGTGCGGGTGCGCTGCCGCAGAGTTCGGCGATCGAGAAGATCGCGGCATCGAGGTCGCCTTGCAAGGGAGGCAGCATCGCCTCGAGCGAATCGAGTTCCGCCTGAATCTGAGCCACATCGAGCGCTGTGTTTGTGCCCGCAGTCAGGCGGCGCTGCGCCACATCGAGCGTGGTCTGAACATTCGCGATGCCGGCCTTCAAGAGAGCCACTTGTCGCTGCAGCGTTCGCACGGCCATGTAGCCAGTGCCAACCTCTGCGCGCACCGTGATGAGGGCGGCCCGCAGATCCTCGATGTTGGACTCCAGTTCCGCCTTTGCCGACTCCACCATTCGCGCCACGCGTCCCCAGACATCGATCTCCCAGCTCGCCATCACCGCGCCAGCTTCCCACACGTTGTAGGGAGCAACTTCGACCCCCTCGGCGGCGAGCAGCGCGACATTCGTCTTGTTGCGTTCGTACATCGCGGCCAAGGAGATCTGTGGCCAGAACTGGCTTTCGCTGACGCCGAGTGCTCCGAGCGAGACGCGCACATTGGCAAGCGCCTGCTCCAATGTCGCGTTGGCCTGCTCCGCCTGTCCAATGAGTTGGTCGAGGACTGGGTCGTTGAAGTTCCGCCACCACTCGCGCAGTTGGGGGGTGTCGTCGCTCAGCGGCGCGTCGCTTCGTCGCGACCACTGCTCTGCGGGCAGCACTTGCGGAGTTTCATAGTTCGGTCCGACTTTGCAGCCATCGAGCAGCAGAAGGGCGCAGCAGGCTACGCACGCTCGCGAAAAACTCCGCCGTGGGCGATGACGCTGACCAGGACAGTGATCGCCTCTCATGGGTCGCGGAAGGCTACCGCAGCGATGGAAGTGCCGCGCAGAGTCAGCGGGGTTTGAAGATACGGAAGAGGCGAGTGAGCGGGTCGTAGAACTCGTCCACCACACGCTCCTTCATCGGGATAATGGCGTTGTCGGTAATGCCGATGTGCTCGGGGCAAACCTTCGTGCAGCACTTGGTGATGTTGCAATAGCCGATGCCGTTCTCCTGCTTCAGATCGGCGATGCGATTCTCGGTGTCGAGCGGATGCATCTCGAGCGCGGCCGCATACATCAGGAAGCGCGGGCCGATGAACTCATCGTGCTTGTGGTGGTCCCGCAGCACATGGCAGACATCTTGGCAGAGGAAGCACTCGATGCACTTTCGGAACTCTTGCACGCGGTCCACATCCTCCTGCATCATCGTCCAGGACCCATCAGGACGATCCGGCTTGCGCGGCTTGAACGGCTTGATCCGACGCTTCGTTCGGAAGTTCCAACTGACGTCCGTGACGAGATCGCGTATGGAAGGGAAAGATCGCATCGGCTCGACGGTGACGGGACGGTCCACGGGGAGCGCGTCCATTCGCGTCATGCACATCAGTTTCGGATGACCATTGATCTCCGCGGAGCACGAGCCACACTTTCCCGCCTTGCAGTTCCATCGCACCGCAAGGTCATTCGCCTGATCTGCCTGAATGCGGTGGATGCAATCGAGTACGACCATGCCCTGCGTGACTTGGACGGAGTAAGTCTGGAACGCCCCACCCGCGCGGTCGCCTCGCCACACGCGGAACTCGACCATGCGGGTGGCTTCGTGGTTTCCATTTCGAGTGGAGGGGGATGACATGCTGTTCTCCTTCGTGTCGTTCACTTCATCTTCTCGATGACCGCTGTCAGATCCTCCCGCATCGGCGGGAGCGCACGGCGCGAGACTTCCATCGATCCGTCCGCAGCCTTGCGGCAGACCATGTTGAACGTGCTGCAGGCATCGTCCTTTTTCGGGAAATCGTCGCGGAACTGCGCGCCGCGGCTCTCCTTCCGATCGATCGCGGAGCGCGCAATCGACTCGGAGACGGTGAGCAGGCAGCCGAGATCGATCGCGGTGTGCCAGCCTGGGTTGTATTCGCGGTGACCGCTGACCGCGACATTCTTCGAGCGCTTCTTGAGATCCTCGATGATGCCGATGGCGCGCTCCATCTCGTCGTGCGTTCGAACGATGCCGACGAGATCCTGCATCGCGTCTTGCAACTGGGACTGAATGGAGTAGGGGTTCTCGCCGGTTCGGCGGGCGAAGGGTTCTTCGAGCGCTGCCGTCTTCGCCGCGACCTCCGCCGAGTCGATGTCGACGGCGCGGTTCGCCTTCGCGTACTTTGCAGCGTGCTCTCCCGCGAGCTTGCCGAACACGATCAAGTCTGAGAGCGAGTTGCCCCCGAGCCGATTGGCACCATGAAGCCCCGCGGCGACCTCGCCTGCCGCAAAGAGCCCCGGGACGCTTGACTCCTGCGTGTCGCCGTTCACGAGCACGCCGCCCATGACATAGTGGGTCGTCGGACCCACTTCCATGCGCTCGGTCGTGATATCCACGCCCGCGAGCTGCTTGAACTGGTGGTACATGCTCGGCAACTTGCGCTGGATATGCGCACCTGCATTCGGCAGTTTCTCCTTGATCCACGCGATGTCCAGAAAGACGCCGCCATGCGGCGAGCCGCGTCCAGCCTTGATCTCACGGTTGATGCAGCGCGCCACATGATCGCGCGTCAGCAGCTCGGGCGGTCGATTGGCGTTCTTGTCTCCGCACACATAGCGCCAGCCCTCTTCTTCGTCCTTCGCGACCTGGTTTCGGTACGCGTCTGGAACATCATCGAACATGAAGCGTCGGCCTTCGCTGTTGCGGAGCACACCGCCTTCGCCGCGGACGCCCTCGGTCACCAGCAGCCCGCGAACGCTCGGCGGCCACACCATCCCCGTGGGATGGAACTGGACAAACTCCATGTCCATCAGCTCGGCACCCGCGTGGTACGCCAGCGCATGTCCGTCGCCTGTTCCCTCCCAACTGTTGCTTGTGATGCGGAACGCCTTGCCGATGCCGCCCGTGGCGAGCACAACAGCCTTCGCCTTCCAGACATGCATGCGACCGCGTTCACGGTCATAGCCGAGCGCGCCGTTCACACGACCGCCGCTCTTGAGCAGCGATACGACCGTCATCTCCATGAAGACTTCCATCCCCTGATGGATGCCGTGATC
>Ga0116204_1000727_pt1 | contig 18981 bp, 19 predicted proteins | sample LakKivwa52mmetaG_FD_94481 | JGI IMG/M metagenome (GOLD analysis project Ga0116204, IMG submission 94481) | Anoxic lake water microbial communities from Lake Kivu, Rwanda to study Microbial Dark Matter (Phase II) - Lake Kivu water 52m metaG | ecosystem: Environmental > Aquatic > Freshwater > Lake...
GCGTAAAGCCATCGCCAGTGGTGAGATAGTTCCGGCTTTTGTATGTTCTGCTGCCACCGGAGTTGGAGTTCTTCCTTTCCTTAATGCCTGCATCGACTACCTTCCTTCTCCGGAAGATAAAAATGAGATCAAAGTGCTGGATAATGACAATCCAAAAACCATTATTGCATCTGCCACCGGAGAGCTTTTGGGCTATACCTTCAAGCTCTATGCAGATCCCAATATGGGCGACTTCTCCTATATCAGAATACTTTCCGGCACCCTGAAAAGCGGTACCGAATTCTATATCCCGGAAAAAGATGCCAAAGACAAAGCCGGAAACATGTACTACCTTCTGGGCAAAAACAGACATGATACTCAGGAACTGAAAGCCGGAGAGATCGGTGCCTTGGTCAAACTGAAACACTCCAAAGTGATGAATTCCATCGTAGCTGTTGGTTCCAAACTTTGCCTGCCTCCCCAGGAAATGCCTACACCTATCTACTGGCAAATGATCCGGGCTGCCAATCAATCGGATGAAGATAAGATCGGAACTGCCCTGCAAAGAGTTATTGCCGAGGATTCCACCATCCGGGTCGAGCTCAATCAGGAGACACACGAAAACGTTATCTCCGGAATGGGAGAGCAGCAACTTGCACTGGTTCTGAAAAAACTCAAGAACCGCTATAAGGTCGAAGCCATGATGAAAGAACCGCGCATCCCCTATAAAGAAACCATCATGGGCAGTGCGGAATCCCAGTATAAGCACAAGAAACAATCCGGTGGACGTGGCCAGTATGGCGAGGTCTATTTCCGGATCAAACCACTTGAGAGGGGAGAAGGCTTCAAGTTCATCAATGCCATCGTTGGTGGAGTTATCCCATCAAACTTTATCCCGGCCATCGAAAAGGGATTGAATGAGATCATGGAAAAGGGCATCATCGCCGGATACCAGGTCGTCGATCTTGCTGTCGAGGTTTATTATGGAAGCTACCACGAGGTGGATTCCTCCGAAATGGCCTTCAAGATTGCATCTTCCATGGCCTTGAAAGAGGGCTTTAAAAAAGCCAAACCAATCCTGCTCGAACCCATCCATGAACTCGCAATTGCCGTCCCTTCCGAATACATGGGAGACGTCATGGGCGATATTTCCACCCGTCGTGGAAGGATCATGGGAATGGAGCAGCGGGGTAAAAAACAATTCCTCACAGCTCAAATGCCTGTGGCCGAGATGTTCATGTATTTCCCAGCGCTGAAGTCCTTCACACAAGGACGTGGACGCTTCACCCAGAAGTTCTCACACTATGAGAAGGTGCCGGACGAAATAGCCCAAAAGGTCATCGCCGCCTGGCAGGATCAAGAGTCATAATTATTTACTAAGAAAAGACATAGAACATTGCAGGAGGCGAACTGATAGTCCGCCTCCTTTTTCTTGCTTGACATTACAAGGCTATTGTTTTTTATAGCCGAAATGAAGATTATCTTGAAATGAAATAAAGAGGTAGTGTATGTCCGGACATAATAAGTGGAGCACGATAAAACATAAAAAGGCCGCCACTGATGCCAAACGCGGGAAGATCTATACCCGTCTCGTCAAAGAAATTATTCTTGCTGCCAAGAGCGGTGGGGGAGATCCCGATACCAATCCCCGCCTCAGAACTGCAATTCTTTCCGCCAAGAAAGAAAACATGCCCCGGGAAAACATCGAACGTGCCATCAAACGCGGCACCGGAGAAATCGAAGGGGTTGCCTATGAAGAGATCACCTACGAGGGTTATGGCCACAACGGAGTCGGAATCGTCGTGGATGTTATGACCGATAACAAAAACCGCACAGTTGCTGAGGTAAGACACATGTTCTCCAAATATGGAGGAAACATGGCAGAAGCTGGTGCAGTTAGCTGGAATTTTGATCAAAAAGGCTTTTTCAATGTGCCCTCTGCCGGTCTGGATGAAGATGAGTTTATGATGCAAGCCCTGGAAGCCGGTGCCGAAGACGTTCAGCTAAGTGACGAATTTTATGAGGTCTATACCTCCCCAACGGAGTTCCACACCGTGCTTGCCAACATGGAGGCATTGGGGTTTCCGGTCGAAAATCCTGAGCTTACCCGTGTTCCAAAAAACTATATTAAAGCGGATGACGTTGCAGATAAACTGCTGAGATTGATCGAAATGCTGGAAGACCTGGATGATGTTCAGAAGGTCTATGCTAACTTTGAATTCTCGGATGAGACCCTTACGCGGTTAAATCAGGAATAATGTGTTGATTATTGGGATCGATCCCGGCAGTCGTTTTTGCGGGTATGGCTTGCTCGAGTTTGAAGGCAAAATTGTTACAGCAGCTGGTTGTGACGTGATTCGGATCGATGAAAAGATATGCCTGGCAGACAGATTGAAAATTCTTTTTGAGCGCATGAGTGCCATCCTGGATGAGTATCATCCGGACCTGGCAGTGGTGGAAAGCATGTTCTTTCACAAGCATATCCACAGTATCTTCACGCTTGGTCATGCCAGGGGTGTCCTGCTCTTGTGTCTTGCTTTGAGAAGCATTCCAGTCCTGGAGTATTCCCCCCGGGAAGTAAAAAAAGCAGTGACCGGAAATGGCAACGCTTCCAAAACCCAGATGCGCTATATGATCAATCACCTCTACAAACTACGTTATGGAAGCCCGTCCGATGATGCTGCCGATGCCCTTGCAATTGCCACCTGCCACTATAACAAAGTAATTTTTCAGGCCAGCATACCAGAACCGGTTTCTGCAAAAACACCAAAAAGCAGAGGAAAAGCAAAGTGATCAATCACCTGCGTGGTATCCTGATTGAGAAAAACCCCATGAATGCGGTGCTTGAGACCTCTGGGATTGGTTTTGATCTCAAGATTCCAATTAGTTCCTTCGAGGTCTTGCCGGCAATAGGGGAAAACTGTTTTATCTATACCCTGTTATATACCACTCAGGATGAGTCCCGGCTCTATGGCTTTTGCACAAAACCGGAGCGTGAACTCTTTCTTCTGCTGATCTCAGTTGCCGGTATCGGACCTAAGATAGCACTGTCTGTGCTTTCGACTTTAACAATCGAGAGCTTTGTTCGAGCTGTTATCCGGGCTGAGGAAGCCATTATTTCCAGGGTTCCCGGTCTGGGCAAGAAGACAGCTCAACGTCTGATCATGGAGCTCAAAGACAAGGTCTCGAGCCTATCGGAACACACCACCTATCAAGCAACTACCACAGGTGACCAACGCCTGGCTGAGGTGGAAACTGCCTTGCTTTCACTTGGTTTCAATCAGAAGGACATTCGTCATCAACTTGCTGCCCTGCCGGAAGATATCACCAGCCAAAGCACCGAGCAGATCATCAAGGACACCATCCGCAGGATATATCAGAAAAGAGCATGAGCACCCGCCAGGAAACCTATTCCACCGTGCTTAAGATCCTTAAGGATCACGAATTCTCGGATACTCTTCTGCACCAGAAGGCCAAGCGCTTGCGCAATAGCAATGATAGCGTTGCCCTATACTACAACATGGTGAAGGGAATAATCAAGTTCCGTCTGCACCTCGATCACATCCTTTCTCATTATACCGAGCCCAAGCGCTTTGCAGCCACAGACATCAAGACCAAGGTCTTGTTATACATCGGCTTATACCAGCTGCGTTATCTAAATTCAATTCCAGCCCATGCAGCTATCAATGAGACAGTTGAACTCGCCAAGAACCTATTCGATGACAAAGTAGCTGATTTCATCAATGCTGTGCTGCGCAGCTATCAACGCAATCCGGAGATCAAGTATCCGAACGACACCATAGAGCGCATCTCTTTGGAACACTCTTTCCCGAAAGAGCTAATCTCACGTTGGGTGGCACTTTGGGGTGAGGAAGCGACCGAATACCTTGCCCTCTATTTCAATGAAACCCCAAAACTTCACTTACGGGTAAACCAGACCGCCACCAATCCCGAAAAACTTATCCAGTATTTCGCCAAGCGGGAAATCACCATAACACCTTCTCCAGCAAGCCGGATGATCCTGACCACTGAACAGGGAGAAGAAGTCTTGAACGAGGTTGCATTTTCGGAAGGTTATTTCTCCATCCAGGATACTTCCGCAGCCCTGATTGTGGAATTACTTGCTCCCCAGCCCCATGAGAATATTCTTGATCTCTTTGCTGCTCCCGGAGGTAAGTGCACCTATATTGCAGAACTTCTTGATAACACCGGAGAGGTGATTGCCGTCGATACCATCCCCTCCAAGATGAAACTTCTGAAGCAAGCTGCAGACCGTCTTCAGCTTTCCAATATCCGCCAGATTGTGACTGACGCCTTTAAGTATGGTCCGGTTGCACCTGCCTATGACAGGGTGTTGGTCGATGTTCCCTGTTCGGGTTGGGGTGTTTTTGGACGTAAATCCGATCTCCGCTGGCAGTTCCATCAGGACGAAGCAGAATTGATCAAGCTCCAGAAGAAGGCCTTGCTGCATGCTGCCAGCTTTGTCAAGCCCGGTGGGATATTGGTCTATTCAACTTGCACGATGAATCCTGCGGAAAACGAGGAGCAGATTGAAAAGTTCCTGACTTCCAATCCCAATTTCAGGCTATTGAATGCAGGGGACTATATTAATTCCGAATATTCGGAGTCCGGGTTTTTTAAAAGCAAACCCTTCAAACACTTTATGGATGGCGCATTTGCAGCCAAAATGGTGAAGCAGAAATGAAACATAAATTATCTAGCAAGATATTCTGGCAGAAGGCATTATATCATATTGGCATTGCGCTGGGTCTGGTCATTGTGGCTGCCTTTATCTCCAGCCATGTGATCTATCCGATCCTCCTGGGCCGGCAAAAATCCATCCCCACCCCCGATGTCACAGGACTTCGCATAACTGCGGCCAGAGATACTTTGATTTCGCATCGACTGCATGCAGTAATCCGGGATTCCATCTTCAGTGATGAAATTCCGGTTGATGTGGTTATCGACCAGATCCCTACATCCGGAGAAATGTCCAAGTTTGATGGAACTGTATATCTTACAATCAGTAAGGGAACCCAGTTTGTCTCAGTTCCCAATGTTACCGGCCAACACTATGAAAGCGCATTGGTCATGATCCGAAACACAGGATTGAAGGCCATGGTCAGTGACTCGCTTTATTCCGAGGAGATTTCTGCCAACAAAGTGATTCGAACCGATCCATCCGGAGGAGCAAACGTTACTGCCGGGAAAACGGTTTATCTAATTCTCAGCCGCGGACCTCGTCCGGTTGAAGAAGCCATCCCAGAAGAATATCCACCATACAGATAGGAGAAACCCCATGAAAAGATCCTTTCTCATTATTTCGTTAATCCTGTGGTTCACCATTGCGTTTGCCCAGGAGGGGGAGAAATATCGAAGCACTTCCCGCTCCATCGAAAAGAAATATGAGGTGCGCCAGCGCTTTGGAAAGAATATCCTCACCCTCAAAACCAAAACCATTTCTTATTATGACACCGAAGGCATCATCTCCTACCGGGTGATCTACAAAGGAAATCTAACCTATCTCGGCAAGGAAGAAAGATACTATTCCACCGATCCCAAATCCGTTGAAACCAAATACTTCAACTACACAAACCAGATGACAAACCGCAAGGCTACAATCTATGGTCAGAACCCACTGGAATATACCGAACTGGAATATGACAGCAAAGGCGCTATTCTGGAAAAACGCAATGTCCGCATCTAAGAACCAAACCAGGAAAGATGGCAACAGAAGTATGGTCAAGTCGGTTATGTCCTTGAGTATTCCAGAGCCCTTGAAGATAGCTCACGAACCATCCTCCGCAGAGATACTTACAATTACTTCGACGATCTAACCCAAAAGACCTACTATGTCTATAACGACGAAAACCGGTTGCTCGAGATGTATTCCATCTCAGCTTCGGACAGCCTGATCGGAAAAACGATCTATGTCTATGACGAAGAAAACAACCTCACTGAGGAAAATGAATATAACTCATTGGGAGAGATCACTCAAACCATCCGCTATTTCCATGACGAACAGGGACGTATCATCCAGAAAAACCGAATTTATTGGGATCCCAGACACGGAACCATCCCCCGTTTGAGGGAACAGCTCGACTACGAATACTTCTAAATAAACCCTCTGCCTATGGCTGGCAGTCATGCCACCTGTGTAGTGGACCAGAATAGGTCCGGTTCGCGTTCTGTCTTCAATTTATGATAATTCCAATAATATTCATCGAATCTACTATATAATCATAGCGTCAATATCGCGGGAACAGGGCGTTGTCATTGCGTAGAATTCTACGCAATGACAACGCCAAGATAACGCCCTGTTCATGCCCTGTTCACAGGTACCGGAGAAAGAAGCACTAAGCAGAGTCAGAAAAAAAGCCCTTCTTACGAAGGGCATCCAGGTTTAGGAGGAGGTCTTTATGTTAAAAGCCGAACCATGGTCCAATTGAGATGTTGTAACCCTTGTATTCGGTTTTTGGGGATTCTTTCACATTGATAGATTCTTCGTTGGTGCCGGAGATTCTCCAGCCGTTGCCAGGATTGTATCCATAGGTATATCCGCCTTCAGCTCTGAGGGCAAGCCAGCTCAGGAGGCGAAACATGATTTCAGCACGGGGCTGGATAACAGCGTATGATCTGGTCAGACGGAAGTTATTGAAATCGGTGGTTATATCCATTTCGCCCCAAGTAAAGTCATTTTTGGTGCGGGTGATTTCGATGGAGTGGCCAGCCCCGCCAAGCATGAAGCCAAGGGAAGTAATCAGGTTTTTGGTGATGGGAATTCTCTTATCGAGAGTGACGCCACCCATGGCATTGGTATAGCGCAGCCACTTGGTTCCGTAATTGATTTCTGGCATCTCAAATGATGCGGGTATTATCGCTTCGCCTCTTTGAGTGTCTTCATAGACAACACCATAACCACCAATGAAAAAGCCCTTGCCAACCGGGAGCTTTCCACCGCCACCGTGCATGATGAAACCATCTTCGGGTTGTTCTTCAAAGTTATATTGTTTCAGCAGTTGGTTCACATCGGTCATATCCGGCTTGAAATAGACAGGAATCCAGCTTCCACCGCCATATCCGGGAGAAAGTTTCGACGTGGGCTTATCACCGGGAACAGTCACGGTCCCGGTTCTGGAACCAACTACAAAGTCGATATTTACATACTCTCCGGAACGGAACAATCTGAGGGGAAGTGCATCTCCGGCTCTCAGGGTAGCCCGGATCTTATCAAATTCCTTTTTATTCATAACGTTTTTGCCGGACATTTGAACCAGTATGTCATCTTCTTGAAGACGATAAGTCCAGGCAGGGGAGTTCTCCACCACTCCGGAGATGAGAACACCGAAGTTATCTTTGTAACCAAGGGATTGTGCTTTGGGGAATGTCACATCATCAACATAAATACCAAAATAGGCTTTGTCCGAAGCGGTTTGTTCATCAAAAGACTCGCGGTTCATTTTGATCTGAACTAATTTCTCGATCTCTTCAGGACTTGGGATATCCTTATCACTGATGTTCATTTCAATCTCTTCGCCCTCTTGAAAGATCTTGATCTTGTTCTGGGCGAAAAGACCCGAGCCCAACACTACTCCGATTACCAGTATCAGCATTAACTGTTTCATTTTGTACCTCCAGTAAGGGTTTTATTTGAGAAGAGATTTTGCAAGCCATGAGCCAAAGCACAAAATTATGTTAACTGATTATTATTACGTTTGTTAGAACCAGACTACCAGAATGATTAATCCGCTTGGATATCAATTTGATATATTCCGATATATATTTAACATCATTTTCTACTCAATTTTATGCCACAGATCACTCTCAAACAATGAGCACGTAACGCTATGAAAGCCTTATGGACAAAGTTTTAAAAAGGGAATGGGTATTGCATTAGAAATCTACATTCTTTTATAGAAGGTGAGAATTATGAAGAGAATATTTATTACGTTGTTGCTGATCTTGGTTTCCTGTCTGGTATTGGCAAAGCAATTGGTCAGGATCGATATCAGCCAAAGCACTGGTCGTCAAAGCACCATCAGGGGTTTAAGTCAATCCGGTTTCGAAGTTTATCATTACAATACTATGTTTGCAGTGGCTTCTGCTGATGATGATATATCCCGGAAATATCATCAAAGTAAGCTGGAGATTATATCGCAATTACCTGCTCTTCAGAATATCTATCTGATCACCAAAAACCCGGAGGCTCTTCCGGAAGAACTTGGAGCTTATACCGATTTGGGGGATCAGGTTCTTCTGATTAGTGGTCTGGACGATGTGGAGCTGAGAGGTATCATATCCAATCCCTTTGTGGAACTTGAGCTTATACCCATAAAACTTGCACCGGAAACAGGTATTAGTACCCTGCCTCGTAGCGAAACCAGGTCTATTGAAGATTTGATCTCATATATCAACCCCGATAGTGTGATGTGGTTTATTCAAAATTTGCAGGACTTTCAGACCCGCTATGCTCTTGCTCCCAATCGTTTACAAGTGGCAAACTGGATCAGGGATCAGTTCCTCCGCTTTGGGATAACAAATGCCCAGGTCGATCCCTTTCAATGGAATGGAACCACTCAGTATAACGTCGTTGCGACCATCACGGGAACAGATAATCCGGATCAGTATGTGATAGTGGGTGGCCATCACGATTCCATTGTCAATAATGCTGATCCCTATGTCTTTGCTCCCGGTGCAGATGACAATGCCACTGGAACCGTGGCAGCCCTTGAGATGGCCAGAGTAATGATGCAAAACAACTTTCAACCCAAAAGCTCAATCCGCTTTGTCACCTTTGCGGCAGAAGAGTTTGGGCTCTGGGGCGCTAAAGATTATGCCGAATATGCCTTGCAAAGTGACATGAACATCATCCTGATGATCAATCACGACATGATTGGCCACAGCCAGCAAAGCCCGGATAACTGGCAGGTTCGGCTCATGCCTTATGATGGCTCCATGCAGCATACTGCTCATGCAGCCTCACTCACAACCCATTACACAACTCTGAACCCCACTTATGGAAGTTCCAATAGCGGTTCAAGTGACAGCCATCCTTTTTGGGTAAGGGGCTTTCCTGTGATCTATTTCTTTGAACAGGTATTCTGTCCTTATTATCACTCTGTCAACGACATAACAGATTATGTCAATGCTGATTACTGTGCTGAAGTGATCCGTGCCTCGGCATCGATTGCAGCCAGTTATGCCAGTATGCCGGGTGCACCATCAAATCTGACAGTTCAGGATGGAGGCAATGGCTCATCACTCGTGCTAAACTGGACCAATGTGAATGATCCACTGGTTTCCTCATATCACGTATATCACAATACAACCGGCACGGGTTTCGAGAATCCGGTAGTAGTCACACCTTCTGCAGGCGCGACAACAAGCTTTACGATTGGTTCTCTTACTGAAGGCACAACCTACTACGTTGCTGTATGTTCTGTTGATATCAATGGGAATGAGAGTTATTACATGACTTCTCAGGGAACTCCATATTCCTTACCCCAAACTCCTGTTGGTTTTAGCGATGTTCCGGATCTGGGAGAGGTTACTCTTTCCTGGCAGCCCAATCAGGAAGCGGATATTCATTTCTATGAACTATATAGATCGGACAATGCCTCCGATGATGGCATCCTGATCTCTTCGATCTATCACTCATCTTATGCTGTTCCATACTCATACACTGACACAGATTTTAGCGGAAACAACCAGTACTATTATTATAAACTCTATGCAGTGGATTTTGGAGGCAGCCTGAGCCCGGTCACTTCCACCATTCGCAGCCGGCCTGTCACACTCAACAGTGGCATATTGGTGATCGATGAAACCTTGAATGGCTCTGGTACAACTCCCTTCCAACCCAATGATGCACAGGTCGATCAATTCTATACACAGATCCTGGAAAATGCCGGCTATGTCAATGTCCCACAGCTTGATCTGGAAGCTGAGCCCAGTTTCCGGGTATCGGATATCGGGATCTATTCATCCATTCTCTGGCATGGTAACGACCAGGCTGATTATGATGCCATGTATAACCACCGTGATGAGATAGCCAGATACATAGATCTGGGAGGTAATCTCCTATTCACTTCATACCTTCCAACTCAGGCCATTGCCCTAAACAATGGATACCCCGCCACCTTCAATATCAATGCCCCCATCAATAGCGTTTTTGGCATCAATGGAGCGGACTATTCGAATGCTGCCAGATTCAAGTATGCTATCTCAGCTCTTTCCAGTTTTCCGCCTTTGACTGTTGATCCCAATAAGACCACAACTGCTTTTAACGGACATATTTTCAAGGTGGAAGCCCTCTCACCATCAGCTAATGCACAGACTGTCTATTACTATGGCTCGGATTATGAGAACAGCTCAAACCAGGGTGTCTTGAATGACCTGCCGGTGGCAATATACATAGATCATGATCCCGGAAAGATCCTCACGCTGAGTTTCCCGCTTTATAACATGACAGAAAGCTCTGCCAGCGCGCTCATTCAGCATGTTTTCAACTTTGTCTTTCAAGAGCCCACCGCCAATGATGATCCAGCACTGCCAGCTATTCCCGAGATCACGATCTATCCAAACAACCCCAATCCATTCACTGCCAGCACCCGTTTCCGGATAGATCTCAAGAGGGTGGAACCGGTCTCTGTTAGTATTTATAATCTTAAAGGACAACTGGTTAAAAACCTGTTCGATGGCAAACCCATCTCTAATAAAACCTCATTTGTATGGGATGGTAAAGACAGCAGAAACGCCCAGGCTGCAAATGGTATCTACTTTATCAAAGTGGAACAAAATGGAAGACACCAGACCCGTAAACTAATGAAAATAAAATAGCTATGATCAAGGCAACGGATGATAACATCCTGCCTTGAACCTGATCAATACACTACAAATAGTTCAACCCAAGATATTGGCATATTGGCCTTTATCCTGGGTTGAACTTTTTTTTATCTGATTTTTATTTTCTAAGTGATGCACGGTTGAAGATATGAGTTGGAATTGCGAGATCGAACTCGATGCTTTCGAAGATAAATTCCGTTCCCTTGCCTTCTTTGAGTTCATCTTTGTAGATTATCTTTTTGGGATACCAACGGCTGCCGATGCGGGTGACGTCTGAGGCTTTGACGCTTTTGAGCAGGCGTCCACTCTTGGCAAAGAGTTCCTCATGGAGGATAACGGATCTTTCCTTATCAACGTATAGCGTTCTGGTGTAATAGGATGCATCGTCTTTTCGGGCAGTGAGTTTCAGGATCCAGCAGTCCCTTCCTTCATGTTTGATTTCTCCAGCGATTGTTGCAGTGTAGGTCTTGAGCAGTTCGCTTTCTTCCATAAAATCCTCATAAGATAGGTCGGAACCCATAACAGACTGCTTCAGCATATTTCCGGAGATCTGGATTACGCGGTCTGAGGCTGGTTCATAGATCCAGAGTTGGTCTCCCAGTTTCAGCATCTTGGTTCCTTTTTCGCGGGGTGGAGAAGTATACTCCGAGAAGAATTTGCTTATGCCTTCGGAATAGTTGATGGAGACAACCGTCCGGGATGATCTTCTGCTGTGGATGACCATGCTGGTCTTGGATTTTGAGGTGCTTGAGGTCATGTTTTTATCAATGGCCTTCAATATCTGTTGCGGATCTGGTTTCTGTGCCATAAGTGGCAGGAAAACCAGCAGTATAATAAGAGAAAGTAACTGTTTCACGCTTCTAACTCCTTGAAAAGTTGAGAGGTTTGACGTCGGATAATAGCAATTCCGGCTAATGCTGTGCCCAGAATAGTTGCTCCGATACCTGGGATCAATCCCATCAGGCAGGCCTTGATACTGAAAGACACATAAATGACGTTCTCACTTAGCACAGAGGAATTGCGGTTGTAAGCTGTCATATCCATGCCTATATGATTGAAAACATAGCTTATAAGCAGACCCAGAGCAGCACCGATCAGGCCTCCAATGATGCCAATTACGAGTGCCTCGGTAAGAAGGGCATAGTAGATATGTCTTTTCTCCTCGCCAATTGCAAGTCGGACTCCTATCTCTCCATATCTGCGAATACCATTCATCAATCCGGCATTCCAGAGAATGATCCCGAGGATGAACATGAAAACCAGGTTCATTATCCACATCATCTTACGCATGTATGCCAGCATAAAGCCAAGATTGTTTTGATCTCCCAGGGTGAGCATAAGTGGTGGGAATTCATCGGCAGGACAGTATTTGGAATTGAACTCGTCTCGGATAGCTGCAACCTCCCTCTGATTATATCTTCCACTTTTGTGGATAGCAAGGATCTCAGCAGCTCCCTCCGGCATATCAAGCAATTCCCTGATATCGGAGATGTCCGCAATAGCCCCCCCCCGATCCAACAATTCCGTATTGAAAACAACGGTTCCAACAACATTGAAATTCCTGATTGCCATTGCCCCATTCAGGGTGGATGAAATCAATGAAACCCTGTCTCCCAGCTTCAGTTTCAGGAGGGTGAAGCTATTGTCACTGAGCAGAATATCCCCACTTTTCATTGGCAATGAACCACGCTTCAAAGCCTTTTCCAGATGCAGAGCATCATACTCCAGCGTCTTGTTTGATGAAAGCAGATCCACTCCATAAACAAAGGTCTCTCCCTGTTCACGGGTTTTCCCCTCTTCGTCCGGAACGTCAAGCAGAGCTCCGAAGTTTATGCGAGGCATCCAGTTATATTCTGGATACTGCTTTTTCCAACGGCTCAGGTCGGCTTGAATTCCCAAAAAGCCAAGGTCGTAGGGCTTTTGATCTATCATTTCTGCATATGCCCTTGTAACAATTTTCAGGTGGCCTGTTTCGAACCTGGCATTCTGACGGATGATGCTTACTTCATATCCATCCATAAAACCATGATAGAATACAAAGATCAAAACTCCGGCCATTACTGTAATTACAGGAAAAAGCGAACGGGAGCGGTCCCGAAGGATTCCTTTGAGCAAAAAACCAAGCATAAATCCTCTCCCTACTTCAGTTTGCCTCTAAGGGCATCTGTTGCCTTGAGGCGTGCAATGCGGGATACTGGGATCCAACTGAACAAAGCTGTGAAACCAACCAACAGGAGGATGCATCCTATGACCACCATGGGATCATAGTAAAACTTGATGGGTTCGGAAAGCCCCGCCATCTCAAAACCCTCAAACCCTTCCGGCATGGCAAATCCCACCACAGCATAGTAATAGAACAGCGGAAAACCCAGGATAGCAGTGAGCACAATGGCAAAAAGAGAATACAAGACCCCCTCCAATGTAAAAAGTGAGATGATCTCCTTCTTGGTCATCCCAAGAGCAATCAGGGTTCCGATCTCTTTCCTGCGTTTGAAAACAGCCAGAACCTGAGTATCAAAAATCGCAATCATGGCCAGAAAGATCAAAATAACAAACATTATAACCTGCTGGGAACTCTCTGTCTCTTTGATCCTGGCAAAATCTGCCAGCAAATCCTTTGGAGACATATATTTGAACTCAGAGAATTGCTTCCTGCCCAGCTCTTCCTCACCAATCACAATCAGCGAAGCAAAACCAGGGGCATCCTTAAGTTCTTGCAGATGCGCAATATCCATCCAGACGGTTCCCACATCCAGGGATGGAACCGGACTCTTCATAATGTGAGTTATGATAATATCTGCAGCATCGAATGCTCCATGGATGTTTCGCAGCCGAAGCGAAAGAACATCTCCTTCTTTGAGACGGCTGCTTCTTGCCATACTGGTTCCGATCATAGCCGGTAGAAAAGTTCCTGCAGTACCTGGATGTGAATTACCGTTAGCGCTTTTTAGCTCTATTGCGGGAATTTTCATAGTGCTCTGTGTCGGTTCAATTCCTTTTACCAGAACCGGAGTACTTCTGCCCTGCGGATAGATGGTTGCCGGAGAAAGCAGGATTGGAACTGCTTTGTTGGCTGCAATGGCTTCCTTCATTGTTTCCGGGATCGGTGCCAGGGATTTTTCCCAACTGTAAAGGTCATAGGGTTCATAGTTTTTGTGTTGATAATGTCCTTTGACAACTTCCCAGTCAATAATCTGCTTTTCCGCCAGATTGATCCAGCTCCTATACATGCTCTGCATCCAGATCATCCCCGTGAGCACGATGGCCAGGATGATCATATTGATCAAAGAGCGCCAGCCATTACCCCTGATGTTTTTATATGCTAACTTGAGTAACATCTTGTGTGATCCTTCCATCCTCCAGCCGGATGATCCTCTGAAGGAAGCGGATGACTTTGTCATCATGAGTGGAAAAGACAAAAGTGGTTCCAAGTTCACGGTTGATGGTCTGCATTGTCTCCAGGATATGCAATGAGTTATCTGTATCCAGATTGGCTGTGGGTTCATCTGCCAGAACGATGGATGGTTTTTTGACCATAGCACGGGCAATAGCCACCCGTTGACACTGACCTCCGGAAAGCTGTGCCGGGCGGGAATTTAACTTATCCAGTAATCCTACCCATTTCAATGCTTCCATGACGGCTTGTTTTCTTTCTTCCGGACGCATTTTCAACAGGAGAAGCGGAAACTCAACATTCTCAAAAACAGAATAAACCGGCAGCAAGTTATAGGTCTGGAATATAAAACCAATACATTCAGCTCTCAGCCGGGCCGATCCCTTCGCATCAAGATTTGTGATATCTCTGCCAAGCACAGAGACAGCCCCCCGGCTTGGAACATCAAGAGAGCCGATGATATTTAGCAAAGTTGTCTTTCCTGAACCACTGGGACCAACCACACCACAAAACTCTCCCTGTGCGATTTCAAGATCGATATTCTTAAGAGCCCAGAATTCTCCTTCTCCGGTTGGGAAGCTCTTACTTAGGTCAGTTGTCTTGATCAAGATTTCTTTCATAAATCCTCATATTGTATAATTTAAGGACAGACGCAGGGTTTTGTCCCGCGCTTTTCCACTGCTTTTTATGCTGCTGAAACCTGCTCCGATTTCAAATCCTAAGTGATCATAAGTTCTTCTGAATAACATATCATAGCGTCCATGATCATTTTTCCATTCGCGAAGGATGGTGAAGATAACACTATCAAGGATGCCAAGGGGATAGGTCATTGCCAGAGCGCTTGTTACGGTCTGGGGTTCCATTGCTTCCCATCCGGCATAGCCCATGTGGTTCATATTGGTTTCAGACATCAGGTAAAGTCCGTTTCCGATGGATACTGTATAATCCATTCCCAGAGTGTTGGAAGCCATCCAGGCATCTTCAGAATCAAGCAGATCAGTTCTAAATACAGCAGTTTCAGTCCACATACCAATAAAGTGATCAAAACGAGTATCCAAGCCAAACCGATATTCACGGCCAGAGTCTGATCCATTTGCATATAATGTTTTATAGTTCCAGGACAGTCCGGGTTGGATATATGGAAATGGGTATTGAATGCGTCCCCCATATTCCAGACGTTGCTCAATATCCTTGATGGAAAACTCATCGGATATAACATCTTCAGGCAGGACAGACCAGAGCCAAACACTACTGCTATTACCAAAGAACTGCTTAAATAGCATGGCATTGACACCCTCGCTGCGTTCAAAAATATCCTGATAGTTAAGGTTGTCAAACCATTTCAGCGGTCTTAAAATCTGAGCTGTTCCAAAGTTTATTCTCTGAAGCCCGATCCGCAATTCTGTTGCCTTATTGGTCAAGCGCAGCCAATTGCGGTAAGTAGAAGCATTATCGTTAAAGTTCTCGCTGTCATCGAGAATATCCACCCTTTTTTCAAACCAGGCCGAGATGCTTCCGGAAATCTGAAAAGACCCATTGCTATAGACGTCATAATCAAGTTCCGGTTGCCAGAATGCTTTGCTATGCAGACCATCAATGCCCCCATCCGAAAGGTTGACAAGCTCCATCCCGAAGATGTTTTTCTCCTCAACTGCAGACAGGTTACAGGTCAGCAGAAAAAACAGCAATACTATGGCAGTAAAAGATTTCAGTCTATAACATCCCATGTTGGCAATCTGGAAAACAGCAGAATTCGGTCAAGAGAATTATTGTTGAGATCAGATCATAACCTGAATCATCGCTTGCTTAAACTCATCTCCTGATACATTGTATCCTTCTTTGGATAAAGATGTTACGAAATCTTCATGAGGACGGGATTGCCGATAGTCCGGTTCCCGGGAAGGATGTTTCAGATATCTGGCGATGCGGGACGGCTGTTCTGATAGGTTCAAAACTCCATGGAAAAGAGCAATGGCCGTTTTGCGGTAAATTGCCGAGCCAAGGATCTTTTTTTCCCCGATTGCAAGATCCGAAATCCCACGATGCCTGTGACCGTTGACGCCCAGATTTGACAAAGCCAGCATAATCTTATCCAACGCAAAGGCAAAGAGATCCTTCGATTTTGGCAGGCGGGCACCGATCCAGCAGATGGAGATCACAGCCATCTTTGGACTCAGAAATACCGCCTCACCTCCTGATGGTCTTTGCATTACCTGCACCCCATCGGAAGCACAAAGATCAAGATGGACAGAGCTTTCTGCCATATTGCTCTGTCCAATAACAATCATATCAAAAGCCGGCTGAAAGACCATGAAGCGAAGCTCTGCTTCCAGAGCAAGAGCTTTCTCTGCAACTTTTTGGTTTGCATATTCCAGCAAGCTATTGTCTGGGAGCAGGTATGGTTGAAGAATTGGTCTGGTAGCCGAATCCAGATCAGAGGGGTTCAAATTGATTTATTTCCCAGTAAAAGGTCTCTGCCTCTTTCTGAATGGCCAGCAGATCATCATAATGCTTGGTTTCCCATTTGACCAGGAGCTCATAAAATGATTTTAGTGTGATGCTATCGGTATCCCTGGCACATTTTCCATAATGATCGATCGCATCCTTTTCCAGCAGCAATGCAGTCGAAATTGCAGAGAAGAGTACTTGATTTTCTCCGATTCTCTTCACGAAGGCCTCCGAAATGATCGGATTGAAGCCCTTTTCCGCATTGAGTTCATTGCTCAGATTGCTGGGTTCAAGCCCGTTTGAGATTTCCTGATGATATTGCAGCAGATAATTGTAGTGCCTTCTTTCCTCGTCTGCACGTTCGTCAAAGAATTCCTTCACCTGGGGATCGCCGGCTTGCGAAGCTGCATTCTTATAAAGAGTTACGCTGTCCATTTCTCCTTGCATAGCTTTTTTCAGCGAGTTTAACAGAACTTCTTTCATTGCCATTTTCCTTACCTCTTTTTGATGATTTCTGTTTATAAGTTAATCTAATTCAACTTTCTGTCAATCCCCAAAACAGCACTATCCCATTCCAAACATTCTGTTTTCTTCACTTTTTAATATGGTGTTAATATTGCGTTATCATGGCGTTGTCATTGCGTAGAATTCTACGCAATGACAACGCCATGATAACGCAATATCAACACCATAAAAGAAAGCGTGATCAATTGACCAATGCATTCAGGATCAAGCTGGCAAAAGCAGGAGTTGTTTCCACTCATGAGATTCTGTCAGAACCATTGTATTGGAGGTTTATGTATCTTTAGTTTAAATAGTTAGCGAAGCCATGGTTTGATTCTCAGATTTTGCTTGCGGAAAAACAGGCCTCCCAAATTATGGCATTTAGTAGAAAAATTCTTTCATCTGAAGGAGATAAAATGCGAGTTATTGAAGGAAATCTGGTTTCCAAGGGATATAAGTTTGCATTGGTGGTGAGCCGGTTCAACGAGTTCATCAGCCAAAAACTGTTGGAAGGAGCGCTTGACTGCCTGCTCCGGCATGAGGTTAGGGATGACGATATCACCGTGATCCGTGTTCCTGGTGCCTTTGAAATTCCCTTGGTGGCATCTGAGACTGCCAAAAGCGGAAAATATGACGCCATCATCTGTTTGGGGACTTTGATCCGGGGTGCGACGCCACATTTTGATTATATCAGTTCTGAAGTCACCAAAGGGGTTGCTCTTGTTGGGCTTGAACACCGTCTGCCAGTCATTTATGGCATCCTGACCACCGAAACAATAGAACAGGCAATCGAAAGAGCCGGCACCAAAAGCGGGAACAAGGGTTTCGCTGCTGCCAGTTCCGCTTTGGAGATGGTCAATATCATGCGGGAGTTGAAAGATGGGACAGCGTCGTAAAGCACGTGAATTGGCAGTCCAAACTCTTTATGCACTTGAGTTTGCAGAGTGCAAAGAGGACTATAGGGAATACTCCCTGCTCTCCGAGTATCCGGCAATCCTGAATCAGATCACGGAGGCAGAGGGAATCGAACCCTCCTCTCCGGTCTATGCCTTTGCAGATGATCTGATCAAAAACACGATCATCAACATCGAAGAGATCGAAAAAGAGATCGATCAGCACTCGGATAACTGGTCGCTGGAGTGCATAGCACATCTGGACCGGAGCATTCTGCACACTGCCGTCTTTGAACTGATCTTCACGGATACACCTCCGGCAGTTGTGATCAATGAGGCGATTGAGATCGCCAAGAAGTTTTGTTCTGAGGCCTCTGGTAAATATGTGAACGGGATCCTGGATGCAATCAAAAATGGTTATAAGGCCAACCAGGAGAAGAACCGTCCGTCCTGAGCCATCCATTATCAGAACTATATCCTGCGCCAAAGATGTTGCAATGAAAGAGTTTGAGTGCTCGGTCGGAGTGATCTGCTATAACGAGGAAGCCAATATCGGCCGCCTGCTTTCAGCGCTGGTGAATCAGGAACTGCAGAGGGTATCGATCAGGGAGATCATAGTTGTCTCCTCTGCCTGTACCGATAAGACGGATGAGATCGTCCTGAAGTTTATTGAGGAGTTTAATCTGGATTCCCGATCGGGGTCGGGAATGACGGACTTGGATTCCCGATCGGGGTCGGGAATGACGGACTTGGATTCCCGATCGGAGTCGGGAATGACGGAAAAGGATACCGGGGTGGAGTCGGGAATGACGGACTTGGCTGTTAAACCCCGGATTTCGTTGATCCGGCAAAAAACCAGGCAGGGCAAATCCAGCGCTATCAATCTATTCCTGAAGGAAGCCACTGCCAGCATTCTGA